>JACKQG010001019.1_pt2 | contig 12595 bp, 16 predicted proteins | sample 8237621 | NCBI WGS metagenome assembly JACKQG01 (sample SAMN15677084, study PRJNA649215) | marine metagenome | biome: marine; feature: Black Sea; material: saline water; isolation source: suspended particulate matter (SPM) from the Black Sea western gyre | collected 2013-06-09/2013-06-10 | depth...
GCAAAGGTGAAAGATGCTATGAGCATATACTGCACACCTTTATTTAATTCTCTTATTCTTTTCATAAATGCAATTATACCCATTCACTTCTTTGATGTATAATTGCCAAAAAAATTTAAGGGATTTTCATGGGAAATATAATTTTATTCGCTATTTTAGGGGCTGTTTTTTACTATATATTTAAGAGTTATTCATCTTACACACAAGAGTATACACAAGAAGCCTTCAAAAATATGACTGTGACAAAAGAGTCTATCGGAAACAGCGAACTCGGTATGTTTGTCGCACTCGTTGCAAAAGTGGCCAAGGCTGATGGAAAAGTGGATGCACTTGAAGCTGAACTTATCGGGATAATGTTTGATGATATCTCTGCTATTTTTCCAGAACCTGAAAAAACAAAAGCTATCTTAAAAGAGATTTTTGCTGAACAAAAAGATATGCCGCATAACCTCAAAGGTGTTGCAGAGGACTTGGGGCACACTATACGACGAGACAAGGCGAAACAGCAACAATTTATGGGCTTTTTAATTCAACTTGCCTTTGCTGATGGTGAAGTGAGTCAAAGTGAAGAAGAAATACTTCAAACCATTGCCGAAGCATTCAATTTTGATCCAAATGCCTACCACGCTATTTTTGATCAGTTTGAGAAAATGATGCACAACGTACAGCCAAAAGCAAGTATTTCAGATGCCTATAAACTTTTAGGCGTGAATGAAAGTGATGAGATGAGCGTGATTAAAAAAGCCTATAGAAAACTGGTCAGACAATACCATCCCGACATTATAAAATCCCAAGGTAAAAGTGAAGCTTATATGCAAGAAGCCACGGCAAAAACCCAAGAGATAAATCAAGCTTATGAGATGATAAAAGACGCAAGAAAATAGTATCTATGATGAAACAACTGTTTTTATTTTTAGCTTTTACAAGCTTACTCACTGCAGGAGATAACAGAAGTTTGCTTTTTCATGGAAATTGTGTCACTTGTCATCATGAACAGATGAGCATCTCAGCCCCATCAACAAATGAAATAAAAAAACATTACCTTCAAGCTTTTCCTCAAAGAGAAGATTTTGTATCTTTTATGTCAGAATGGGTTTTAGAGCCAAAAGAAGAAACTTCTATAATGCTCGATGCTATTGCAAAATATGAGCTCATGCCTCTTTTAGGCTTTGATAAAGAGACTTTAAAAGATATAGCAGGCTATATTTACGATACAGAATTTTCTAAAAAACATAAATCTTTTTAACTTTTAAAATCACTTTCCCAAAAAAAGTCAATCCAATCATCTGCTTCATTGATCCAAAAATCCGGTTCCGCGACAGAACTTTCTTTATAAAACAATGTGGCAGATTTAAAACTTACATTTGGATGCAAATTTTTTAAACTGGCCATCACGGCCTTTAAAGTTTGGCCGCTGTCAGCAATATCATCAACAACTAAAACAAATTTTTTATCTCTAAAGTCACAAGTGCCGAATAAACTCAGGGTGTCCCGCTTTTGTGCCTTGTCATAAAGTTCAGTGCGTATACTCTGCACATCTCTTATATTTAAACCCTCTGCCATTGCATGAGCCAAGGTCATTCCACCTCTGGCAATAGCGACTATAGCTTCTGGATTAAAACCCTGCACCTTTTGGATTAAAGCATTTGTGTCTATTCTAAAATTTTCATAAGCATAATATTTCATAAGAAGTATTATACACAATCAGGTCACTATTTTATGTTAGAATACTGACAATATATTCCAAGGAAACAAAATGATAAAAACTTTACTCTCTCTCACCGTGACTGCTTTTGCAGTTTTAACTTTCAGTGGATGCAGTGATGACCCAAAACCAGCTGACATCAATAGTGTGACAGCAGAATCTGTCAATGAGTTCGGTTGTAAGCAAGAAGGTGTGGAAGCTCCGAAGTGGACTTGCATCCCCACTGTTGACGGCCATTACGCAGGTGTCGGCATTGCTGCAAAAAGTGCTGCAGGCATGGGTCATATGAGAAGAGTCGCTCTTGCAAACGGACGTAGTGATTTAGCACAGCAAATCCAGTCTCAGGTGAAAGATAAGGTTGAAGTTTATACCGGAACCACTGGAAACGGGGTTCAAGAAACAGTCGATCAAGTCACAACTGCAGTTTCAAAACAGCTTGCAAAAGTGGATCTGCAAGGCTCCAAAGGGATAGACACTTGGGATGCGCCGTCTGGCACATTGTTCATGCTCGTTGCAGTTCCTGCATCAGGTGTGAATCAAGAGGTGAAAGACGCAGTGAGAACAAGTTTTAAATCTGACAATGCTCTTTGGCAGCAGTTTAGATCTCAACAAGCTTTAGACTCCTTAGATAAAGAATTTCCCACAGAATAACTAGTGGATAACATTATAATTGTAGAGGTATCAAGCCTCTACTCACCTTCATAAAATTAAATAATATTTTATTTCTCTATAAAAACTATCAAGGATTAGAATGGGTTTAGCCATAATAGCTATCGTATTTGGGTTGTATATATTTGTTTTCATAAAATCGTTCTATTTTACAAAATCTTCTGAAATTGTCTCTATAAGTTATTTTGAAACATTAAAATTGAATGCTAGAATCATTCTTGTTATATCATTACTGATTCTTGCTATAGCATTAATCATTCATGGCGGTGTTTATTGGGGTCTTGCTCTTTTTAGTGCCAGCTTCTCCTTTTTAGGATTTATCACACCGACTTCTTTAGATGATAGGATGGAAGTTTACTTAGAGCAGGTTGCTTTAATTATTTTTACAATTCTTATGCCCTATGCTAAATATTCATGGAACATCACTAAAGAATTTAAAACTAAATTATTTACTCATTATCTAGAAAAATACAACTTAAACATCGATATAATTAGCAACAAGCTCTTCCCGGCTATACATAACATTGTTTTTACAAATAAAACATTTTTACATAAAGTACAAGATAATCTTTCAAATCCGAATATTAAAAATTCTTCTAGAAGCAATATTGACGATACATTTTATTTTCCTGACAAAAATATTTATATTACAGAGTCTAATGTTGAGATTATCGAAGAAGTTTATAAAATCGATGATAAAGGAAAAGGAAAATGGAAAGTTACAAATGTAGAAACTGTTTTTAATGGTCTTGTCATCATCCTTCCAAAAGAAGATTACCATCCAAGCTCCACTATATCTCAAGTGAGTATATTTAGCGTAGTGAATTCCTCTGCAGTAATTTCAAGTAATGCATCTCGTTCAGATAAAAAACATGGATTTATACTTGATCTTTATTACAACTATTTTAGAGGAGCCAAAAAACATACATACTCTAAAAATAATTTTTCTGAAAAAAACTTTAATAGTTTTAATACTGAATATGAAGACTATCAAGCACAAAACCAAGAACTTTACGCCATTGCGCAAAAAATGAATATTAGTTACATAATGGAAGATAACAAATATGTCTATCTTTTTCATAATGAAAAAAATATAGACCTTTTCACATTCTATCAAAACGAAGATGTCACTGTATCCTTACAAACTTTTGAAGATGATTTGAATGTATTACTCAACATAAGTGAAGAATTTCATCTTAAGAATGTAGAAGATGCTATCACAGGAATATAGCACTTTTTTATTGAATTAGCTTTATAATTGGCTTAATTAAACTAGAAGAGCTATAATTTCAATAATATTCACTTCATCTTAAGGTCACTCATGAAAAAAATCGCCATTATCGGTCGTCCAAATGTTGGAAAAAGTTCACTGTTTAATCGTCTCATAAAAAAAAGAGATGCTATCACATCTGAGCAAGCAGGAACAACAAGGGACGTTAAAAGACGAACCACTGTAATCATAAACAAAGAAGCACAGCTTCTTGACACTGGCGGTTTAGATAAGGGCTGTGAACTTTTTGACAAAATAAAAGAGATGTCTCTCAAAGCTGCCTATAAAGCTGACATCATTCTTTATATGGTTGATGGGAAAAGTCTGCCTGAAGATGAAGATAAAAAACTTTTTTACGAACTTCAAGCTATGGGTAAAGATATGGCTTTGGTTGTCAACAAAATAGACAACGACAAAATGAAAGAAAAACTTTGGGATTATTATGAGTTTGGAACAGATGCGATATTCGGTATCTCTGTGGCGCATAACCGAAACACTGTTGAACTTCTTGATTGGATCGCTTCAAAAATTCCGGATTCTGATATCGTTAAAGAAGAAGGTGAAGAAGAAGAAGATGATGAAATACAAATTATTGAGCCTGAAATCAGTGATGAAGATTTTTTTGCAAATATGCCTGAGCATGATGAAGAAGATGACGGTTTCACCTATTGGGATGAAGACGAGATGGACGGGGTCATTGTGGATGACACCATCTTTGGAAACAATGACCGTATAAAAGAATTTGATGAAGAGGATATCAACCATATTAAAATTGCCATTATAGGTCGTACAAATGTTGGAAAATCTTCTCTTTTAAATGCTCTTCTTGGCGAGGAACGCTCAGTTGTGAGTGCTGTTGCCGGAACCACGATTGATCCTATTGATGAGACAATTGAGTATAAAGATAAACAAATAACCTTTGTCGACACAGCCGGTCTTCGTCGTCGTGGAAGAATTTTAGGTATTGAAAAATATGCACTTATGCGCACAACAGAGATGCTAGAAAACTCAAATATGGCACTGATAGTACTGGATGCAAGTGAACCGTTTATGGATTTAGATGAAAAAATTGCAGGACTTGTAGACAGTAACAGACTGGCATCCATCATTGTTTTAAACAAATGGGATATTGCCAAGCGTGAAGATCATGACAAAATCATTAAAGAAGTTCGTGATAGATTCAAATTTTTAGCATACGCACCAATCATAACACTCTCTGCGCAAACACACCAAAGAGTTGATAAACTTCATGAAATGATTCTAGAGATAAACGAAAACTACTCACAAAGAATCCCGACATCTAAAATAAATGAAGTTATAGAAAAAGCTCTGAGACGTCATACACTGCCAAGTGTAAGTGGTCAAGTTATACGTATATACTACGGTACACAGTACGAAACAAGACCACCAAAGATAGCTATAATTATGAATAAACCAAGCGGACTTCACTTCACCTATAGACGCTACTTAACAAATAAAATGAGAGAAGCATTCAACTTCACCGGGACACCTTTACTGTTTAAAGCAAAAAAGAGAGGGGAGAAATAGTGCTCTTGCCCTTGAACGTATGGAATATTTTCAAAGAAAACGTTCACGGGAGTTCAAAACAGGGGCAAGAGTAGTTCCAAAGTGAAACTTTTTTTAAGCGTCTTTAGGTGTTTGTTTTATCACTCTGTAAATTACAAAAGCGCCAATCCCTAAAGTTATAAGAGTAAAAGCAAGAGAAAATGTTTTAGTGATTACATACCCCACAATTAACAAAGACAATACAGTTGGCACTTCATTGTAAGCTCTAAAAAAGTTTCCACTTTTAGAATAGTTTTCACGTTCTAGTTGCACTCTATAATACTCTAAAGAAAATGAGTATGCCATGAGTACAAGAACTACTAAAATTTTAGCATACATCCAAATATCATCCTGAAGTAAATCTGGTCTAAGGTATAACATCCAAAGCCCGCTAATCACCGTTGCCCACATTGCAGGAAGTCCTATATATTTATACATTTTATATTCTTGAACTTTTACAACCTCCACAAAATCTGGTTTATTTTTGTGTTCAGTATGATATACATACAACCTAGGTTGATAAAAAAGCATTGCCATCCATGACATAAATGCCATAATATGAAAAACAACAATCCATAAATAATAATCCATAATATCCATCAAAACTCTTTGAAAAATCTTATTTTATGCATCTAAGGTTTCTAAATCTCTTACTGAAGTCGCCTGTTTTTCTATTATTTTTGTATGAAGACGACGAAGCGCTTTGCTTGCTCTGTCAATTGCTAAATCAATCGCCGTATCTAAATCATCATCACTTTGATTTATTACTACCGGTTGTGCATGTGCGATATGAATATCAAACTCAATAGCAACACCTTTTTTTTGAGCAACTATATTCACGTTCACTGTAGTTATATCTAACTGGAATTTACTAAACGCTTCTACAGCCGCTTCAACATGTGATCTCGTATGTGTGTTAAGAGTTAAATCTTTTGCTCTGATTTGTACATTCATAATATATCCTTTATCTGAGTGCTCCAAGCACCCTTATTTATAATTAGATAATAACAAAAAAAAGTTTACATTTAGATATAATTTCCAAAAAATATACTTTAGGAATTTTAAATGCGGCTTTTAACAGGAATTCAACCATCAGGGGACTTACATATAGGTAACTACTTCGGTTCTATTAAACAAATGGTTGAAGCGCAAAAATCAAGCGAAACCTTTGCCTTTGTTGCCAACTACCATGCAATGAGCAGTGGAAACGGCGGTGAAAAACTGGCAAACCTCACCATGCAGACAGCCACCGACTTTTTAGCACTTGGGATAGATCCTGAAAAATCCACTTTTTGGGTTCAATCAGATGTCAAAGAAGTGCTTGAACTTTACTGGGTTTTATCTGGCTTCACACCAATGGGCTTACTCGAACGTGCACATAGTTATAAAGATAAAACAGCTAAAGGAATTGCAGCAAATCATTCTCTTTTTTCTTATCCTGTTCTGATGGCGGCAGATATTTTACTCTTTTCACCAGATATAGTCCCGGTTGGAAAAGACCAGATTCAACATGTTGAAATAGCACGTGACATTGCGATAAAATTCAACAATGAATATGGAGACATCCTAAAAATACCGGAATTTAAAATCCAAGAAGAAGTGGCAACCGTTCCAGGCACCGATGGACAAAAAATGTCTAAAAGTTACGGCAACACTGTCAATATTTTCGGTGAAGAAAAAAAGCAGCTAAAAACGATTAAAAAAATTGTAACTGAAAATGTGGCGATGGAGGATCCTAAAGAATTTCTCAACTGTAATGTATACAATATGGCAAAACTTTTTTTAAATGAAGATGAATTGCTGGCACTTCAAAACAGATACACATCCGGCGGTGAAGGTCACGGTCATTTCAAGCTGTATTTAGCGGAAGTTATATGGGACTATTTTTCTGAATTTAGAGCCAAGAGAGAACATTACATGGCTAATCAAGGTGAAGTTAGAGAGATTCTCAGCCTTGGTGCCAAAAAAGCTTCTGCTGTGTCTGCCTCAATGATTGAAAAAATAAGAACAGCCACAGGAATAAGATACTAAAAAGGAGTACCATTAGCCCTCTTTCAACTCCGGTAAACATTTTTTTCAAAAAATGTTCCCTACGTTGGGGCTAAAGCTTACGCTGTCTATCCAACCAGACCATCAAACCTTTTTGTGCATGAAGTCTATTTTCTGCTTCATCAAAGACTATCCCTGCATGCGCTTCTAAAACATGTTCACTCACCTCTTGACCTCTGTATGCAGGAAGGCAGTGTAAAAATTTTGCACCTTTCTTAGCTAAACACATCATTAAATCATCCACCATAAAGCCTTTAAAAGCTTTCATACGTTTTTCTTTCTCATCCTCTTGCCCCATGGATGCCCAAGTGTCAGTTGTGACAATAGTCGCATTCCTCATAGCATCTTTTGGATTGTTCCCTATCGTGATGGATGCTCCGCTTTGTTTTGCAATTTTCAAGACCTCTTCTAAAATCTTAGAATCGACTTCATAGCCCACAGGAGTGGCGATTTTTAAATCAAAACCGATTTTTGCAGCCAGCATCATCCAAGAATGTGTCATATTATTGCCATCCCCAACATAAGCGACAACCGCATCTTCAGTGATTCCATACTCAATCATTGTCATATAATCTGCCAAAAGCTGCACAGGATGATAAGAATCTGTAAGCCCGTTTATAACAGGGACTTTAGAATATGCAGCAAACTCTTCTATCATAGAATGCTCAAAAGTTCTAATCATCACCATATCACACATTGAACTGATGACTCTTGCGGTATCCTTCACCGGTTCACCACGACCTAGGTGAATATCCCGATTTGAAAGAAAGAGTGCATGACCGCCAAGCTGAAACATTCCCGTTTCAAAACTCACACGTGTGCGTGTTGAGCTTTTCTCAAAAATCATCCCGAGCGTTTGCATCTCAAGTTCTTTCTTGTATACTTTCTTTTTTAAATTCTTTTTTATTTCAAGACCAATATCTATAATCTCTAAAATCTCTTCTTTTGTAAAATCTTTAAGTGTTAAAAAGTGTCTCATTTATTATCCATATATTTTAGTTTAATACCAATTCTATAGTAAGTATTCTTTAGAATTACTTTTGTAACATTTTTGCCACTTCTTTTGCATGGTAAGAGATGATAATATCTGCTCCGGCACGTTTAAAACTGATCATAGTCTCCATAACCACTCTATCATAGTCAATCAAATTATTCATTCCTGCGAATTTCAACATCGCATATTCACCGCTTACATTATAAACAGCCATAGGAAGAGAGGTGTTATCTTTTATCTCTCTGACGATATCAAGATAGGCAAGGGCTGGCTTCACCATTAAAATATCAGCACCCTGCGCTTCATCAGAGATAGATTCTGCTATAGCTTCTCTGCGGTTTGCCGGATCCATCTGATACGATGCACGGTCCCCAAAACTTGGTGTTGATTCTGCAACATCACGAAACGGTCCATAGTATCCTGAAGCAAACTTAGTGGAATACGCCATAATAGGAAGATTCTCAAATCCCGCCGCGTCAAGTGAAGTTCTTAGAGTCTCAATAATCCCATCCATCATACCAGATGGCGCTATCATGTCAGCACCTGCTTGAGCATGAATCACAGCTTGTTGCCCTGAAATCTTTAACGTTGCATCATTATGCACAGTTTCGTTCACCTCATCTATAATTCCGCAATGACCATGGTCTGTGTACTCACAAAAACATAAATCCGTTACGACAAACATATCAGGATGTGCTTTTTTAATCTCACGAATTGAAGATGCGATAATTCCATGCTCACACAAAGAATCCGAACCGATAGAATCTTTAACATCAGGAATTCCAAATAATATAATTGAATAGATTCCAAGTTTTTTCAGATCCTCACACTCTTTTAAAATCTCATCTATACTCATTTGAAAAACACCAGGCATAGAAGAAACTTCTTTTTTTATCCCCTTACCTGGACGAATAAATAATGGATAAATAAAATCATCCACACTTACTTGAGTTTCCCTCACTAAGGCACGTAAGTGCTTATTTAAACGAGTTCTGCGAAATCTTTGAAACATTCTAAACCTTTTTTCGATATAATCTTGCAAAATTTTACCATTTTAAAGATTAAATTAATGAACATAGAAATATCTGAAGTTGCAAACTTACCGTCACGTTTTGGTAATTTTAAAGTAAAGGCTTTTAAAGAAGCTTGTAGAGATGGTTGTAAAGAACATCTCGTAATTTATAAAGAAAACCTTGAAGAGACTCCTATTGTTAGAATTCACTCTGAATGTCTGACCGGAGACGCCATTGGCAGTTTAAAATGTGACTGCCGTGATCAATTGGAATATGCACTCAAACTTGCTGAGCAAACGAATGGAATGGTGATTTATCTTAGACAAGAAGGCCGCAACATCGGTCTTTTAAATAAAATAAATGCCTATGCATTACAAGATAAAGGCTTCAACACTATAGAAGCGAACCATCAGCTGGGTTTTGAAGCTGACCAAAGAACTTATGAAGTGGTTCCTTATATACTCAAGCACTTTAACATTAAAAAAATAAAACTCCTTACAAACAATCCGCATAAAATATCTTCACTTGATGATATTGAAGTTGTAGAGAGAGTTCCTATTATTATGAATTCCAATGTGCATAATGAAGATTACTTGGATGTCAAAAAAGATGAAATGGGACATTTATTTTAAGTAAAAGGTAAAAATTATGTTAGATGATGAATTTAAAAAACTTATCCAGTATTCACCGCATGAAATTTACATTATAGATGCTGTAAGCTTTAAATATCTCTACGTTAATGACGGAGCGCTCAGTAGTATAGGTTACTCTTATGATGAGCTCTCATCTATGTCTGTTTATGACATCAATCCATACCTCACTCAAGAAAAAATTATCGAACTTCAAAATGAAGAAAATAAAGAGGGTAAGGTGCTAAACCGTACGATTCATCGAAGAAAAGATGGATCTGAGTATCACGTTCAATCCCTTATTCACACTATAAGATATCAAAATACAGATGCCTATGTTGTTTTTGACACTGATATTTCAGAGCAAGTTAAAACCGAAAAACTTTTAATAAAACAAACCCGACTTTTAAACCATCAAGCAAATCATGACACGCTGACCAACCTGCCAAACAGAATGCTTTTTAAAGATCGCCTCACTCAAATCATTAAATCTTCCACAAGACATAAAGAACAATTTGCTTTGCTTTTCATTGACTTAGATCAATTTAAAAAAATCAATGATTCTCTTGGCCATCATATTGGTGATGAAGTTTTAATCGAATCTGCCTCACGCCTTGGGTCTATTATTCGGGATGAAGACACCCTCGCACGGTTAGGGGGAGATGAATTCACCATTATCTTAAAAGATATCAGCAGTGTTCAAGGCGCTTCCACTGTTGCTCAAAAAATTGTCAAGATTATGAAAGAACCAATCAAAATAAAAGGGCATACTCTATTTATAAGTTCAAGTATCGGTATCAGTATGTTTCCTGCAGATGCAACAAGTGAAGACAACCTTATAAAATTTGCTGACACTGCTATGTATAGAGCTAAAGATGAAGGAAGAGACAATTTTCAATTTTATTCTTCAGATATGACAACACAGGCCTTTGAACGTGTTGTTATGGAAAACAGTCTGCGTTCTGCTATTGCTCAAGAGCAGTTTATCGTTTACTTTCAACCACAATATGAAACGACCACCGAAACAATTATCGGAATGGAAGCCCTCGTAAGATGGGACCATCCACAAATCGGACTTGTACCTCCCGGAAAATTCATACCCATTGCTGAAGAGAGCGGACTTATCATCGAGATAGACAGAATAGTGATGAAAAAAGCAATGAAGCAGTTTTCACAATGGTATAAAGATGGCTACAATCCCGGGGTGCTATCTTTAAATCTTGCTATGAAACAACTCAATCAAGAAGATTTTATAACAACACTTTTAAATATTATGAATGCTTTACAGTTTCAAGCAAAATGGTTAGAACTTGAAGTCACGGAAGGTCAGGTTATGGATAACCCTGATGCTGCCATCAGTAAACTCAAAGAGATCAGCAACATTGGAATTGAGTTGGCAATCGATGATTTTGGAACTGGTTATTCTTCTTTGGCTTATCTTAAAAAACTCCCGCTCAACAAACTTAAAATTGATCAAAGTTTTATCAAAGATATACCTGAGGATGAAGATGATATGGCTATCACTAAAGCTATTATTGCTCTTGGAAAAAGTTTAAATCTTAAACTTATCGCAGAAGGTGTTGAAACACAGGCACAAAGAGATTTTTTACTTAAAAATGATTGTACAACCATACAAGGCTATTTTTATTCAAGACCTTTGCCTAGTGATGAAATCACAGAACTATTGCAAAAAAATTAAACTTTCAATAAAAAACCTTACTAAGGTCAAAAGAAACCCTTAACTAAAATTAGATAAAATACCTTTTTTAAAGGATTTCAGTGGATTTAAAAGCAACACTTATTAATGAAAACATTCCCCTGCCAGATGATTTTTTTTACAATATCCAAAAATATAAAGAACATCTTTTTAAGTGGAATAAAATTCATAACCTCACCGGTGCGAGAGATGAAGCCACCCTTAATGATTTTATATACGATGCTGTATACCCTGTGCGCTTTTTAAAACACTATAAAAATCTCTTAGACATTGGGACCGGTGCCGGTTTTCCAGGAATGATTTTAGCACTTGCACTTCCTGACACACAAGTCACTTTAGTGGAACCTTTGGTGAAACGGGCTAGTTTTTTACAATTTATCAAAGCAGATTTAGGACTTGGTAATGTCAGAGTTGTTAAAAAAAGAGTTGAAGATATGCAAGCGGAGCATTTTGAACTGGTCACATCACGTGCTGTGACTGACACTAAGATGCTTTTAAAATTAAGTGAAAATTTTCGTGATGCCACTTCAACCTTGCTCTTTTACAAAGGTGAAAAGGTGTTTAATGAAGTGGATGCAAGTGAAATAAATGTGGAAATGCCGCATAAAATCATCCAAACAGCACATCCCTCGGGAAATAACAGACATTACTTACTTCTAGGAGAAAATTTATGATATTAAAAGTTTTACTTGTTCTTGGAGTGATTGGTATCGTTTACTTTATGTTTATAAAGAAAAAACCAATACAAAAAAAGACAGATATACAAAAGAAAAAAGATGACAAACTTCAAAGCAACGATATGGTTGCATGCAGCACATGCGGCACGTACTCTGAACTCAGTGAAACAATCATCAGCTCGAACAAATACTATTGCTCTGATGAGTGTGTGGATAAAGCCTGATGTTGCTATACGGACATAGATTCATCCCAAGTGATTCATTCTATCATGTGCTTGACATAGACAGCATAAAAAACACCCCTCC
>JACKQG010006313.1_pt1 | contig 12594 bp, 13 predicted proteins | sample 8237621 | NCBI WGS metagenome assembly JACKQG01 (sample SAMN15677084, study PRJNA649215) | marine metagenome | biome: marine; feature: Black Sea; material: saline water; isolation source: suspended particulate matter (SPM) from the Black Sea western gyre | collected 2013-06-09/2013-06-10 | depth...
AAATACCTTGCCACAGAGGCACAGAGAACACAGAGATAATTTCTATTTCTTGTTTAATTATTCTCTGTTTCAAACTCTGTATATAATTTTCATGCTCCTTTGTGCCGATATATCGGCATGAGTGTTTCATATGTAAATCTCTTTTTTTAGCCACGAATTTACCCCGTTAGATAGCACCATATTAGAGTAGGAAGTATCTAACTAGTGTTGCATTCTTAAATTAAGTATGCAAACTTAATCTACAGATGTCATTCTGAACGAAGTGAAGAATCTCAAGCATTCAAGAGATTCTTCGTCCCCGATAACAATCGGGGATTCAGAATGACAATTTAAATGTCCTATTATTTTCAGAATGATATACTAGCAAGAATATCTAACGGGGCAAGCACGAACTTCACCCCGTGAAATATTATGTTATTATAAGTGCTTATCATTTCTATACGCTTTTATTTCACGGGGTAAACACGAACTATCAATAACAGTATTTTATTTATTAAAATCAAACATCCTACTTAATTAACCAATTCAACCAATTCAACCAATTCAACTAATTCAACAATTTTCATTCTCCTTTGTGCCGAAATATTGATATGAGTATTTCATATAATTATTGTCAAATCCTGCTCTGTATAACTTAAATTAATGTATATTTTTTATGTTAGTTTGTTTAGAAGCAAAGTATTTTATATCTGAAACCAAGAATTACATTACGATATAAGGGACAAGAGACACCTTTATCAGGAAATTCATAAGGTGTGTTGGAATTATTCATTAAATAGAACATTTCACGGCAGCCGGGTCCACAAGGCGGAGCATTAGAATCAACACTTAAGATTAGCCATTCGGAAACATTACTTCTAATAAAGTGCAAAGGGAATTCACCATTCTTATCTATATCTAAGCAAGCAGGATTGTATGTGGAATCATTCTCAACTGAATCAAACGAAAAACAGATTGAAATATCATTCAGATCTGGCAGTGAACTGCCCATCCAATTGCAAAAAGCGTTTGCTTCAAACCATCTGAGATTTGTAACAGGCCCATAAACAAAATTAGAAGGAGCAGATTTCCAGTAAGGTGAATCGTTTAAATTCCAATCCATCGGAGCACTCATATTGAATATTCCCTGAAAATTCCAGCCCACTTCCGGATTTGCCATTACTCCTTTTTTTACAAGCCAATATTCTTTAATTTCGTATCCATCAGTATTGATAAATGCAACAAACTGTTCATTTGAAACTTCAAATTTGCTTATGTAAAAATCTTTTGCGGCTTCAAAAACTTTTTTCTCATCATCTTGATAAAAACTGTATTTGCCTTTCTCAATTTTCTCCATTTCGTAATAGATTCTATCTTGAAAGATGATTTTAGGAAATGCTGTATATTCTTGAAAATTAAAGTTGTCAGGCAAAAGGTTTATCAGGATTTCAAATTGGTAATTCTCTTTTTCTTCTATCTTTCCATAATCACCGATGATTTTCTGCTCATTTAGTGCAGGAATTTCTTTCGTATTTTTTTGGAGGATATTTATTTTAGCTTCAACTCCATTCTGAAAATTTTCAATTTTATATTTTATAACAAGAGAACTATCAGAAAGATGTTCATTTACATTCAACAGAATAGGCGGTTGAAAGGAAAAGAGATTTCCAAAAGCAAGCAAAAGCGACAAAAAAACAAAAATTTTGAAACAATTCTTCATATCTTTTATTTCAGAAAATTGAAATATCCTGTCAAATTATTTTTTTTTATGATTATTCAATTAGTTCAGCATAGGTTATAACATTCGTATTTTATTTCTTGGCTTCTTGTAACATCCCGATAATATCGGGATCCCGATTGTGAATATTGCAAGTGAGGACACTTGCATTACAAAATAAAAGTAAAACCTGATTTAATTGAATAATCATATTTTTTTTTAAACTTAAAATGATTTTCTTGACATTGAAATATGATATAACTAACTAAATTGCAAAAAAATCAAAGGAGATAAATTATGATTAATATAGCAATCAATGGATTTGGAAGAATTGGAAGATTGGTCTTTCGCGTTATGCAAGAAAGAGATAATATTAATGTAGTTGCTGTAAATGATATTACAGACGCAAAAACTTTAGCACAATTACTAAAATATGATTCCACGCATGGTCAGTTCAAAGGTTCAGTTGAAGCCAAAGAAAATGCCTTAATAGTCAATGGAAAAGAAATCAAAGTTTTTGCAATAAGAGACCCTGCAAACCTTCCCTGGAAAGAACTGAACATTGATGTAGTTATTGAAGCTACAGGTGTATTTCGTAAAAGAGCACAGATTGCAAAGCATCTTGAAGCAGGTGCAAAAAAGGTCTTATTAACAGTCCCTGCAAAAGATGAGATTGATGCAACAATTGTTTTAGGTGTAAATGATTATATGCTGAAACCTGAACATAAAATTGTATCCAATGCTTCTTGCACCACTAATTGCCTGGCTCCTCTCGTAAAGGTGTTGAATGATAATTTTGGCATCAAATATGGACTTATGACTACAATCCACGCCTATACAAGTGACCAAAGACTTTTGGATGCACCACATAAAGATTTACGAAGAGCTCGTTCTGCAGCAATGAATATTATACCAACAACTACAGGAGCAGCCAAAGCTACAGGAAAAGTTATTCCGGAATTAGATGGCAAATTAGATGGGATGGCAATGCGTGTTCCTGTTGTGAATGGCTCTATTGTTGACTTTTTGTGCGTTGTTAATAAATCAACTTCTGCAGATGAAATTAATATTGCGATGAAAAAAACTGCTGAAAATGATTTAAAAGGTATTTTACAATATTCTGAAGAGCCATTAGTGTCAACTGATATTATTGGCAATTCTTATTCAAGTATTTTTGATTCAAGTTTAACAAAGGTTATGGATGGAAATTTTGTTAAAGTTGTTTCCTGGTATGATAATGAGTGGGGCTATTCCTGCCGTGTAGTGGATTTGATTGAAAGGATTGCTGAGTAATATTATATTTGCAATTTATTAAAAAAGCGTCACAGATTTGTGACGCTTTAGTTTTATGAATTATTGAGATTAATTAAAAATTATAGTATAATTTCTTGATTCTGTGCATCTTCCTTGAGAAATATCTTCTCAATTTCTAAAAGATTCTCATTTACTATTTTTGAAAGTTGAAAAGCTCTATTAGGATTAATTTCTGCCAATTCATAAATCTTATTGTTTATGGATTTTATCGAATTAATCATCGTTTTAATTTTAAAATTATCTACTCTTTTTTCAATTATGGCAATATTTTTATCTCTCCTAATTTTTTCTTGTATACATTTATCCTTTAATTCCTCAGACTTTTTTAAGATAGTATTCTTCAATGAATTATAAATTCTGGGTGATTTTATATATTTAAGATACAAACATTTAAAAGGATTTTTTTTCATTATTACTTTATACTTCCATTTTGAGTCATTTAATTTTCTTAAGGAATCTATTCTCATTAAAGCAATAGCTAAGCCAATATCATTAATTTTTTTCTTTTCTTTATAATAATAATAGTATCTCAATACTTCAGAAGGTAAACCTAAATGTATGAAACTTAAGGCAGTTAATTTATCAATAATTATCTTGAATTTAATTCTAGAAAGTGATTGAACAATTTCTGAATATAATTCTTTACATCTTTTGGATTGGATTTCAACCATTTTATTCAAAAAGTCGAAAATACTGCCTTAATAATCTTAGCGAATTATTTAAATCTTTACTTGATAATGATGGATCAAATGAATATTTAATTTTATATACAAATTCTTCTTCTTTTGATTTTTTTATCTCATTATCATATCTTTTCCGTAAATATGTAATAGAAGCGTATAATTCACCATCTATAATAAATTGGTTATAATCAACTATGTTAACCTTAAATAAAAATTCTTTGCTAGATGGCCATAAACGTGATTTTAATCCCTTTAAAGAATCAATTTTAGCTAAGCAAGTTTTTAACGAATCTCTAATATCGTTTGGATTGTAAGCTTTTGAATCTTGATTTGAAATAACTATAATCAGTAGAAAGAAAAGTAAGATAAACGATATTTCAGCAAGTGAAAACTCAAAAACTTTTGATTTCATTTAATACTATTTTGATATTTTGCCAAATTCTTTAATATGTTTTTTAACTGTATCAGTAAAATCTGTTAGCAATAAATCAATTATTTTCAAATCATTACTGATTTTCTCAATACCCTTTTTCATGTCCCTTAATATTTCACTAGTTGAAGAACTTATGTTATCTTTAGCATTTTTTAAAACATTGCCAAAAGATTCGGTTTGTTCTGACAAGCCCTGAACTGCTTTATTAAATTCAGTGAAATTTGAGCTGATGCTAGTATTTACTGATTCAAGAGTTGTATTAAAATTTTGAATAATATTTTGAAACCTTTTGTTAGCGCTTAATATAGAATTAGTTATACTCTCATCAATATTATTTGATTGATTATTTAAATTTTCACCAAAGTCTTTCAAGTTTTCATCAATCTTATTAAATAAACTTTGGAGTTTAGTACTGATGTCTCCGAAAGAATTTTGCACGGTTTCTATAGATGTTTTTAAATCAATCGATGTAAGTTGTTCATTATAATTTTCAATATTATTGATGAAAGCACTTTGCGCATTCTTAAATTTTTCATCACTTTCAGAGATGTTGTTTACTAATTTGTTTAGTGATTGTGTCATAAAATCAAATTGATCTTTTAACAATTTTGCATTCTTTTCTGTATCTTGTGCTAAATTACTGTATGTCTTATTAAGTTCCATTCCCATATTATCAATTGTAGTAATGAATTTATCGTGATGTTCTAATTCTTCCTCAATTATTTTTTGGTGATGTTCATGAAATGAGGTTATTAAATCTAAAAGCCCTGCTTGGGCGTTAGTGTAGCTGATTATAGTCTTTTCCTGCTGTTCTGCTAAAATATTCAATAATTCCTTTTCTCTCCTTTCTCGAATATCAGATATAATTATTATATATCTAAAAATCAAACCTGCAATAGTTGTTGATAATGCAATACCGATTCCTTCAAAAATAATTGTAGAAGTAACAGAAACAGAACTACATTCTATAAAAGTCCTTAATAATGCTATTAAGGTTAAAGTAAAACCCAAGAAATAAGGAGAATCTTTTTCATGATACGATAATGCTTTACTTTTTTGTTGTAGCAACAATAATATTCCATATCCTGCAACTAATATTGCCGGAAAATAGACCCTTATTTTATATATTCCAGAAAATATAGATGCTGTTGAAAGTAACAAAAATAGAACAAATAATATGATTGGACTAATTTTTGATATAAATTTCATTGATGCTGAAATAATCTTTTCTGTAGATATTATAAAGAAAATGTAAATTAACTTGTTTCGCTTATTTCATCTGCCAATTTCAGACGGTCATCTAGAAGGCGTTTAACAAGGTCTTTTTTTAGGAAATCAGCAATATCAGCATTATTTATCTCATTAAATATTTCAGTAGTAATTTTTGCTAGTTTTAATAGTAACCGGTTCCTTTTTTCTAAGTTCCCAACCCCAAGTTCTGCTAGATGTTCTATATGTTCCTTGTCAATTTTTGTAAGTTCAGCTTTTAGAGCAGTATCAATTTTTTTTTTTGCCAATGTTCCTCCTGCTTCAACGCGATGTTCCCAGATTTCTAACTTTTTTTTATATTCAGTTTTTGCAGCTTCTAAAAGAGTTCTATTTTGCTCATTTGTTAACATTTTCTTTCTAATAAATCCCATGTTTTTCTTAGCTTCTTCATAATCATTAATCATCAAATTTTTATTCCCTGATATGACAATTTCTTGTTTTCCATTGTGTATAGAACCAGTTTCATTTTTCACATTATCTTTCACATAATCATTTAAACTTTTTGGTTTTTTTAATTTAGAGTTCATTTTATCCTACCTTTGCTTTTTAATGTATTTAATTTACATAATTTTGTTAAAAAAAGGACGCAACTTCCAATTACATCCTGCTTAGAGGTATCACCATACCCGACCAACAAGACATAAGAAAGTGCGCCCACAAGGGACGCAGCCTTCTTACTCGATCTGTTGGTCTTAAAAATTAGTGATTTTCTAAGCAGAACCAGTAAAAGGTGCTAAGATCTTAATTATTTTGCTTTTAATTAGCTAAGTCATATTTACTCCATAATCAGTCATACCTTATACTTTTGCTTGGCACTGAAATATTTATTGAAGTTTAAGTGGCTTGTCCTCTGGTCCATAATTCATATTCACTTAAATCCAACTCATCGTTCCAGCTTACTCCATATCCTCCGGGGTCAACTTTTATAGATTTAAAAAAAACTTTGTTCTTTAAAATACTAAACAGAGGGTCCTTGAACTTCTCCTTACAATTGTATTTTTTTATAACATTATTATCAAAGGTAATAAGTAATAAATAATTATCTAATGCCTTAACGGATTTTATTCTGGGATGCATTATAGTACCTTCTATTTCAAATCTGGTAATTTTTTAAATTCTTGTTCATTCCATATTTTTAATAGCTCATCTTTATATTTTTCTGCCCATTCTCTTACTAATTTAATAGCTCGGGGTGGTAAATCTCCTTCTATCATCTCAATAGAGTTTATATCAAAAACACCAATATATTCACCATATACAGCATGAAAATGTGGAGGAAAGTGATTATTAAAATACATCTTAATTATAATTCCATAAAATCTCGCTATAACAGGCATACCTACTTTTCCTTTACTTAAACTTGACAAATGTTAAGAACTTGTGTTAAGTTTTTAAGGTTAAATTTTTACGCTTTCCCAGCAGAACCAAGCACATTATATTTCTATGCTTATATATTTCGATTCTATTCTGCAAAAACAGGATAATTTACCTATTCTTTTTCCTCTTTTTCTTCCTTCTTTTCAGTCTCTTTTTTCTCTTCCGGCTTTTCTTCTTTTTCCTCTACTTTTTCAGGCTCTTCCTCTTTTTCTTCCTCTTCTATTTTTTCCTCTTCCTCTTTCTTTGGATAGAATTTCTCCTGAGATGAGAGGTAAATAAAAGTATCAGCAGCGCTCATATAGGTAAAGGAATATGAAAAACCTACACTGGCTACAACTATTAAGCATATACCAATTATAAATCCTGGTATAAAATAATATCCACCAACAGGAGTTTCAAATGCAAGCCCTTTAAAGATAAAACTCAGGAAGTTAAAAAATGGTGGAAGCGTAATCTTTGTAAACTCACCACCCATAACTATTTTCGCACCCCAGCTAGTTACTAAAATGGAGCCGTGAAGAACTGCTAATACAAATGCAAATGCAATTGCACCAACAATTGCAGAGATAAAATGGGTTACAATTATGTAAATCCCTTTATCTTTAACTAAATGAAACATAGATATGATTGTATCCATCGCTGACTTTTGCTCAACACCAATTATAACTGAGCCAAAACAGTCTGCAAATAATAAAACCACAAGAGTAAGTATAAAGAATACTGAAATTCCTAATGGAATAAGATACATTATAGAAAGCCAGAGCGAACCTACATAAGGAATTGCTCCAATAGCATAAAAGAACAACTGCCCAAGAGCAAGAAGAACAAAAATTAATATCCAGCCTAATACATAAAAGATAAAGGTTTTGAAATGCTTACATAAAAACTTACCAATATCTTTCCACCCGACAAATATTTCATCATCTACTGCTTCTCTACGGATTGAAAAAGCAATACACATCCTTGCTATGAAAAATATGAATGCTATAAGAACGATAGCAAGTATGTTTCTAAAGGTGAATAATGAAAATACAGCAATATCACTTACTGTAAGAATATTCATTTTAAAGAAAGGTACTCTAAAAAGGAAAAATGCAATAAGAGCAGAAATGATTAATGCAATTGCTGAGATGAATAGACGATGAAATCTCCAACTATGATTCCATGCCTTAAAGATGTCTCTAAACTTAAAGACCTTAGCTTCTTTTTCTTCCATTTTATTTCCTCCAGGTTATTATTTATTATATTTCATTTTTTATTGTATTATTCATTTCCTGTCAAATAATATGATAAAATTTCTATCAGGCATAAAATTAGATCTATACCAGAAATATTTTCTTTTATTTTGACCCACATAACTGGAATCAGGTTTATAAGAAAGCGAATCTATTTCTATGTTATTTGAAGTTCCAAGCTGAAAATTGGCGATTTGTAATGGTTTTCTCCAATATTTGACCGTTGTTAATATGTATTCAGCCTTATTGCCGTAAAGCTTTTGTTTGTAAAAGATTCTATATTTGCCAACCCTGAAAGGTTCAAGGCTCACATTGAAAAAAAACCCTGTTGTTTTTCTCTTGATTATTTCTTCAGGGATACTATCAATTAAATTATATATTAAAACTGAATCAACCTCACCATATAAACTATCTTCTGGAAAGGGATAATATAGCATATTGTTTACAGGCTTGTCTGATACATTGCAGATATAATAAATACCATCTACATAAAAAAATGAATCTTGAATAGTAAAGGCAACATCTTCTCGGATAAATTCTAAAGAATGACAGTAAATCTCAATGCTGAAAAATAAGATTATAAGCGAAACAGAAGAAAATCTCATCTAACCATAATCATCTTATTAGTTTTGATTTTTTTGCCGTCAACTTCAAATGAATAAAAATAGAATCCAGGTGGTTGTAAAACACCTTCTTGGTTTGTTCCATCCCACACAACTTTAGTCATTGGGCATTGGTCATTTGTCATTGGCATTAGTGCCTTTACAAGCTGTCCTCTTATGTTATAAATATTTATCTGTGTAAATCCGTGTAAATCCGTGGCAGAAAAAGAAATCCTTGTTGATTCAATGAATGGATTTGGATAATTGCTCAAATTAATCTGATTCCATTTTTTTATTTCTTCATCCACTGATGTTAAATTAATATAGAATTCACAATAGGTTGTAGAATCAGGTTCAATGGTGATTAAAGTATCCAGCATCGCAATATCATCTACATAAATTGTTACATCATAATTCATTCCATACATGTTTGTATTCTCAAAATAACCGTTTTCTGAAGTTTCAATAATGAATTCCTCTTCATTAGGACAAGAGAAGTAATTAATTATCGCACCTTGAATGGGATTACCTTGTAAATCATAGACATATCCGCAAAAAGTTCCTCGGGTATTAACTGAAAAAATGTTACTTCCTAAAGAAGGAATATTATCTTTTGCAAGTATGTATATTATAATCCAAGTGGGAAACCCTTGCCAATCATACCAATAATATTCCAAAGTTCCTCTTGCAAGTGATTGACCTTCATTAGGTGCATTGACATAAGATCCAGGATAAGTTCCAAAAGAAATGATATCATCAACAAAACTTCCCGTAATCATTATAAAGTCACCATTTTTATCAATGAATAAAGGGGTTGAAATGTCATCTTCCGTAATTAGAAGTATACTATCAGGAAATAAAACAGTGCCTTCATTAAAAGTGGTTTCTCCTGCGGAAGAAATAAGAGTGCACTCATCCAAAAAAAGAGGTTCTGTCCATTCCACAGCATATGCCAACTCAATCGTCCAGTTATTCCCTTCAAAATAAATTTCACTAATTACCGAGGGAGGTGGTACTGGATCTCCAGCTAATTGTGAAAATAAAAATAGAATAAATATTGTAACATAAATCTTTTTCCCCGATAAGTATTGGCCCGCCTGCCATCTGTCGGGCAGGGATTTCGCATTGCTCAACATTTTTTTCTCTCCCAAATTATTATTCATAATTAATAAAATTATTTTTTTCCTGTCAAATTTTTTATAAAAATTTTGGAAAAAAGTATGAAAAACTTGACATCTAAAACTTTACTATTAAATTATTGAATAGTTTATTTCCAACTAATTAAGTTTTGAGAGGTATGCGTATGAATAAAAATGAATTAATAGTTTTAGGTTTGCTTAATGAGGGACCTGCTTACGGCTATCAATTAAAAAACATAATTCAAGAAAGAGGGCTTGATAAATGGGGAATTATTAAGCAACCATCAATTTACAGTACGCTTAACAAATTAGAAAAAGAAGAGAAAATTACCGGGAAAAAAGAGCAGCATGGAAATATGCCACCAAGTACAATTTATTCGTTAACAGAAAAAGGAAAAAGAGCGCTAAAGCAAAATGTTGAAGAGGCATTGACTTCCCGAAAAATTCCTGTGAATCCCGCCATACTGGGAATTGCTTTTATAACAGGAACATCCAAACAAAGTGCATTGAAAATTTTAAGAGAAAACCTGGAATTCATAGAGAAGCAGAGCAAAGCATTTCTTAAAGTAAAGTCAGATGCAGAAAAGAAAAATATTGGATTCAACCGTCAATTTATACTTGATTTTGGAAATGATATACGCCCAATTGTAAAAAAAAGATTAGAAGAATTAATCAAAAAAATTGAAGAAACCGACGAGTCATTTTTTTATCAAGAGAAAGAAGGAGACGCAGAATGAGAAAAATAATTTTGATGATTTTATCTATTTTTGTTACCTCTTTTTTGTATGCAATAAATCTTGAAGATGCCCAGAAAATTGCCAGACAAAACAATAAAAATTTTCTCAGTCAAAAGGCAAATGTTGAGCAGGCAAACTGGAATAAATATAATGCATTCACAAACTTTCTGCCGAAATTTTCTCTTGATGAAAGTATTGTGAGAATAGACAATGATACCTACAATCAGGCTATTCAAACAATAGATATACCTGTCTTTGATATAAATAATCCCTCAAATATTATTGGTTTCCTTCCAATGTCATCTTCATCAATGTATCCTGATGGAATATTCAAAACTACCTATACCACAAAGTTAACAATCCAACAACCAATCTTCAATGGCGGCAAAATATTTCTTGGCTATCAAATTGCAAATTTATCAAAAAAACAAGCAGATTTGAATCTTCAGAGCAAAGGCGATAATCTGGATTATCAAGTTGCCGAAGTATATTTCAACCTTCTGAAAATGAATGATGTATTAGAAATTTCAGAGAAAAGTTTGGTATCAAGTCAGGTACAATTGGAAAAGGTTACAGAAAAATTTGATGTGGGAATAGCAAAAAAATCTGATATTTTACAATGGAAAGTTAAAGTTGAAAATGACAAAATCACATTGGAAGAAATAAAGAATAGTATTGCTGTTCTAAAAACTGTCTGGAAAAATCTACTTGGTTTTGATACGAGTGAAAATATTCCATTACCAGAAAATATTTTCCTTTCAGAATATGATATTGAGATTAAAAAATATTCAAGATTTTCTGAAAATGAAAAAGATAGAGAACTGCAACAGATTCTTTCTCAAACTGAAAATTACAATCCTGATTTGAAAAATTTAGCAATAACAGAAAAAATTGCAAAAAAAGGGTATCAAATAGCAAAAGGGAATTTTCTTCCTTCATTAAATTTGCAGTATTCAAGGCAGTTTGAAAGCGATGATAAACTTGATTTTGATGGAATAACCAAATGGAATGTTGCTGCAATTGCATCATTCCCGATTTTCCAAAGTGGAGCGAATTTCACAAATTTGAAAAAAAGTAAATATGAATTCAAAAAAACCAAACTTCAACTTGAAGACGCAAAAGAGAAAATCCTGATGGGTGCAGAAAATAGTTTCTATAATATTATAACTAATGCAAAAAAAGTCAATGGCAGCAAGTTGGCTCTGGAGAATTCAAAAGAGAATCATAAAATCATCAATGATTTCTATAAGCAAAATATGGTTACCAATACTGAACTTTTAGACGCAGAAGTTATGCTCTTTGCAGGTGAGATGAACTTGGCGGTTGCTTATTATGATTATATTCTGGCAAAATATGAGCTGTATAAATTTATAAAAAAATGAAGACTAAAGCCACGGAGACACAGAGGTCACAGAGGAAAAATTAAATATATAAATTATCTCTGTGTCTCTGCGACTCTGTGGCAAATTAGGAGAAAAAATGAAGAAAATAACATTGAAACTTATCAGCATTATAATTGTTGCTTTGATTATATTTGTTGCATGTTCAAAGAAACAAGAACCAAAATCTGATGTTGAGTTCACAGGCAAAAACTATGTAAAAGTCGCCTTGGCAGAGCAAAAAAGCATTGAAGAATTGCTACTTTTTACCGGTCAACTACAAGCAGTTCAGGAAGCATATATTGGCTCCGGGATGGCATTGAGAATTAAAGACATCTTGGTAGAAGAAGGTGATATTGTAAATGAAGGTGACTTGTTGTTGCTTATGGATGATGCACAACTAAAGCAGGCAGAAGCACAATTTATCTCCGCTGAAAAAGATTATGAAAGAATGAAAGTCCTGAAAGAAAAAGGAAGTATCAGCGACCAAGCATTTGACCAGGTAGAAGCAGGGTATAAAGCCGCTAAAGCTGGATATGAATTTATGAAAAGCAATACTGAGATAAGAGCACCTTTTTCTGGAATAATCACAGCAAAATTAAAGAAAGCTGGTGAAGAATTTACACCTATGATGGGTGGAGCAATACTGAAACTCGTTAATATAAATGAGTTAAAAATAAAGGTTTGCATTTCTGATAAAGATATAAATCTTATAAAAAAGGGTCAGAAA
>JACKQG010006314.1_pt1 | contig 12593 bp, 12 predicted proteins | sample 8237621 | NCBI WGS metagenome assembly JACKQG01 (sample SAMN15677084, study PRJNA649215) | marine metagenome | biome: marine; feature: Black Sea; material: saline water; isolation source: suspended particulate matter (SPM) from the Black Sea western gyre | collected 2013-06-09/2013-06-10 | depth...
CCTCCACCACAAAGAACATGGATTTGCCAAACAAGTTTGTCCATTTCGCGACCAATCCATCGAGCAGTGTGTTCATTTGCAAGGTTCCAAGCCCGCCAATCTTCGGACGCATTCGGCGCATCATAATTTTATATTCGCCTGTTGCCGAGTCGGTGTCTTTCGTAAACCAGCCATACCTACGCAATGCAAGGAGTGACCATGCGACTTGCACTATTCCAGCAAGTACAACCGAAACGCCAATGAGTGCCATGTGGTGCAGTGGATTGTCAAAAACGCCAATAAGCCCAAACGCCGCAGCGATCATGAAACCATTTAAAATTATCGGCGCTGCTGCCGTTGGTCCAAACTTGTCGTGAACGTGTAGCATCGCCCCAAATATTGCGACAAGGCAAACCAGTGGCATGTAGGGCAACATCACCATCGACAACTGCAAAGAAGTGCTTGGTTCCACTTGCAGCGAAACGATAACCCCAACAACTATTTCACCAATAATTGTCAGCACACCAAGGAGAACGATCAATTTTGAAATAGTAAGTGTTGCAAATGCTTTTGCAAGTTGTGGATCTTGCGATTGGAGTTTCGTATAACTTGGAAGAAATGCAGCCGCAAGCGCGCCCTCACCAAAGAGACGGCGAAACAAGTTTGGAATCAAAAAGGCAAAGTAAAACGCAGATGCAAATGCACCCGCGCCAAAAAGGCGAGAAAGAGCACCGTCTCGAACGAGTCCAAGGCACCTACTAACAAGTGTGAGCATGCTATTTGTTCGCGTGTTTCTTTCTAAGTTATCGCTCATGTTGCCTTGTTCCACGCCAAGCGCAATCCAACAACAAGCGCGGCTATCGCTGCTACCCATGGTTCAAACGTTGTAAAAGAGGCAAGAGCACCAACCATCGCTGCAAGTAGAATCGTCAGGAAGATGCACGGAAGCATACTTTTTACAATTCTTTTCGTTTCTTGTTGCAAACCGCCCTTACAGACAAAGAACCAAAGCACGCAACCCGTTGTAATAAATGTAGCGTCTACGAAAGCAACTTGGGAGTGCTGCTTCCCCGTGAAATACAAATAGGCGAACCAAAAAAGAGCCATTGTTGCAATCCCAACCCCAAAACCAATGCAACACAGAATTACCCAGTTCTTGGTTTTTGACAAGGTCGTTTCTACTGATTCTTGAATGTTGGCGACCGAACCTCTTGAAAGTGCTCCACCCCAAACCATGAAAGACGCGATACCTAGTTCCCCCGCGAGCAAATCTTCCCCGCTAAATGCGCGATGAAGTGGAAGCAGATCTTGGGTTACTTCGTCTGCAATAGCCCAGAGAGCAACGATGATCCAACAAGCCCAAGGATTCTTCACAATCTTTGTGCACATAAAGATAAAGCCGAGCATACCGAAACACATAAAGTGTAAAAGTTTATCTGGCGGTGCAAACGCTGGTTCGTCGCTTGGAATTGCTTGAGGGAGATGTGTTGCAATTGTAAGTGCGACAAACCAAAGCAAACATGCAATTCGCCAATGCCAGAGGGTTACCTCATGCGTGTTCATTGACGAGTTCGACATCAGCGGTTTTATGTGCTCTGATTACACTCTCTGCAAGCGTCGCGTAATCTTTTGCTCCAGCGCAATCGGGTTCGTAATCAAAAATAGTTTGCCCAAAACTTGGTGCTTCTGCGAGTTTGACGCAACGGCGGATTGCAGGATCAAAAATCACGCAGTTTTTCCACGGCACATCGCTTTCGCGAGAAGCGTCGAAGAACCCTTGCAAATCATCAACCACTTCGCGGGCAAGTTTGGTGTTCTTTTCGTGCATGCAAAGCACGATGCCGGTGACAGAGAGTTCTGGGTTTATTCCACCTACGAGCATTTGCACTGTTTCAAAGAGCCGACTTACGCCTTGAAGTGCAAGGAAGTGAGTCTGCATAGGAACGATGAGTTCTTTCGATACAGCGAGCGCATTAATTGTTAACAAGCCCAGACTTGGTGGACAGTCAATCAAAATGTAATCATATGTATCAAGGATTGGAGCCAGTTTCTTTGCGAGCAAATCGTGGCGGTCTGTTTTGGATGCAAGTTCCGATTCGGCGGCAGCAAGGTCCACTTCGCTTGTGATGAGATCAATATTTTTCCTCGCATTTACAACGGCATCTTTTGCGGTGACGGACTCGTCCATCAAAAGGTCGTAGACAGAGGCCGCAGTTTCATCAATACCAAAGTGCAAACCAAGGTGCGTTTGCGGGTCAAGGTCGATGACAAGGACTTTGTTGCCAGCATTTGCAATCGCCGCAGCAAGGTTCACCGTCGTTGTGGTTTTCCCAACACCCCCCTTTTGGTTTAATAATGAAATGATTCTAGCCACAATGTTAAGTATAACTACCCGGCGGGTAGTTTATTTTTTGCCAACCATCGAGTCGAGTAATTTTTCCAAAATCATCAAAAATTAGAAATGCTTCGTTCGTTTCGTTATCGTCAGTACTCTTCCGAGCAAATTCCCATTGTTGATGTAACCAACCAGAATCGCGCAAAGTGGGACCGTCGGCGCTGGAGTAATGACATGGAATTTTCAGTTGCTCTGTCACTTGTTGCACCACGGTTGATTTCCCGACTTGAATACTCGTTTTGGAGCGGTTTAGCAATCTTGGGTTGATTCATTGCTCCACATCCAGCGCATGGCGGCAGATTCTTTGCCGATGATGTCGCGAAGATAATGGGCAAGAAGACGATTTGCACGCCCAAGCGCCTGGGGCTCTGTTGCCTGGATTGAACTGCCCTCTTCTAGCATACGCAACACGTGGATCGTTTCCTTGCGTACGCGAACCCGATCAATTTCTCCGGTATCTTCAACGACCCCGCCCATCTGCGAACTGAATGCAACAACCGATTGGGATTCGCAAACCGTTTCAAGTGTAGGTTTGTACCCCGTTTCAACAAGAAGCGACCACTGGAAACGAAGGAGTGGCCAATCGATGTCGTGCCCATCGTCCATCCTATCCAACGCGCTTAGCAATGCATCGTAAACATTTGTGTGCGGGTCTTGATCCGTTAGCATTCTGCCGACAAGGTCAACCATGTAAATGGCGCTACGATTTACAACAAGATTGTTCCTTGTTGTCCACCAAACATGTTCAAGTTGCCACTCTGTCAGCGTCGCAAGGTCGCTGTTCGTTTTAAGGCGCGCTACGATGTTTCCGCGAGTGAGTGGATCGAAGCCCCCAGAAAATGCGCCGGTGTCTCTTTTTGAACCTTTGGCGATGCCACGTATCATCCCGTTTTCTTTTGTTAGTAAACTGACTGTTTGACTTGTTTCCGAGTAATCCCAACACCGCAAACAAATAGCTGTGTCAGAGAGAATTGCCATCTTAGTTGTGCTTTGTAGATGCTTCGAATAAAGGAACCCAAGGATATGCCTCTGCAACTTCTTGGAGATCTTTTATTGTGAGTGATTCTATTTTACTAAGCTCTTCTTCGAGCGAAACGTACTTGCCACTTGTTGTCAGCATACTTCCAAGTCGTTGCATGCGACCTGCTGGTCGCTCGCTGGCGACCGCTGCTGCCGTCTCCGCTTTTGCCACAACTTTTACAAGGTCGTCTTCCGTTAAAGTGTCAACAACATTTTCCATTTCGCTTCGCAAGATTGCGGCAACTTGTTGTGCATCGGCTGGATCACACACCGCATACGTAAGTTGTTCACCGTATTGATCGTTTGTGTCAACCGATGCTGCAGCCGCTTCGGCTAAACCTGTATCAATGAGTGCCCAGTGCAACCTTGAACCATCTCCACCACCGAGAATTGCTGCAAGCGCAGACGCTGCGTATTTGTGCTCGTCTTGAAATGAAACACTTGGCATCATCATCAAGTGATAATGTTGTTGTAAGTCTTGAATATGTTTTTCGAAGGAACCGCCATTGCGAACAACCTTGCCGTACGATCTAGACGCACCGGTATTTTGCCATGTTCCACAGTGAGATTGAATTCGCTCAACCATCGCATCAAAGTCGACGTTACCAGCAAGCACAACCGTCGTATTGTCTGCGCTGTACCTATCGTTAAAATACGCCGCGAGTTCGTCTCGTTGCATCTCTTGAATTGTTTTGGGTGTTCCCAGAACTCGGTGCCCAAGTGGACTATTCCCGTAATATTGCTCCATTGCACTTTCGTAGAGCACCCAAAAAGGCTGGTCGTCATACATGGCGATTTCTTCAATAATTACCTTTTTTTCGTCATCAAAATCTTGTTGCCTGAGCGATGGTCGCAAAATATCAGCCAGCGTGCTGTGAATATCTTCAAGGACTTCGGGTAAACCCGCACCCCAGAATGCAGTCATTTCACCTGATGTAAACGCGTTGTGCTCCGCGCCTATGTTGTCAAAGGCTAAATCAACTTCTTCCGCGCTTAGGGTCTTTGTCCCCTTGAACATCATGTGCTCAAGAAAATGACTTACCCCCATGACCTTTGCTGATTCGTCCCTTGCGCCGGTTTTTACAAAAAAACCAATCGCTGCCGTTGCTGCTGCATCGGAGCACTCCGCAGTAATGTGCATACCATTATCTAAAGTAGTTTCTTTGTACTCGTAACTCAATTGTGAATCATTCTACCTTCAGTACCAAGCGCTGCCTCGTGAATTGATTCGGCCATAGTTGGGTGCGCGTGCATCGTCGAAACAATATCTTCAACCGTTGCCTCGAGGCGAATTGCTAAACCGATTTCGGAAATAAGTTCACTTGCGTCATGCCCAATAATGTGTGCGCCTAGAATTTCGCCATAGGGTTTGCTCGCGAGAATTTTTACGACACCATCTGCAGCGCCAACTGCAATCGCTTTACTGTGCGCCTTGAGTGAATATTCACCCTTCATGTAATCGATGCCTGCTTCTTTTACTTGTTGTTCATTCATTCCAATCGAAGCAATCTGTGGGTTGGTGTATGTGCAGGCAGGAATTGATTTGTAATCAACACCGAACGTGTGGTGCCCTGCCATGCGTTCAACACACGTCACAGCTTCTTCCGACGCTACGTGTGCAAGGAGTGGCGGCCCGATGATGTCGCCGATTGCATAAATACCAGCAACACTCGTTTTGTAAGACGGCTCATCAACATCCATCGCGTCTGTTTTAATAAAACCACGGTCAAGTTCAATACCAAGCGAATCATCAAAAAGACCATCGCAGCGTGGTCCAACACCAATGGCAATGAGGACTTTGTCGCCAGAAACACTTTCTTGTTTGGACTCGTCGTTTACATTTGCAAACTGCACTGTTGCGCCAGTATCTGTCACTTCTACGGACTGCACTGCAGCACTCGTGTGAAATTTCATTCCCTGTTTTTTAAATGCACGCTGGGCTATTTTGCTGATGTCTGTATCCTCCACGGGTAAAATTCGATCGAGCATTTCGATAATTGTTACCTTCGTGCCAAACGCGTTATAGACGTATGCGAATTCCATTCCGATTGCACCAGAGCCAATAATAATGAGCGAGTCCGGCCGTTCGCGTAGCGTCATCGCATGCAACGAATTTAAAATTGTTTTTCCGTCGCAAGGGGCAAATGGTAATTCGCGAGGCTTTGCACCAGTTGCGATTAAGACGCGATCCGCTGATATCGTTTCCACGACATCGCCGCCATCACCGTTGTAATAATCACCCGAAGGAGTGCGGATTTCTACAGTGCATGGTGTTACACCGTTGTTTCCAGAGACAATGTGTGCGTGTCCCTGTATATGTTCGATGTTGTTTTTCTTAAACAAAAAACCGACACCACCATTGAGTTGCTCCGTAATTTTTCGAGTTCGTCCGATGAACGCACCCCAGTCAACAGATACTTCGCCAATATTTATACCCCATTCCTTAGCATGGTTCACGGCTTCGTCGTAGATTTCTGCGCCGTGAAGCAATGCCTTAGAAGGGATGCATCCCCAGTTCAAACATACGCCACCGAGTTTATCTCGGTCGACACATGCAACTTTCAAACCCAGTTGCGCTGCGCGAATTGCCCCCACGTAGCCGCCAGGTCCAGAGCCAATTACAATCAAATCAAAATGCCGTTGCGAAGTCAAAATACGTACCTTCCTTTAAGGAGTGAATTAACGATTGAAAAGCGGTATTTTATCGTGGATTACAGGACTCGAAGGAACTCACACAACTGCTTGACAGGCAGCATCTTATGGCTTCTTTACAGGGCGTGTAAACCCACCTAAGACGAAACGCTCTGTCTGGGGTATCATTCCAAGATTCCACAGGAAAGAGAAAACGAAGTGAGAACAGCATTAATTAGTGACATTCATGGCAATCTCGAGGCACTCAATGCGGTGCTTGAGGATATCAGTGGCCGAAAGGTAGACCGCATTGTCTGCCTTGGCGACACACTTGGATATGGCCCAAATCCAGCAGAATGCGTCGATGCAGTAGCCGATGTGTGTGATTGGTGCCTCCTTGGAAATCACGACTACGGTGCCTTATACGAACCAACCAACTTCAATGCTGCGGCTGAACAGGCTGCCTACTGGACGCGGGCGCAATTTGATGCAGAAGAAGACAAGGAAGTTGCAGCCAAGCGATGGGAGTTTCTTGGCGGTTTACGAGTTCGAACTCAGATGGAAGATTTTCTAGCAGTTCATGGAACGCCAAGAAGACCTATCAATGAATATCTCTTTCCAGACGATGCCATTAACTCGCCTGTAAAAATGAAACAAATTTTTGACCGAATTCCCAAACACTCTATGTCAGGGCATACACACGTCCCTGGAATTTTTACGAGTGAACCAGATTTTTACCCACCAGATGACATCGACGACACGTTCAACTATGAGAACGAAGAACACATTATTATTAATCCAGGGTCAGTTGGTCAGCCACGCGATCTTGATCCTCGAAGCAGTTATGCGATTCTTGATGACGAAGCCAAAAAAGTCGACTTCTTTCGGCTTGACTACGACATTGAATCTGTTCGCGACAAAATTTATGCAATTCCCGATCTCAGCAATTGGCTTGGCGATCGACTTCGCGAAGGTCGGTAAGACCTTTATGGAAAGTAGGAAACTATGACACCTCAGGCACGCCGGCGGTTGATACCCGTAATTGTCCTCTTTTTAGTGGGCAGCATTTTGTCCGTACTTATCTTTGGACCCAAAAGGCCAGAAAAACCAAAGGATCAACCAGTACATGAAACGCCCAAAGAGGTTGTAGAACAAAAACCAAGTGCCACAGTGGAAAAAGCGGCGATTGACGCTCCCCCTGAAGTTGCAGAAGTTGCAAACGAAAATCTTAAGCCGTTTGAAGTATTGCACCTTGTCACATATTTGGAAACACCAGATGACGTTGTTCTTGGCTCCTTGTCTGATTATGAAAACTGGAAAATGGAAGTTGCGTTTACCCGAAATGGTGCAAGTATTTCTTCGATACGTTTTTCCGATATCTACGAAACGGTTGACGGTAAACTCGCTTGGAATAAGTACCGTCAATACGGTGGCAAGCAACCTTCAATTGATGAATTATATCTCCTTACAAGCACATTCCATTCAAACGGATTTACCGCTCCAGTATTGAGCGCATACCAAGTTGTCATCAACGATCAAAAACTGAACCTTACAACTGCAAATGTTTGGAAACAAACAAACGTAACAATGGACAGCGTTTCTTACGAAGCGACCATAGTTGATGAAAACAAGAACACCATCGCAGTTGTCTATCGAACTTGGACGCTAAGCGAGGGGTATGGACTTCATGTACAGCAAGGAATAAAAAATCTTACTGGGCAGCAGTGTAGCGTGCAGTGGATGCAATACGGCCCACCAAGTTTAACCGTTGATCGTTCACGATATATGGATCGCCGGCGCTTCCGCTTTGGCTGGGAGCTCAGCGACGAGTTTGACCCCAACCACGCTGCACCAATTCAATCCAATGATTTCCTGTATGAATTTGCTGACACAACGAAGGATGTTGAAACAACATTGTGGCCAACAGAAGCAACCATCGAGGATGCATCTAAACTCTCTTGGTTCGCCTCAACAAACCGCTACTTTTCGCTGGCTGTTATGCCAAACATCGATGATAAGGGCATTGGTAACAGAATCATTACGGATAAAATCAGTTCGATCCGTTGCCGAGTTTGGGGAGCAAGTCCGACGGAATATGTAACAACTGGTTTATACAGCCCTGCAAAAATAATTGCAAGTGGTGAGTCGTTTGACCTGACCATGGATGTATACGCTGGCCCTTTGCAACGCTCAGTTCTTGACAACGAACAACCTTATGTCGCACTCAATATGCGCGACATGGTGCTGTATCAAATGTCCTCTATGTGTGCAATTTGCACCTTTCAGTGGCTTGCTGATTTTCTAGCGGTTGTCCTTACAACGCTTGATCAATACGTCGTGTTTGATTGGGGACTTGCAATTATTTTACTCGTGCTCATTGTGCGTAGTATTTTGCATCCGATTACGAAAAAGTCGCAAATAAACATGCAACGCTTTGGCAAAGTGATGCAAAAACTCAAACCCGAGATTGATAAACTCAAACAAAAATATCCAAACGATCCAAAGCGCGTGCAATCAGAACAAATGGCGTTGATGCAAAAATATGGAGTGAACCCATATCAAATGCTTGGTTGCCTTCCAATGTTTTTGCAGATGCCAATTTGGATCGCCCTCTATGCACTGCTCTACTTTATGTTTGACATTCGCCAAGAACCGGCTTTCTTTGGCATCTTTCAATTGATTGGGGAATGGCCGTTTCTTGCCGACCTCAGTTCTGCAGACCACTTCTTTGGCAAGTTCGATGAACCAAAGCACTTTCTTCTTTGGAACATAACTGGAATAAATTTGCTTCCTATTTTGATGGGCGTTATCTTCTTTATTCAGCAGAAATACATGTCGCCACAATCAATGGCAACAACTCCTGAGCAAGCGTCACAACAAAAGATTATGCGTGTCATGATGGTCGTTCTATTCCCCCTCATGCTGTACTCGGCACCCTCTGGATTAACGCTTTACATTTTGACTTCGAGTACGGTTGGCATTCTTGAAAGTCGCCGCATTCGCAATCACATTGATGAATTGCCTATCGAGCCAAAGCCCACTGGGCAACCAACTCGAGGTGGTAAAAAATCAAAAGACAAACAAGGCAGAGCTTGGTCAGACGCAATGGATGCGCGCCGAAAGAAAGTGCAGAATAAAGCGAAAAAGCAAAACTTTAAAAAGCGAGGGTAAGCGCCACCAGAGATGGATTTTGAATCGACCATCGTTGCGGTAAGTTCGGCAAGCGGAAATTCGTCGCATGCTCTTGTTCGTGCAAGTGGAAAGAACGCATGGAGTGGCATACAGAAACTAGGAATTCAAATCGAATCGAGGAAACTCGTGCGTGGATACCTTTCTATTGGTACATCTGCGCTCCCCGTTTTCGTGTACTCGTTTCCATCTGAAAGTTCGTTTACGGGCCAGGATACTGTGGAAATTCAACTTGCAAATAACAGAACTCTTATAGATCTTGTTTTGCAAAAACTTGTCGCTGCTACAGATGGTCGTTTTGCTGAGGCTGGGGAGTTTACGGCAAGGGCTTTTCTCAATGGCAACATTTCCTTATCTGCTGCAGAAGGTGTTTGCGCAACAATCTCTGCTAACAACGATGCAGAACTTTCAGGTGCTTCCCTGCTTCGTGCTGGAGCGCTTGCCATGGCAACTGAACCGGTAGCAACAGTGATTGCAAGGACTCTTGCTCTTGTTGAGGCTGGCATAGATTTCACTGATGAAGAAGATGTCGTTGCAATTTCAGAAAGCGCGCTGCGCGACGTTATTCTAGATTGCAAGCACAAACTTACTTCTGTTTTAAAGAGCAAAATTACAATGGAATCCCTCCGCGCATTACCCAGCGTTGTACTTGCTGGGGCGCCAAATGCAGGAAAATCAACACTCTTTAATGCGCTCCTTGGGAAAAAAAGGGCAGTAATTTCCGGTGTTTCTGGAACAACACGCGATGCAATTGTTGAACAAACCTATTTCGAAAGTAAAGAAATACTTCTTGTTGATATTGCGGGATATGAAACTGCAAACAACGAGCTTTCTGCTTCAATGCAAAAGGCTGCACAGCGTGCGCTGAATACGGCGGATGTTGTGCTGTGGTGTATTGCGCCAAATTGCAATAGTAAAGTCGAATACGAAAACGCAATTATCGTTCACACCAAAGGAGATTTGGAGGGTGCATGCGCTGATGCAGTGCAAGCAAATACTGGTATTGGTATTGCTGCGTTAAAAGAGCAAGTTGCATCTACTCTTTCCGATGCACCGATGCCGCGACTTGGTGCACTCGCATTACTTCCACGACATGAACACAATGTATGCAAAACCATTGAAGCACTAAGCGATGCATTAGAACAAATACATACTCCAGAGTTAACGGCTGCCTCATTGCGGGAAGCGTTAAATGCAATCGGCGCAATTACGGGGCAAGTAACGCCAGATGAAATAATCGGCGAGGTGTTCTCCACATTTTGTATTGGGAAATAATTTTCTACGCTTTAGTTTGTAATTCGAATACGAATTTGTTTTAGCGTACCGCTGCATTGCGATTGTAATGTTTGCAATAAACCCGAACGGACTAACTGATTCAATTTGTACGAAGTAGAAGAATCTGTTACAGAAATTTCTAATACCCCCCTACGTAAAGAAACTGGCGTTGCATTTGTTGCAATATTTTTTGGGATCGTGTTATCCCATGTCTCTAATATTTGGGTAAGTTGTTTGTTGGCTTTCTTGAGGGATCGACGAAATTCGACAATAGAAGATTCAATGCTTGTGTCTCGAACTTTTCGTTTTCTCCATTTTCGTAACTGTTCTAATTGCGCATTCAATTTTGCCATCGCGTATATCTTACTCGGTAGAGGGGGAAGTCCAAGATAAAGTTTTTGAGAGTCCCACATCGGATGGCGCCTGATGTTATTGTTTCGACTTATGACCGCTATTCACCTCAAAAGATTAACTAAAGCTTTCGGCGAAACTCTAGCGGTCAATGGAATTGACCTTGAGATAGAGGCCGGCGACCTCTTTTTTCTCCTTGGTCCCTCGGGCTGCGGCAAGACCACCCTGCTGCGAATGTTGGCTGGTTTTATCGAGCCGACCTCTGGCTCGGTCTATTTTGGGGACAAAGAAGTCACACATACACCACCAAATAAACGTAATACGGGAATGGTCTTTCAAAGTTACGCTCTCTGGCCACACATGAGTGTGGAAGAAAATGTAGCGTATGGCTTAAAGGTACGCAAGATACCCCCTGCTGATCGTCAAAAACTGGCACTTAAAGCGCTTGAAGTGGTTCAAATGGCACACTTAGCCACTCGCAAGCCAAACGAACTCTCTGGCGGTCAACAACAGCGAGTAGCGCTAGCTCGAGCAATCGTGGTAGAACCAGACGTGCTCCTTCTTGATGAACCGCTCTCTAATTTGGATGCAAAACTTCGATTAGAAATGCGTTGCGAGATTAAAAGAATATGCTCAACTCTTGGTATAACAACTGTTTATGTGACGCATGATCAAAAAGAAGCCCTGTCGATTGCAGATAAAATGGCAATTTTAAAGGATGGTCAAGTGCACCAAATTGGCTCGCCAAGTGAAATTTATAGAAGCCCAAATTCGAAATTTGTTGCGGAATTTATTGGAGAAACGAATTTTATTCCAGCCAAACGCACTGATGGTGGTATAGAAACGCCACTGGGCAATCTAACTCTGCTTGGAACTGCTAGCGAAGACACGGTTACTTGTTCGCTTCGACCAGAGGCCATCGCTGTCCATGCATCCCCCGCCACTACAAATGCCTTCTCTGGAAAATGCGTAGAAACAATTTACTTGGGCGAGGTAGCACAGCACCAAGTCCAAGTTTCAGATGCACTGATACTTCGAGTGACTGAAGTAAACCCAAGCCACGAAGGCAAAATTGGGGACACGATGTATCTGTCCGTCGAACCAAAAGACGTAATTCCACTTTCAATATAATTACTTGCTGCATTTTACGCGAAACTGGCTCTATTTTACGTCTATTTACGCGTTATGTCTACTATAGCCCCGCAATTAAAGTCTCAGAGGGGATATATTGCGAAGATTATATGCGTTTTTGTGCCCTTCAGGGGCGATAAGTGTTGCGCAAAATACAGTGAATAAAAGTCTCAGAGGAGAAAATGCTGCCGTGAGCCTGTTATCGGACGTGCTATTTGTGTATATTTTACCGGCAGGGGGGGGTTGACGTTCTACGTGGAACATGGGATAAAGCGTAACAGTGCAATTTCGTGTTCCACGTGGAACATAAAAATATGCCGATCTGTTCGATGGTTGAAGGAGTAACCTAGTATGGCAGCGCCAGCAAAAAAGAAAAAACGTCGTCTTGGGAAGGGGCTTGAAAGTTTGCTTTCTAAACCAGTGGATGTATCGCCTCCACCTGTTGTTGAAGCAACAGCGCCAACGGTCGAGCAAAATTCAAAGTCGGAAGAGATTGCTGAGGGTAATCTCAAAATTCCGCCAGGGGAGGGGCTCGTATATCTCTCTGTTGATTCCATTGTTCCCAACCCAATATCTCTAGATAATTCTAAATGTTGTTTTTGATCCTCTCCAACTGGAACAT
>JACKQG010006315.1_pt1 | contig 12593 bp, 8 predicted proteins | sample 8237621 | NCBI WGS metagenome assembly JACKQG01 (sample SAMN15677084, study PRJNA649215) | marine metagenome | biome: marine; feature: Black Sea; material: saline water; isolation source: suspended particulate matter (SPM) from the Black Sea western gyre | collected 2013-06-09/2013-06-10 | depth...
TCGGTTTCGTCCAAGGAGATGAAGTACTCGGATTTGGCGCCGAACATCCACTCGTCCCACAGCGGGTTGCTGTAACGAGCTGCAACACGAGCATTGGCGGCGTCTGTTTCTGCCGCGCCTACGTTTTCCTCGTGTACGAAAGATGGGCCGCCTTCCAGCGAGAAGAAAGTCTTTTTGTCGTCAGTTAGGTACCAGGTGTAACCAGCCCCAACACCTGCGTCCCAGCGTAATTCCAGGCCTACTGGAACGTCTTTACGGGCCGAGGCTTTGCCGTAGTAGAAGAGGTTTTTCTCTTCATCCATGAAGCGGTTGTACTGGCCACCGGTTGCGTACAGACGCGAGGTGGTGGTGGCGTTGCCGGCAGTGGTGTTGCGCACACCTGCGTAGTTGGCGCTAAACAGCCAAGCGTACATGGCAGCGTCGTATTTCAGCTCGGCGCTGGCTGCGGCAGTAGTGCTTTCGGTGTTTCCGGAAAGGAAGGTCAAGCCAAAATCAGCTTTACCTACCCATTCCGGCTCTCCATCTTGGGGAGCGGTAACGGTAGCCGTGGTGATTGGGTCCTTTGGCTCGCTATTGAAGCTATTGGCAGGCAGTTCGCTTAGAGCGCCTGGGGCCAAAAGGAAGGGAAGTATCGTTGACAGAAGCATGATTTCTCGGTTGATGAGATTCAGGGAGCCCGACAATCTAACTGCGCGGATGCTCCCCGGCAGCGCTAAGATCATCATCCAAATCCAAACTGTTACACCAGTTTGCCAACTCCGCCCATTCCCCTTCGTAGACCAGCTATGTTCCCCCAACATCGACAGGCATTCCGTGCCCAAATGCAGGATGGCGACGTCGCCTTGTTTCCCGGTGCCACCCTTGCAAACCGCAATAACGACGTGGATTTTCCGTTCCGACAGCAGTCGGATTTTTGGTACCTGAGTGGCCTAAATGAGCCAGACGGCTTGATGGTGTTCAGTAAGGGCATCAACGGCGCCCCCGATGACGCGTTGTTCGTGCTGCCACGCGATAAAAAAATGGAAATTTGGAATGGCGTGCGTTTGGGTCCTGAGGGCGCCATCGGGCAATTGGGCTTCGCTGAGGCCTACAATCTCGCCGATTTCGACGCCTGGTTTGGCGACCTCCTGAGCAAGGCAAAACGTCTTTGGTATGGGCTTGGTCAAAACACGATTTTGGATCAAAAAGTGATTCAAATGTTGGCGGGATTACGTCGCAAAATTCGCTTGGGCATGGAGCCACCGCACATCCTGATGGATCCGCGGCCGCCGCTGGCTTTACAGCGCAGTATTAAGTCTCCGGCTGAAATGGAGTTGATGCGCAGGGCTGCAGCGATTTCGTCGGAAGGCCATTTGTTGGCGATGGCCCAATGCCAGCCCGGCACATATGAATATGAATTGGAGGCTTTGATTCATAATACTTTCCGCCGCCATGGAAGTAATGATTCTGGCTGGTCTTACCCAGCCATTGTGGCTGGTGGCAATAATGCGAACATTCTGCATTACACCGCCAATGATCAAGCCGTTAAGGATGGAGACTTGGTGCTGATCGATGCTGGCGCGGAGTATCAGGGATATGCTGGCGACATTACTCGTACCTTCCCTGTGAATGGCAAATTCAACCCGGCGCAAAAAGAAATGTATGAAGTGGTGTTGGCTGCGCTGAAGGCGTCGACCGAAATCGCGCGGCCGGGATACACCCACGAAGATATTCATAACAAGAGTGTGGAAGTGCTCGTCGATGGCTTGTTGCAAATGAAAGTATTGAGCGGATCCGCCGCTGAACATATTGAAAGTGGCAGTTATAAAAATTGGTACATGCACAACACTGGTCACTGGATCGGCTTGGATGTGCACGACGTCGGTCGTTACAAAGTAGACGGCGTTTCCGTTGGCTTGGAACCTGGCATGGTTATGACCATCGAACCGGGTTTGTATATCCAAGCAGACGACGAAACCGTGCCTGCTGAATTGCGCGGCAACGGCATTCGCATTGAAGATGACATTCACATTACCGGTGGCGATCCTGAAGTGTTGACCGCCGCTGCCCCTAAAGAGGTGGCCGATGTAGAAGCGGCTTGTCAAGCCGAACGCATCGCGCCGCCCACCCTGGAAACACCGATTGCTTCCTGATGTCTGAACTCGCACTTGAGGTTCGCGGCGTCACCAAAATGTATGGTGACTTTAAGGCCGTAGACAACGTCACCATTGAGGTTCCGAAGGGATCCATTTACGGTTTTCTCGGCCCTAATGGCGCTGGCAAAACCACGACCATCCGCATGATATTGGATATTGTGCAACCAACCACAGGCACCATCACTCTATTGGGGGCGGATTCGGCATTAAAGGTGCGCGATCGCATCGGCTACCTGCCAGAAGAAAAGGGCCTTTATAAAAAGATGAAGGCTTGGGCTATTGTGGCTTACTTTGCAGCATTGAAAGGGGTCGATCGTAAGACTGCCAAGGTGCGAGCTTATGAGTTGCTGGAGCGCTACGGTTTAAAAGAGTTTGCCAATTCTAAAATTGAAACCCTGTCCAAGGGCATGGGGCAAAAGGTACAGGTGCTCGCATCGATTGCTCACAAACCCGAGTTCGTGATTTTGGACGAACCGTTTTCCGGATTGGACCCCGTCAACCAGCAAGTGATGGAGGATGTGATCCGCGATCTAGCCCATGAAGGCTCGACCATCATCTTTTCGACTCACGTGATGTCGCATGCCGAGCGCATTTGTGATCGCATTCTTCTGATTGCCAAAGGTCAGAAGATATTCGACGGCACCATACCCGAAGCGCAGCGCACCATTCCTAACCGCGTACGGGTAGACACCGATGCCGAACAAGCACTGTTGTCTGAGCTTCCCGGAGTGTTGTCGGTTTCCCCAACCATAGAAGAAAACCGAGCAGGAGCTTGGGACCTAAACCTTATCGATGGTGCCGACCCTCAGGAGCTGTTGCAAACTTGCTTCGATCGCGGGCTTTCTTTACGCGGCTTTGATCACAAAGAACCAACTTTGCACGACGTCTTTGTCCACATGGTTGGCGATGAAGCCAAGGAGGCAGTGAAGCGATGAGAAATACTCTACTTGTTGCAAGCCGCGAATACGCGGAGAACGCGCGGACCAAAGGCTTTTGGATCGGCATTTTAATTTTCCCGGTAATGCTAGTCGGTGTGATTTTCGTCACCAAATGGCTGGCCGAAGATGCAACCCCGACGCGCCACTACATCGTGGTGGACCAAACCGGGAGCTATAGCGATAAAGTCGATTCGCGCATGGACTTGCGCTATGCCGCTGGCGCATTCAAGGATTTCCAAGGCTGGATGCAGAAGAATTTGAAGGAAGAATTCAAATCCAATGCAAAGGTCGATTTCGAATCCATTCCGCCTATAAACATGAAAGATTTTGACGCCGATCAATTCCTTGAGGAAATGATGGCCAAGAATAAGGACACATTGGACCGGGCTTTGCATCCTGGAGGTTTCGATGATTTGGTCGAGGAGGCGCGTCCCCAATTAGTGGACGAGGCTGGCGATTTCGAGTCGCCGCGGCGCAAGTTTTTGCGCGTGCCATTGCCAGATGACCTATCTGAAACGGCAACTCCGAAGGAAATTGCCGAGCATTTAAAGCCCTACCTCAAGGGTGATAAGTCGTTGGAGGTTGATGGCCGCAATGTGGATTTGTTCGCATTGGTGATTATCCCAAGCGATATTGACAAGCAATTTGAGCCCAAAGATACTGTTCAGGCGATTGCGGATGGAGTCAAAGCCTTGGCTGGTTTTGAGCCGCCCAAAGTTCAGTACTGGAGCACCAACCTAGCGGACACTGACCTGCCGTCCATTTTGAGTTCAACCTTGGACCGCGAAATGCGTCACAGTCAAATGGTTGCGCGTGGCATGGATCCAAATTTGGTTGCCGAAGTGCAAAAAATGAAGATCCAAGTGAAGAAGTTGGATCCGGATAAGGAAGAAGGCAAAGAAGAAGTGAGCCAGGCTGACGTGTTGCGTGAAAACGCTCCGATTGGCTTTGTTTACATCTTGTGGATTAGCATCATGCAGGTGGCGTCGATGTTGTTGAACAACACCATCGAAGAGAAGTCCAACCGCATTATTGAAGTGCTGCTGTCCTCGGTGACTTCATGGGAGCTGATGGCTGGCAAACTGCTCGGCATCGCTGCAATTGGCATCACCATTTTGATGTGTTGGTTGGCGTCAGCGGGCGGCTTGCTGCTCTACTGGAGCTCGCCTGAAGCAACCATGATTACTAGTTTGCTTGACGTTATTTTCGACGACACGCTGCTGCCGGCATTCATCTTCTACTTCCTCGGCGGTTACTTGATCTACGCGGGCATTTTCCTTGCCATCGGTAGCCTGTGTAACACGATAAAGGAAGCGCAAAACTTCATGGGTCCGGTGATGATGATCATGATCGTGCCGCTGTTGACCATGGCCTTCATTCCGAAGGATCCGCATGGCACTCTGGCGACGGTTCTGTCGTGGATTCCGATCTACACCCCGTTTGTGATGATGAACCGTGCGGCCGCCGACCCGCCAGCATTCGATCTTTATGGCACGTCCATATTGATGATCTTTTCCATCATCGGTGTGTTGTGGATGTGCGGCAAGATCTTCCGCGCCGGAATCTTGCGCACTGGTCAACCACCGCGTTTCATGGAAATGCTGCGTTGGCTTCGTCCCGGCTCTGATAAGTAAAAAATTCGATGCGACAAGTTTGCACCGCGGACGAAATTCGGACCGCAACTGTATTGGGTGCCGGTGCCATGGGCGCCGGCATCGCTCAAGTGCTGGCACAAGCTGGCATCGAAACCCGCTTGTTCGACATCAATGATGAAGTCGTCAAAAAGGGTTTAGAGAGCATCGCTACGATGCTGGCCAAAGGTGTGGAGCGCGGTAAGCTAACTGCCGACGACATGACTGCAACCGTCGGCCGTTTGACTGCGACGTCGGATATGACGGCTAGTTTAGAAGGCAGTGATTTGGTGATTGAAGCCGCTCCGGAAAAGCTGGAGTTGAAGCAGCAAATCTTCGCCGACGTGGCCAAGGTTGTTAGCGCCGACGCCATCGTCGCCAGTAATACGTCGTCGATTTCCATCGCTGCTTTGGCCGAGGCGGATACCAATCCCGAACGCTTTTTGGGACTGCATTTTTTCAATCCGCCGCCATTGATGCCGCTGTTGGAAATTGTGCACGGACCAAAAACCAACCCGGCCGTGGTGGCAACCTGCAAGGAGTTGGCCCACTTGTGGGGCAAAGAACCTATTGTGGTCAAGGACTCGCCAGGTTTTGCCTCTAGCCGATTGGGAGTGGCGATTGGACTGGAAGCCATCCGCATGTTGGAAGAAGGTATCGCGTCGGCGGCCGACATCGATAAGGCGATGGAATTGGGATATCGCCATCCGATGGGGCCGTTGAAGTTGACCGACATGATCGGCATCGACGTGCGTGTGCACATCGCCGAATATTTGGCCAGCAAGTTAGGCGACGCGCGGTTTGCGCCGCCAGCTTTGATGAGGCAAATGGTCGCTGAAGGCAAATTGGGTATGAAGACTGGCCAAGGTTTTTATAAATGGAACGGTCGTAAACCGGTGCTTGAATAGGCGCCAAATCGGAGCATAAAAATCATGGATTTCCGCATCGTTGACGCCCACATTCACCTCGAGCCGTGGCATCAGCTGCGCCCCGAAGTCCGCGAAGTTTTGTCGCATGGGCGTCAGGATTTGCCGGAAATTCGCAAGTACATAGTCGACCCGGCCGAGTTCATCGCTCACTTAGATGAGCAAGGAATTGCTCGGGTTGCGGTCATCAATTACCCGTCACCCAAGGTCATGGGTTTCGGCGACGAGGTCAATGAAGCCGGAGCGAAATACCGCGATCTATACCCGGACCGCATCATTGCTTTTGGTGGCATGGATGTGGCCAAAAACCACATCGATGCCGAAGCATACGTGGAGCATTTGCTGGATGACTTGAAGCTAAACGGCCTCAAAATTCATCCACCGCATCAACTGATCGCCGCCAACGCATATCTGGACGGCAACGAAAACCTGCCTGCGCTGTATTCCATCTGCCAGGAACGGCAAATCCCGGTCATGGTGCACACTGGCACCTCCGTCTTCCCGGGCGCGCGCAGCAAATATGGCGACCCTATGTTCTGTGACGACGTCGCCGTTGATTATCCGGAATTGCCACTAATTCTGGCCCATGCCGGTCGGCCATTGTGGTTTGATACTGCCTTCCATTTGATTAGGCGGCATAAAAACGTCTACATGGACCTATCCGGTATTCCACCTAAGCAGCTGTTGACGCATTTCCCGAAGCTGGAGGCCGTCGCCGATAAATGTTTATTCGGCACCGACTGGCCCAGCCCCGGGGTGCGATCCATCCGCGACAACGTCGACCAGTTTCTAGAACTACCTCTAAGCGACGACGCGCGCCGATTGATCCTGGCCGACAACGCGGATCGACTCTTCCCGCTGGGTTAGTAGGGCGCGCTGTTCAAGCTTCCTGGCGTTCCATTCGGTGTAATCGATGCCCGCCACTGCCGACCATCATTATTCTCCAAGGCTGGTCTCAACAATTCGAGAGACGGGCCTAATCCGGATGCGGCGATGGGCCATGGTGGCTGATTGAGGTAGGGGACACTGTCTTGCAAACTGCCAGCGGCATCGTGGAGCTGCAACAGTTCACCCGAGCCGCTGAAACCGAAGCCGATGTCGCCCAATGCCCCGCTTACTGCTGGGAACAGGGATTGGAACGAGGATAGATCTTGGCAAAGAACTAAGTATCCGCGCGCGGGAACCACAGTACCGACCGGAATCGAGTAGCTGTTGTTGTTGTCGTTCAATTCCCAATCGGAAAGATCGATGGCTTGATCGGAATTATTATGCAATTCCAGCCAATCGCCTGGATCAAAGTCCTCGGACGATTTGTAGTTGATTTCATTGATCACCACCGATGGGCCGACCTTGAGGAAATTTGCTGTCAGCGCGTAATCAGTGGTTTGATCAATGCTGATGGACGGTGAGGAAGGAAGTAGCGGATCCGACCAGGAATCAAACATATAACCCTGGGCCGGGATGGCTTCGATTTGCACCGGTACAGTCGGGAAATAAGTTCCTTCGAATGCATCGGTGACCTCAATCGCGGTTAACTTCATCCGTCCGCCACCTGTTGGGTAGACGTCGAGATTGAGCTTGTATGCAATCGGAAGATTGAACTCGGAACGAATGTGTTGACGGGCGCGGCCAGGTCGGAGTTGGAAAAAGGTGCGGATGGTATCGAGCTGGTCTTCCCACTTATAAAAACGCTGATTCCAGCGACCCATATGGCGCTTCATTTCGGGCAGCATTTCAGCTTCGATGTCAGCCAGGACTGCAAACGCGCGATTGGTGGTGAAGCGAGTATTCAAGAAATCGGCGTAGCGATTAATGAACGCATTGCGAAATTCAGTGTTCTGCAGCATCTCGCGGAATAAAAACGAAAAATTAATGACACCTGGATTGGTTTCGGCTCCAATCGCATAGCGCAAAGTATTGTCAAAAGCATCGGCGCCTGCACCCATGCTATTATCGACGTCATACAGCAGCCAACGCCAGCGTCCGTCGGCAGTGCGTGGGCGCCACATTTTGCTGTTGTGCTGCGGCCAATCTTTATTGGCACAGAAAATTTCAATGATCTGATAGTTGGCGAAATTGTCGGTGTCGATCAGGGTTTGCAGGTGAGCGTAATTTGCCGGATTACTGAGATCATTACGCAAGACAAAGGAAATCATGTTGTCCCAATGCAGCAGGTCGCCTTCTACGGCATCAACGACCATTTTGGTGTACGGGCCGCCGCGGCCAGCGTTTTCCAGCAAATCCAATTGATCGGGATCCACTCCTAAATGTCCTTCCAAATAATATTTATCGATGCGTTCGCGCAAATTTTGCACGCCCCAATATTCGCCATTCAGGATCACAATCGCCGGGCGGAACGCAGCAGCTTCCAAGTCCACGCCACGGATCAATCGCGACGCCAATCCGTCGCGTAAATGAGCTCGATTGTTGTCGGTGCCCGCGTTTCGCAGCAGCAAATGTTTGAAAGTTTCTAAGCCTTCCGTTTTGAAAACTCGCTCCTTAATGTCCGACGTGCGGTAACCTCCCCGCGCCAAAATCCGAAAGCTCTTCTGTGCCCAAATGCGCGATAGGCCGCCGTGAATGCGAATACCAGCATCTAGCGCCATCCGCATGGAGCCATCCGGTTCAAACATTTCGACGTGCACCGGTCGCTCCCAATCCTCGCTGAAATTTTCATAGATGCCAATGTTTGGATCCCACAAATTGTCGGGATCGGTGACCAATGAAAAGGTGACCACCTCGCTGGAAACATTGCCAAAGTAGGACGACGTTGTCGGCCAGCTTGGCCACTTGTTGTTTTCAAATGCGCGCGCCCGCACCACTTGATAAACGCCGCTGCGAATGAGCGCTGTGGTGTAAAGCGGGGAACTGGCGGTCGGGTCGCTGCCGTCCAAGGTGTAGCGTATTTCAGCCCCAGGGAGCGGGTGGCTGAGGGTGATGATTTCGCCACTTGCCAACGATCCGGCGGGAGGATTCATGCTCACTTGGGTGGAGAACTCCTGCAACGCAGAAGAAGTATTAGCACTTCCCGGTGTCGCGTATTCAAAATACCATTGACCTGGCAGACCCTGCGGGTGCCGCCCCTTAGAAATATCGACGTACATCGCGCCGGTCTCGGCCTGATCCACCACACTGCCACTTGCGTCACTCAAAATCAACTTTTCGCCGGTGGCGCTTAACTTGAAATTGGTGTGCAGTTGCGGCGTCGGGAAAAGCAATAGCGGGTGAATGTTGCTGGCTGGATTTGCGCGATTACGTGCTGCGCTTAAAAACGGAACTGCAGTAAGGTCGCCGCCGCTGGCCGAAGCATTGTGCGCTTGAATTGCCAGCACGTTTTTCCCGGCATGAAAGAGTTTGTGAAAGTCACCAATTGGAATCGCGTTCAGTGACCAACCGCGGTAAAGGTGAGCTTCCAACGAATAATCCGCCAATTGATCAAACGGCGGACGATCCCCCGGCCTACCCATATTGCTGCGGCTAATTTCGACTCCATTTAAATACGCTACAAAACCATCATCAATATCCACATGCAAATAAACCATCGACGCGCCGTCGGCAAAGTTGGCTGGCAAGTGAAGAGTCTTGCGCAAATATACGCTGTTTTCGTTCACCCAAGTGGCATCATCCTGATCGGCAAAGCCAAAACCACTGGGCCCGGTCGGCCAAGCGGAGTCGTCGAAATTGACGTCGATCCAATTGCTGGGCGGTTCGTGAATCCCAGGCGCATAGGACCATTCGTCGCCTTGAGTAATCAAGGAATGGAACTCGTTATGCATTACGCGCTGGTCCAATCCCGACGCGTGAACCAGCAAATATTCGCCCGGTTTAATATAACACTGCGGAAACTGCCATTGAAAAACATCGCCGACGTCGTCGCTTAATCCCCAACCTGTCAGGTCGACGGTGGTTGAGCCACTATTCCAAAGTTCGATCCAATCCGGTGATTTGCCGTTTTCGTCGATGAAAGACTCTACATTTGAGCTGACATATTCATTAATGACTACCTGCCCAAAGGCAGGAGCAGCCAGCAAGGTAAAAGCTGCTGCAATAGGGGAGAATGGGGCGCTCACGACCCTTTCCATCCTACACTGCAATTCAAATTCTAATCAGGTCATGCTTTTTTAGCCTAATCCATCAAGGATTTCATAAACCACTTCATCAATATCCAAATCGGAGGTTTGGACCTTAATCTCTGCTTTGGAGTAGAGCGGTTCGCGCAAACGCAGCAGTTGTTTTAACTCTGCTGGTGCATTCTGACGTCCTGCCATTGGCCGGTGATCGCCTTGTTCGAGCACGCGATTGAAATGGTCTTCGGCATCAGCGTGCAGCCAGACGGTGGTGAAGCGGTGCAAGGCTAAGTTGTAGGTTGCCTCATCGCGCACGATCCCGCCCGGCAGCGCGACGACCACCGGTCGGCCACTTGCAATGAGATCTGCCAGCGCGTCGTAGGCTAGTTTTTGATAATAATCCTCGCCGTGGAGCGAAAAGATTTCGGCAGTGCGGATGCCGGCGAGCTCTTCGATTTGGGTATTCAGTTCAATGAACGGCAGTGCCAGCACCGAGCCCAACTCAGGGCCAACCGTCGATTTACCGGCGCCGCGCATACCGATTAATGCGATTCCATTACGGGTGTCATGTTGCAGTACCGACTCTACGGCTCCCAAGCATGCCTGCAACTGATTGGTTGGGCATGCCGCAATGCGCGTGCGCAGAGTTTGACGCAGATGGGCGTCGGCTTCGCCTTCTCGCATAACGACTTCGCTCGCAGTACCGAGGGTGGCGGCCTGAATGAGGTTTGATAGATCGATGCCAAAGCCCTCGGCCAGGGCGGCCAGCCGGCCGATGGCGATATTGGCTTGTCCCGACTCCAGTTGCGTCAAAAAGCGCGGGCTTAGGCCGGCGCGCTCGGCAGCCTGTTTGATGGTCCAGCCCAATGCCAAACGATGCTGGCGTACGCGGCGGCCAAGCTTGGGCAGCAGCGGGTGAGGGGCGGGGGTGGGCATGCGAGCAATATACTGCTCAAAAAGATTAAGTGGAGTGGAAATATCTTGCGCATCTTGGCTGATTGAGGCAAAATCTCTCCATGGCAACTGCATCTACTACCGACGCACCGGTGCTGTTCGAGACCCATCCGGACCAGTACAAGCACCTTCGGCTGGAATTCGCTGGCCCCGTGGCCCGAATTCTGATCGACATCCAGGAAGACGAAGGCCTACGCCCCGGTTATGCGCTGAAGCTGAATTCCTATGACCTCGGCGTGGATATTGAGCTCGCTGATGCGGTGCAGCGCATGCGCTTTGAGCACCCGGAGGTTGGCGCAGTGTTGATCACTAGCGGTCAAGAAGGTGTTTTTAGTTCGGGCGCTAATATTTTCATGCTTGGAGTGTCCAGCCACGCCTTTAAGGTCAACTTTTGCAAGTTCACCAACGAAACCCGCCTCGCCATCGAGGACGCCACTGAAAACTCCGGTCAGACTTACATTGCCGGTTGCAACGGCGTCGCTTCCGGTGGTGGTTATGAACTACCAGAAGCCTGTGAAGAAATCTACCTGGTTGACGACCGTCGGTCGGCCGTGTCATTGCCCGAGATCCCGTATCTGGGCGTGCTGCCTGGCACTGGCGGTTTGACTCGGCTAGTAGACAAGCGCAAAGTTCGCCGCGACCTGGCCGATATTTTTGTCACACTTGCTGAAGGTGTCAAAGGCAAACGCGCGGCCGAGTGGAAGTTGGTTGATGGCGTATTTCCGACGTCCAAATTTGAAGAATCAGTCAACGCGCGCGTGGCTGAAGTTGCCGGCGAAGGTCACCCGGATCGCAAAGGCGTCAAACTGGAGCCACTCCACCCGAGCGAAGAGGAAGACGGGCTGCAATACCAGCACGTTAGGGTTGAGATGAACCCTGCCGAGCGCACCGCAACCATTACTTTGACGGTGCCCAACGAACTGCCTGAAATCCCTGGCCAGGCCAGCGATCTGGGTTGCACTTGGTTCCCGTTGCAAGCTTTCCGTGAACTGGACGACGCTTTATTGCGCTTGCGCTTCAATTACCCCCAGCTCGGTTTGATTTTGCTGCAAACTCGCGGCAGCGCTCAGACCATGCTGCAGCTTGATCAGCAACTCGCCGCCCGCCAAGACGACTGGTTTGTTGCCGAAGTTACGCACTTTCTAAAACGCACTCTGAAGCGCGTCGATATGACTTCGCGCAGCTTTTTCGCCATCGTCGACGAAGGCTCCTGTTTTGCTGGTACGTTGTACGAACTGGCTTTGGCCTCGGATCGAATCTTCATGTTGGAAGAGGACGGCGTCACCATTCAACTGTCGCCGATGAACGGCGGATTGCTGCCGATGGGCAACGGCTTGACACGTTTGCAAACGCGCTTTTACGGCGATGAGGCACACGTCGCCGAAGTCCTGACCCACATGGAGCCGCTTGATTCCGACGAAGCCGAAGCGCTGGGCCTGATCACCATTGCCGCCGACGAAATCGACTGGGAAGATGAAGTGCGCCTCGCCATCGAAGAGCGCGCCAGCTTCTCGCCTGATTCGTTGACCGGAATGGAAGCCAGCATTCGTTTTGCTGGCCCGGAGACGATGGAAACGAAGATCTTTGGCCGCCTGACTGCGTGGCAGAACTGGATCTTCCAGCGCCCGAACGCCGTCGGCCCGAAGGGTGCTTTGTCGCTTTACGGCCGCCCGGAAAGTCCAGAGTTCGACTGGAACCGCACCTGATTGCCAGCGCGTCGGCCCTATGCCTAGACTTTGGCTGCCGACGCCTTCCTCCACCAAATCGCCCAAACAACCTCACCCCAAATTGATTCCGATGAGCATCTCGTACGAAAAGATTCCGAACAACGTCAACCTGTCCGACAGCAAAAAGCTACAGAAGGCGTTGGAAGCATGGCAGCCCGGCTACCTGGAATGGTGGAAGGAAATGGGCCCGGATGGTTTGCAGGAAAACGATGTTT
>JACKQG010001717.1_pt2 | contig 12591 bp, 10 predicted proteins | sample 8237621 | NCBI WGS metagenome assembly JACKQG01 (sample SAMN15677084, study PRJNA649215) | marine metagenome | biome: marine; feature: Black Sea; material: saline water; isolation source: suspended particulate matter (SPM) from the Black Sea western gyre | collected 2013-06-09/2013-06-10 | depth...
GAGCGTTTCATGTTTAATTTATTTAATTATGTGCCATCTGGCACCCCGAAACCCCACTATTTTCATAGTAGGGCAATGGGGGTTTGTTTTGTTAGTATTTATCAATTGATGTAGTCCCATTTTGCATTGATGGAGCGAAGCCAGCCTGAATTAGTTTGATGAAGATACTTGCACAGCAATCAGTGATGTGGATGGTAAAATCTTTCCCCGATTCACCAACAAAACTATCAATGGGTTTGTTGATGATTATTTTCGTTGAGTGATGTTGTCCTATGATACTCAGTGCGTTTAAGAAATCTTGTTTTTTCATGATATTGGTTTTCGTTGTTGGGCTCATTCCCACTACAATGGTACGGCAACAATCCCGAATAAAAAAATAAAAAGTAAAGTTTTTTACAACACGCTAAACATCAGGCAGTTAAATAAGTAGTTTATTCCCATTCTAAATAAGAACAGAGATACCAAGGGCTTTGGCGCATTCAGCCCCCTCAATACCACTACAGAACATAGGTAACCATACTATATCATAACACGTTGAGAGTCAGGTAGTTACACCATGCTCGCGGTAACCATGTAGCACCATAGGCAGGAAGGTAAATAATAACAGCAAGGAAGGAAGGGTAAGGTAAGGGTTGGGCCTAAGGGTGTAGGGGTAGGGATAATTCAACACCTCTATATGCCTACTGATAATGGATTACAGAGGATTATAGGTGCTAACCGAATTAAATATGCTACCCGATATGAACGTACCGATTTAAATCAAGGAATGCGCATGGGTATAACAAAAAGCCAAAAGGTATTTGGTAATTTGTTACAGAATCAAGGGGGTGGGGTCTGGGATTCCGTTTCGGGGTTGAAGACAGAATGAGTATAGTATAGTATAATCCCCTCGTTCTACATTACTGAGAACTTTATTGGGTACCCCTCTATATATGCAGTCTATTTTGTACCTAACTACGTTAGACGTGCTAGCCTAAGCGCAGCATCGTCGACGACGGAACATAGTTATCCCGGATTGTTATGTAAGCTTTGTTGGGTATTAACTGACGTCTCCTTTTTCGACGACGCGGCTTTGGGCCGGTCTTAAATAGAAAGTTGGAGTGTTACGCTAGATGTCTCTGACAGCTAGTATGCAATTGCTGTCGAAATGATGACTGCGGTAACCTTCAGTATACTGTAAAGGTAGTGCTTTTTTTTTTAATAAACAAGGGAGCCCCCCCTAAATAACCCCATATTAGGGCTATATTATTATTTATTGCAAAACAAAGTTGGTTATTATTATTTATTGCAAAAGAAAAATGCTACTTACTCATGAATCGGTACATATCTGCAACAACATTCCTACCCTTCTGGGATAGACCCCATCGTCTCTTGGAGGTGTTCGTATACCCGGGTCCGTTCTTGTACTGTGAGTCATCCTGAAAAAAGTAATCCTCATGCATGCCGTGGTAAAGAACCTCATCAATGAGCCCCGCAACAATCAGTGGCTTCACCACCTTCTCCCATAGGTACCTCCAGTGTCTCCCATACTCCTTTGCTACCCCCTTAATAAGGAAGCTCTCCATAGAGTATATGAACAGCAAAAAGAAAACCTTTGGGTTGTTTATATCGTGCTTCTCTTTATAGTGGTCCAGCATACCACCTACCCTCCACATGTAGTCTACAGAGGTTGCTCTGGACTTGCTGCGGTAAATAATATCCCGCTTCTTCTTCCTGTGTGAAACTCGAACAGGGCTCCCGTGATTAATCTTCATTTGTGTTTATATTAAGTTAACAGCAAAGTTAAGTGTCAAAGCGTTACCTTTGCTTTAATATATAATCTAAACAAAACTTCCCAACCCCTTTGAAATGGAAGAATACGAAAGAGAGAAGCGATACACGTTTTTCTTAACACTGAAAGAAAGCCTAGAGAATATCAGGCTTACAGCCAAGGAGCTCGGGCTGGAGGAAGACTACGCGATGTTTTTCATCGGGGGTCTCTACAGCGGCAACGATAAAGACGAGGAGGGCAACACCCCCTTTCAGGCCATGTCAGACTTCTATGTTGAAGACGAAGAAGAGCTCGATGAGCTCCTATCTGTCGGGGTGGAGATATACCAGAAGCTAGAAGGGGACAGGGTAATAAGTGAGTCAAGGCGCGGACCAAACACTGAAGGGTGGAGCGTGGATGACTGGATGAGTTATATAGGTAAGAATACCGACCCATCAGAACCCAAAAATTAAATCAAATGAACAGCTCACAAATAATTAGGAAAATCGTGGTAGGCTCATCCCCAAAGGATGGACTAGCATACAAGGTAGGTAGCCCCATGGGCAAGTACACTATCGTAAGCATCGAACTCGACGAGAGGGCACAGTCGCTATACAACGTAGTGAGGTACCTCGTGCACGTGATGGATGAAGGCGGCAATGTGTTCCTATGGAAACAAGTCACCGGCTCCAACACAATACTGGAGTTTGATATAGAAATGTAATGAGGGCGCTGTATGACTTTGTCGTTAGGGTTGAGAACCTTTTCGACACCGAAGTGACCAACTCAAAGTCCGGGCTTATACGAGACACGAGGTGGGATGACTTCGAGGGCCGAGTCCCATTTGGGGAAGTGGTGTGTGTGCCGGAAAAATTCGACACCCCCGCTGAAGTAGGGGACACCCTGCTGTTCCATCACCACGTATCACAGGAGCCAGAGAAATACTCCATGGGGGAGGACCTATATAGGGTCTCATACGACCCACATAACTACCAAGGGCAGAGCTACTGCGTCATCAAAGGGGATGGCTCTGTCCACATGCTAGGGGACTGGATATTCTTAGTGGCATACGAGGTAGACACCAACGAAGAGGTGCTGACAGATGATGGTATATTCCTAGGGCACAAGGCAGAGGAGCTCAAGAGGGAGGCCGTAGTATACTGTGAGGGGAAGGGAACAGAGTCCGTAGGGGTGAATAAGGGTGATACCGTAGGGTTTGTCAAGAACGCCGACTACGAGCTACTCCTACCTAATGGCGACAAGGTGTACCGATGCAAGCCAGACGACCTAGAATACGTACTACTGTGAAAAAGAAAAAGTTTAATACAGCCGTAGAGATGCAGTCCTTCCTCGAGTCCATGGAGGGGGCAATCCGTAACATGGTGGCGGAGATAAAGAAACCTGTGGACCCAGACCTAACCGGGTCCTCACGAAAAGCAGAGCTCCAAGCAATCAAGCAGACAGCGGCCGACTGTAAGGACATGTTCCGCATGAGGATGGAGACAGAAAAAATGCTACGTGAACTACAGGAGAACGGAGGCGTGGAAGAGGAAAGAGACTTCAGCGCAGGGTTCGCAGAGAAATACGTAGATAAGACATGAGGGAGGTAGAAGTAGAGGGGTACAATGATATGGTGGTTAATGTCTGTCTCTCCGGTACGGCCGGGGAGATTATAGAGATTGATGGGCTACTCATACAGCTACCTAAGGTCCCTGAAGACAAGGACATACTTCACCACGAGAAAAAAAAGAAAGACCAGAGGTGGGTGCGTGAAGCGCCCCCATCGGCTATATCGGGCATCCGTTCTATGGAAGAGTGGGAGCAGCAGCCAGAGGAAACACAGAAGAAGTTCCTCCCATACATTGAGCGGGAGTTCACGCGCAGAAAAGAAGGATTGTGGTTTTATAATAATGGTGAGCCCACATACATAACAGGGGACCACTACATGCTGCTTCAGTGGAGTAAGATTGACGGCTCCTTCTATGGGGACTACCTAGCCTTCCAGCGGTTGGTGTACATACACGTTCAGGCATGTGAGTTCGACACCAGATGTGTGGGGCAGCTCTTCGTTAAGTGCCGTCGTTCGGGATACACAAACAAGCAGGCCAGTAGAATACTAAACAAGGGAACGCAGACCAAGGATAAGATGCTTGGCATCCTGAGTAAGACAGGTAAGGACGCACAGGAGAACGTGTTCATGAACAAGATAGTTCGTATGTACCGTAGCTACCCCTTCTTCTTCAAGCCAATTCAGGACGGTACAACAAACCCTAGGATGGAGCTAGCCTTCCGTGAGCCATCAAAGAGGATAACAAAGAACTACAAGACATCCTCTATAGGTAAAGCCCTTAATACTATCATTAACTGGCGCACCACAACAAACAACGCCTATGACGGCGAGAGGCTCTACATGTTGTTTATCGATGAGGCAGGTAAGTTTGAGAAGCCCGTAGACATCCGTGAGACATGGAGGATACATAGGACATGTCTTATTGTAGGTAAAAAGATTGTAGGGACAGCCATGATTGGCTCCACCGTCAACCCCATGAACAGGGGTGGGTCAAGCTTCAAGAAGCTATGGGAAGACTCAGACCCTACAGAGAGGAACGCTAACGGACGCACCAAGTCTATGCTGTACAGAATGTTTGTCCCGGCGCAACACGCCTTAGAGGGCTTCTTTGACGTGTATGGGGACCCTGTGGTCTCAGACCCCGAGTCCCCGGTTATGGGCATCGATGGTGAAGAAATTAAGATTGGGTCACGCACATACCTAAACAACGAGAGGGACGCCCTTAAGAACGACTCACGAGAGCTCAATGAAGTGATACGTCAGTTCCCTTTTACCCCCAACGAGGCATTCAGGGATTCAGTAGAGACCAGCATGTTCAACCTAGGTAATGTGTACGGTCAGATGCAGTACAACGAACTTATGTACCCTAGTCCTGTAGTTCAGGGTAACTTCCACTGGAAGAATGGGGCCATAGACACCGAGGTGGTGTTTGCCCCAGCGACAGACGGCAGGTGGTTCATACCGTGGATACCCCCAGAGGACCATAGGAACAAGAGAGGCAAAGGCAGGGATGGCGGACCATCACCGGCCAACGCACACTTAGGCGTAGGAGGGTGTGACTCCTATGATATTGATGCCACAGTAGATGGGCGAGGCTCTAAGGGGGCCTGCCACTTCTACAATAAGTTCTCCATGAACCAGTCATCGAATATGTTTGTCGCAGAATACGCCGAGCGCCCGCCACTGGCTAAAGTCTTCTATGAAGACGTGCTCATGGGGGCGGTGTTCTTTGGGTACCCTATACTCATAGAGAACAACAAGTACGGTATCGCGAGGTACTTCGAGTCAAGGGGCTATATTAACTACCTGATGGACAGACCATTACACCTAGGCTCTGCAATGTCTAAGTCAAAGACTAAGGGTGTGCCATCCAACTCATCAGAAATGATTCAGGCACATGCTATGGCACTGGAGGCCTACATACATACCTACGTAGGGGAGAACGCCGAAGGGACGTTCGGGAAGATGTACCTAGACAGAACCCTAGAGGACTGGGTATCATTCAGGATTGATAACAGAACAAAGAATGACCTATCGATATCCTCAGGTCTGTGTCTTTTAGCAGCACAGGTGGACACATCTGAAAGAAAGAGAACAGATTTCTCAGGGAAAAAATTCTTCCGCAAAGGGAGGCACTGGTCGAGAGATGATTTGTAGCCTGCTTGACCGATAGTCAGAGATTAAAGTTGTAATTTAGCGCCTATAAAATCTCCGCGAAAGGCTTTGAATTATGAATAAAGGAAAAAACCTAGGGTCATTCCCTGACCCGTCTGCACCGGCGTCCGTTAAAACGTCTGAAGCTTACGGTAAAAAATATGCTAAGGCAATCCTAGCCCAGTGGGGCGCTGGCAGCAATACATCTGGTCTGTACGATAAAAGAATGCGTACCTTCGAGGTGAACAGAGACTACGCTCAAGGAACACAGAGCACGCAGATTTACAAACAGATTCTTAACAGCCTAAACCCTAACGCCAGCGATGGCACACTACTAAATATTGACTGGTCTCCGGTGCCTATCGTACCTAAGTTCGTTAAGATTGTAGTGAACAAGGTTCTAGCTAAGGCCCCCTACCCTAATGTGGAAGCAATCGACCCTCTGTCCAGAACAGAGAAGGAGATGCAGAAGGCACGAGTAAAGGCTGTCATCGAAAACAAAGAGTTCCTTAAGGGAATGCGCGAAATCGGAGTAGAGGTCACCAGTGAGGTGGACACACTACCCGACACAGCAGAGGAAGCAGAGATATTCCTAGACACAAACATCAAAGTAGCGGCTGAGATTGCTACACAACTGGCTGTTAACCTAACATTAGAGTGGAATTCATTCAATGACTCTACATTCCGACGCGCTGTAGAGGACTTAGTAGTGGTAGGGATGGCCGCTGTAAAGCGCGAGAATGACCCCAATTACGGCATTACAGAGAGATATGTGGACCCAGCGAACCTTATTCACTCATACACGGAGGACCCGATGATGAATGACCTAGTGTACGCCGGAGAGATTAAAGAGATGTCCATCCTAGACCTTAAGCGTATAGCTAAGAACATGACCAATGACGAGTGGTTAGCTATTGCTAAAGCAAATTCAAGCAGAGACGGCAACGATGCTGGACGCCTGAACTATAGCACATACGACCAAGTGTCAGGAACAAACTCATTTGGGTATGATGAGTTCAGAGTAACGGTACTGGACTTTGAATTCATTGGGCTCGACCAGAACGTGTACGAAGAGAAGAACTCCAAGTACGGGAACGTAGGATTCTATAAGAAGGGCGAGGAGTACCACGTCCCTACACAGTCAGTGTATGACCGTAACCCAGTGTACATGGATAACATGTGCCTGTATGGTGGCCTGTACATTGATGGGGCTAATAAAATTATCAATTACGGGAAGAGCTTCAACCAGCCACGTAACATCCACGACATCACCCGCACCACGCTGTCATATTCTATCACCTCAACCAACTTCCGCAAGATGATGCCTAAGTCAATGGTCGGTAGTGTGATTAGCTTCGCAGACCAGATGCAGATTACGCACCTTAAGCTTCAGCAGTCTATCGCCAAGGCCAAACCTGATGGTATCATGATTGATATCGAGGGACTAGAGAACGTACAGCTAGGAACAGGCGGGGAGTTATCACCGCTGGACATCCAAGACATCTACGAGCAGACAGGCGTCATCTACTACAGGAGCAAAAACCCTGACGGTGGATTCCAGAACCCCCCTATCCGCTCTATCGACAACAGCATCCGCAATATCAACGAGCTTATCGGACTGTACAACCACTACCTAAATATGATTCGTGATGCTACAGGCATCAACGAGGTCATGGACGGCAGCACACCTAAGGGTGAGCAGCTTGTAGGGGTACGGGAGCAGGCTATGGCTGCGGCCAACAACGCTATCTACGACATCACCCACTCCTCTCTTGTGTTGTACAGGAAGGTATGTGAGGACATTGTTAAGTGTATTCAGATTCTCCCCAAGGAGAGCGTCCTGTACAAGACATACATCAAGGCCATCGGTCAGTCATCGATGGATACCATTAAAGAGTTTGAGAAATTACCAATGAAGAATTTTGGTATAATGGTTCAGACGGAGATGAACGAAAACGACAGGCTGTACCTAGAGCAGAACATCCAGCAGTCCCTCGCTCAAGGGGAGATTGACCTAGAGGATGCTATCGCCATACGTAGGCTTCAGGATGTAGACCAAGCAGAGCGGCTGTTAGTAGTACGCCGCGCAAAGCGCATCAAGCGCAAGCAGGCGGAGGCCATGCAGAACATTCAAGCACAGAGCCAAGCTCAGTCTCAATCCAGTCAGGTAAAATCACAGCTGGACGCACAGATGGAGCAGGTCAAGGCACAGGCTAAGATTCAGGTTGAGCAAGCTATCAGTGAGATGACCATGCAGAGGATGCAGATGGAGTACTCGCTGAAGGCACAGATTGAGGCCATCAAAGGAGAGAACGCCACGATGGCGGCAGGGGCAAGTGCTCAGCTCAAGGAAGGGTTACAGGAGCTACAGGAGGACCGCAAGGATGACCGTGTAGACCAGCAGGCCGCAAAACAAAGCATGCTAATCTCTCAGAGGCAGGGCATGCGTGGAGAGCTAGAGGACGACTCTAGCGATGCGTTGGATGATTTAATGAACGCATAATATGTACACTAATCAACAACCAGCACTGGTAAATTTAACTACATTTGCATAATGGCTACATCAGTAAACTTAGACATATCAAAACGCGTAGACATCGTTTGCCGTAAAGGGAATACATTCAATTTAGAGCTTCTGATTAAGGACGCCTTGGGTGTGGTGATTGATGTATCGACCCCCACCATGTATACCTTCAAGATGGAGGTGCGTGAGACGGACACATCAGCAGCAACCATCATCGACACATCTGCCGCTGGGTTCACCATAACGGGAACAAACTTAGGGGTAGTAGAAATTACAACAACAGCGGCCATCATGGCAGCCGTGAACGCAGGGCTCTTCGTGTATGACTTTCAGGCCACAAAGGCCTCGGACTCAAGCGTGCAGACTTGGCTTTACGGGACATTCAGGGTTAACGAAGATGTAACAGTATAGTGTCTGAGGTAAACGTAGATATCACCAATGGTCAGAGCAATGAGATAATCCTCACTGTCCCTGACACGCAGCGCGTAACAACGGTAAAGGAAACAGTTCAGACTGTGGTCCTGTTGGACAAGTACTCTATTGCTGGACTCAGCGTAATTGGCGACAAGAATTTTGTGTACACACAAGGGGTTGCTGCTAACACATGGGTAGTAACCCACAACCTAAAGAAACGAGTATCGGTATCTGTCGTTGACTCTGCTGAAAATATTGTAATCGGAGAAGTAGAGTACAACTCTGATAACCAAGTAACACTAACCTTCTCAGGCGCTTTCTCTGGAAAGGCCTACCTTAACTAAGACACCATGGCAATTAAGTATCTATCATCGATTAACCTTAGTGGCAATGAGCTACAGAACGCAAAGCTTCATCCGCTAGGCACAGCTCCTGCTGTAGGTGGCGTTGGCGCTGTGTACTATAACACAACTGATGATGTGTTGTTCTTGTCTGACGGAACTAGCTGGATTAGCGTAAGCGGGGATATCACAGACGTCATTGCTGGAACAGGCATTGCGGTGTCTGGGGCGACCGACAAGACAGTATCCCTTAGTCACTTAGGTATTCAGAACCTAACAGACGCTGGTGGTGACGCCATGCTGTTCTGGGATGACGGAGTGTCCGCCACTGGTTGGTTAACCCCATCAAGTGCTTCAGGTATCACAATCACAGGAACATCATTGGGCTTGTCTGACATCCCAAACTCATCAATCACTAACAGCTCCCTAACGGTATCCCCCGGAACGGGAATGTCCGGAGGTGGGTCTGTAGACTTAGGTTCTTCTGTAACTCTAGGATTGGCAAACACAGCCGTCACTGCGGGGTCTTACATTAGCGGTAACTTCACTGTCGACGCACAGGGTAGGTTAACTGCCGCCTCTGATGGTGGTGCTGGAACCATGACCTCATGGACCTTGGCTGGTGATTCGGGTTCTGGTCAGACCATCACGAATGGGGAGACTGTCACCTTTACTGGCGGCAGCGGTCTTGTTAGCTCCACTGTGGCTTCGGACACCTTAAGGATGGACCTTGACATTAATGACCTTGTAGTAACCACAGCCTTTGACGGCAGCGCGGACTACTTTGCTGTCTCTGACGCAGGTGCTTCAAGAAAGATTCTTGGGAACAACATATCCCTAACTCAATTTGCTGCACCGACTGCAACTATTTCAATGGGAACCAACAAGGTTACTAATGTTATAGACCCTACGGCCGCTCAGGATGCTGCAACCAAGAACTATGTAGACACATCTATCGCAGGCTCAGGTGCTTTGATTTATCAAGGCGCATATAATGCGGCAACCAACACCCCTAACCTTGATACACCCCCAACGGGAACCATCAATCAGGGATTCACATACACGGTAACTGTAGCCGGAACCTTCTTCACGGAGGCTGTACAGATTGGTGATTTAATTATTGCAAACTCAGATACACCTACCACCTTAGCTGACTGGACCACTGTACAGAACAACATTGATATTGCATCTGCAACCGTTGCGGGTATTGCCTCCTTCCCTACGGCGGGTGGTTTGTCCATCACTGGGGCTGGCGCTGTAAGCATGCCAGCCGTTGTTACGGCATCAACCAAGGGTAGTGCGGACAAGTCGTTGACAGCCACTGTTGATAACAAGGGTCGCGTGACCTCCCTTGCTGAGCAGAGCATTCAGATTGTTACCTCTCAGATTACAGACTTCTGCGCTGACGTCAACACGTGTGTTGCAGCAGCCAGCGAGTACGTCACAAGCATCGGTAACGGAACCCTTACGAGCTACCCTGTCGTTCACAACTTAGGTACACGTGACGTTATTGTCGAGGTGTACGACACAACTACTTACGAGACTGTCCTAACCACGGTTGTTAGGACTAGCACTTCTACGGTAACCATATCTACGGCCTCGGCATTACCCACAAACGGAGCACGGGTATTGGTTAAGTCTATCGGATAAAATAAAACACAAGTATGTCAATTAAATTCAAGGACAATAGTACCCGCCCGGATGGTCTTAAGAGCTTTTTTGGCGACGCTAACGACTTAGCAATATACCACGATGGAAGTCATAGTTATATAGAAGAAACAGGAACTGGAAGGTTAATTTTATCAGGGGGTTCTGATATTCAATTACAATCCCCTGCAGGTGAGTTAATGGCTGATTTTAACGGCAATGGCTCAGTAGATTTATACTACAACAACGTAAAGAAGTTTGAAACCACAACCTTTGGTTCAAAAGTTACAGGATATCTACAAGTAACCAGCGGTGTTGATGTTATAGGTGGGAATATAGACTTAGTAGACAATAGTAAGATTAGATTAGGTACAAGCCAAGACCTTCAGATATACCACGATGGAAGTCATAGTTATATTTCTGATACGGGGACGGGGGATTTAAACATTGTTGGAAATAATATATCCTTACAAACCACCGGTGGAGAACAATATGCTGCATTTATTGCCAATGGTGCTGCCGCTTTATATTATGATAACGCACAAAAACTAGCAACCACAAGCACAGGCGTTGCTGTAACGGGGGATGTGTCAGCTAGTGGATATTTAAAACTGGAAAGTCAAGCTGCTCCTCAGATATTCATGACAAGTAGCACTGCGGGTACTCCTAACTGGACTATGATTGCTAGAAATGATGGTTACTTTTTATTAGGCAGAAGTGGAGTATCAAATGATTTTTACTTTGACCCATCAGGCAACGCAACTTTTGCGGGTAATGTAGCACTTACGGGCGGGTCTTTATCTATATCCGGTGACGGAAGTAATGCTGTAACTTTTACAGAAAGCGGTAATGGTGATTTTACAATAGATGCTCCAGATGATATTAGGTTAGATGCTGGAGGTGGGGATTTAGTCTTAAGAGCGGCTGGTACGGAGTTTGGAAGAATTAGCAAATCTAGTAATGATTTAAGTATAACTTCTTCTGTAACGAATTCAGATATATTGCTGATACCTAATGGTACGGGCAACGTCGGCATTGGGACGATTAGTCCTTCATCTAAGTTAGAATTAGGACCAAATGGAAGTTTAGGCGCAAATATTACAAACAAAAACGTAATACTAAATATTGACGGGGGGTACGGTACAACAGGAACTCCGTCAAGTGGTCAGTATAAAGTAATTGGTTTTACAGGAACCACTAAAGATGTAACTGATATAACCGGACAAACAGGAGGGGAGACTTCAAAAAACTTCTACGCAGGTATTATTGGAGGCGACTACTTTAACACAAACAGATTTAGTGTTTGGCAAAACGGTGTAGAAAGATTAACAATAGTAGGAACCGCGTCTGGCTCTGGCAACGTCGGTATCGGGACGACTGCTCCGGGGGCTAAGTTGGAGGTAAACGGCAATACAAGGATAACAAGGGTAAATAGCTCTGCAACGTATCAGCAGATTGAAGTAACTGATGTGTTAACCACCTTCAATGGTCAAGACACGGATGGTTATATGCACTATTCATTTAATTCTAATAATACCCCAAGATTATATATAAATGGCTTTTCAGGCAACGTCGGTATTGGGACTACCAGCGTTGACGAGAAATTACAAGTAGAAGCAGGGAATATAAAAATTGAAGGGGGAGCTACATCAACTGTTAGAGGCTTAATAATAGCCCATACAGGACAGACGGGTAATCAAACGTTGTTAGTTCAAGACACAACAACCAATAGAGGTCATTTGTACACAACAGAGAGGGCTTTAAGAATAGAAGCCGGGTCCGGGGGCGGTACAGGAACGGGTGAAACACTAGATTTCTGGGTCAACGGGTCTGAGCGGATGATGATTGATACCGCGGGCAACGTCGGTATCGGGACTACTAGTCCTGCTACTAAGTTGCACGTTGAAGGTAATGTGCTAATTGACGCATACAGCCAAGGTGAGGACAATGGTTTATTCTTCAGAGAAGGATTTTTAACAACAGACCAGCCATCTATTACAGTTTGGGATATGTCCAACGCTGGAGCTAGTCCTGATGGACTATCAATAAACGCTTATGATGGAATAAGATTTAGAGAAAATGGCGGTGAAGTAGCAAGGTTTAAAGATGGCAAGCTTGGTATTGGGACTGCTAATACTAGTAAAGAACTTACCGTAAATGGAACTATTCGCTCACTGGGAGCTACCTCTTC
>JACKQG010006316.1_pt1 | contig 12591 bp, 12 predicted proteins | sample 8237621 | NCBI WGS metagenome assembly JACKQG01 (sample SAMN15677084, study PRJNA649215) | marine metagenome | biome: marine; feature: Black Sea; material: saline water; isolation source: suspended particulate matter (SPM) from the Black Sea western gyre | collected 2013-06-09/2013-06-10 | depth...
CGGTGACGCCTTCCACCCCAAGAAGCAAACCGACGACAATGGGTGCCACAATTGCTAAAACTGAAGGCAAAATCATCTCTTTCTGTGCTGCGCTGGTACTGATACGCACGCAACTGGCGTAATCAGGTTTATCTTTGCCATCCATTAAACTTAACTCTTTAAATTGCCTGCGGACTTCTCGAACAATACTACCAGCAGCACGTCCGACTGCCTGCATCGTCATCGAACAGAACAAAAACGGCAACATCGCGCCGATGAACAGACCAATGAGAACTGTTGGATTCTCAATAGAGATGTTAAAATAATCGTGCAAAAAGGACAATGTAAATGGCTTCAACTCTTTGACTCTCTCAAGCATATTAAAGACCTCAAACTTTTGTAAAGCTGTCGAAGCGTCGAAATTACTCATAACAGCGTTGAATTTCTCACTGGCGGACGCTTCCAGGCTAGATAGCTGTTGCGGGTCAACCTTATCCAGAATTCCTTTTAAGTCATCACTTTTAAACTGAACTAAGAACTTGAGTGCTTCCTCTTTGAAGGCAGAGATAAGAGCCAACGCTGTCAAAGCGGCTGAACCGATAGCAAATCCCTTACCTGTAGCGGCTGTTGTATTGCCAAGCGAATCGAGAGCAAGTATCTGTTTATCAAAGGCACATTACGGAATACTAGCCATGCAACCTTGCGGGCTGTGATATGCACCATGAACTGCTGGAACGACGATACTCTTGTGAAGTACGAAGTATATGTGCATCATGGTCCTGCCTTGCCGGGGTATGTCTTTAACTTCGATATTCAAACTGCCGATGACCCAACGGTTAACAATGTGACCGTAGATTTTGCCGATTCTCAAGGGAGAGAGATCAAGGCTATTGAAAAATAGCAAAGAGGCAGCAGATAGAAGCCGTGAGGAGTAAACCAAAACGAATCAAAGTAGGGGGCGATTATGAGTGATACAACTATTATAATCATACTGGTGGTTGTGATGCTGTTTGTAATGTTTATCTTGCCACAATTACTTTTGAGGCGGGCCATCCCATCTGTAATTCGCATCTTCCGACAGGGCAACGCAGTTGGGATTGAGAATGCCAAGACAGTTGAGGACTTAGGACTCAAGCCCAAGAACATAGCTCAGGCTATATTCAGGGGGCGTGAATATAAAATTACTGCCTTGGAAGTCCTGAGGAATGCCAACGTCATCCAGAGCACTGAAGACGGCAAGCTTTATCTTTCCGAGGAGGACCTCTCAAACAGCAAGTGGAAGGGACGCTGATGCCAATCGCTATGTGCCTTCTCTCGGCTCTTTAGTGTGCTCCAAGATTATAATGGCGATAGCCACACCCAGTGCATTAGCTACCATCATAGCTGGGATAGCAATTTTAAATACCTCAAGGGCTTCAGCAAAGGGCCTGGCTATGAGCAATGTCAATCCGCCGTGTAATAATTCAACGAATACAGTCAGTAAAACACCTTGTACTATCCCGATGAGCTTACCCTTATTAAAGTAGTGTATGGCACCACCGATTACACCTGCCAAAACTGTCGCCAGGCCGCAAGGGATATAAGTAAATCCACCAAGAAACAAGCGGTGTATCCCACCAATCAGTCCTACGACTAAACCAATTATCGGCCCAGCCGTCAACCCGGCAATCATTGGTGCGAAATCCCTTATATTAACTATGGCGCCCGAGGCTAATGGTATGCCGACATAGGTACCAAATATGGAAAATCCTCCAAATATGAGAATGAAAATGGCTTTATCACGCCAGCTGGCTTTTTTGACTATGACCCGTTGAATGGGTTTTACCCTGGTGATGATTTCCATAAACACGAAGATAAAGATTTCTGTTTGCGCAAAAAGAGCTAAAATCTTTTCCATGTCTTTCTATAAATCTTCTTATTTGTACGGCCATAACATATAGCTAATGTCCGGTGCTATATTGCAGGTTTCTCATTATCACGGTGAATATTACATTATTTGACGGCTCTCTTAAAGAGGTTACTGGTTTTAACGATGATCGTGTCTGTCATCTTCGAATTGCGTATCCCCAGCCATTTCATTATTCATCCTGGCGTGGTGTATAATATCCCGTTCTTTGTGAATGAAACCACGCCGGGGGGAATAGGGTATGAGAAATAAGTTCATTGGAATTCTAGTCTCTTGCGCGATTCTATTGATGCTTGCAGCCTGCCTCCGGATGCCAGAGCCAGATAATACCGCAGACCAGGCAGCGCAGTTAGTCGAGAAGGGTGATACGCTTAGCCAGCAGGGACTCTATGACGAAGCCATCGCTGAATATACCGCGGCCATAGAGTTAGACCCTGCCCTTGCTAACGCTTATCTTGCCCGCGGCCAAGCGTATTACTTCGAGAATAGAGGCCTTAGGGCGGTATCCGATTATTCCAAGGCAATCGAACTGGACCCCGAATCTACAGCCGCATATTACGGTCGGGGCTGGGCGCATTTGGTTAACCGGGCATACGATGCAGCCATCTCAGATTTCACCAAGGTTATTGAGCTCGACCCCGCCCTGGTCAGGGCATATGACGGTCGCGGCTGGGCTTACATCAACAAGGCGCAATGGCTCTTCGAGTCATACAACTACCTGTTCACTCTTTTCGAAAGCCACTCTGACCTGGCAATGGCATTTATAGGTAGAGGCTGGCTGTACGTTAAGCAGACGCAGTGGGAGCTGGCAGTCATTCCTGACCTGGCAACAGCGATGATACAGGACCCGGACCCGGCAGAGGCATATTTCAACGTGGGCTTTGCCCATGCCAAAAAAGCACAGTGGACGCATGCCATTGAAGATTACGAAAAGGCGATCGCCCTAAACCCGAAACTTGACTGGTCGCGCTTCAACAAAAGCTGGGCATTGGGCATGAAAGCAAATTGGGACCCCGTTATTGCAGACTATAGCAAAATAATAGAGCTTGCCACTGCACAGGCTTCACCCTCCGCTGATTCAGGTGCTCTCTACACTGAGGAGGAAGAATGGGACCTGGCTGTTGCCAGCTACAATAAAGCAATGGAGCTGTCAAAAGACCCTGCCTTGACTCAAAAGGCTGAAGAGGCAATAAAGCTCATAGATGAGATGCGCCAGGATATAAACAGATAGCTTAATGGTCTGCTTCAAAAACCGGTCCACTGTCACCGATAGGCCGGTGAAAGCTTAGAAAAATCACGCGGAGGCCATTGTCAAACACCGTGTTCGAATACCTTAAGCGAAAAGCGAAAAACCGCTATTGACTTTTGTGGGTGGAATGGTTATAATTTCACCATCATCACTAGTGGGTCGTCCCACTAGCCCCCTCTGGGTTACGACCCAGAGGTTTTTTTGTTTGGTCTATGAATAGAGTCATATTCCTAGTAGACGGTTTCAATCTATATCACTCTACCAGGGATATAGCTTTGTATTGCCAAGGACTGCGTGTAAAATGGCTAAATATATTTGCCCTTTGCAAGTCCTATTTATACATGACAGGCAAGGGTGCCACACTTGAACACATTTACTACTTCACTGCCTACGCATACCATCTCAATGACCCAGGTGTGATTCAGCGTCATAGAGACTATGTCAGATGTCTTGAATCGACAGGTATTACCCTTAAGTTTGGCAGATTCAAGCCTAAGGATATCAACTGCCCACACTGCAAAAAGCAGATAACTCGGTACGAAGAAAAGGAAACGGATGTAGCCATTGGAGCAAAACTATTCGAGATACTACAGGAGAATGAATGCGATACTGTCGTTATAATGACAGGGGACACGGACTTGGCACCTGCGATAAGGGCGGCGAAGCGTCTTTTCCCAAATAAGACAATCCTCTTTGCGTTTCCTTTTAGACGAAAAAACGACGAGCTAGCCCAAATTGCACCGAGGTCATTCAGAATGCATAAAGACAGTTATAGACGACACCAGTTTCCTAATCCAGTTGTCCTGCCAGATGGAACGCAGATTTACAAGCCCTCCACCTGGTAAGACCAATTAATGCCGATTCAGTAACTGCTGCCGTACAATAGCCTGGGACAAGTCACAGAACTAACGGTTAAGAAAGGGCGAGAGCAAAAGGCATGAGATGGCTCGGCTGTGCGCTGGCTATTTTAGGCATAATACTTGTAATCTTTATCCTCACGCACCTCTCGGAAATCTGGCAATTCCTGGAAGGCCTGCTAAACAGGTCTTAAACCGAAAGCTCCGCCTGTCGTAAATGGCTCCACCCATACGACAATCCCCTGTAATACTTCTCCGGATTATCCGTATATTACTATAGAGAAACGGATAAAAGGAGGTTCGTCATGAAAGGCTCACATTCACTTGCTCACCGGATTTTGCCTCTTGTTCTGGTCTTTATGCTACTGGCGACGGCTCTTGCCTCAGCCTGCGCCTCCTCTCCAAGAGAAGCAGAACCTTCAACTTCGCAGGAAGCACCGGCTCCCCCGTCAGGGGCGGTTACTGCTCCATCGCCGGCACCAAGCCCAACCCCTCCCCCCACAGCCGAATCAGCAATAAAGAGGCATGTCACGCTACCATGGCTTGAGGGGTCAGATACCATAGGGCTGGCGGTAGGTGGTGCCAAGGGTATTGACAACTTCCGAGAGAACATCAGGAACGGCTACCTGCCTCTGCCTACAGACATTACCTATGAAGGCTTATTCTATGACTACTATTTCGATACCGGCCAGACAAAACCATGTAACAAGCTTTTCTGCCCCTCTTACAGCTACGCTGTTACCAGAGACCCCTTCTCCAACAAGACAGAGTACTACCTCTCCGTAGGCTTGAACTCGGGAATGGAGGAACGCGACTTCGAGCGCAAGAAGCTGAACCTCGTAATTGTCCTCGATATCTCCGGTTCCATGTCATCTCCATTCAATGAATATTACTATGACCAGTTTGGAAATGAGGTTAGACTCGGTTGGCTGGAACGGCACAAGCAAAAAATGGAGGTTGCCAAGGATGCCGTCATCGCCGTTCTAGACCAACTGAATAATGGCGACCGTTTCGGTATAGTGCTGTTCAATGAGCGGGCACACTTGCTTCAACGGATGAGCCTGGTGCGACGTACAGACATGGACGAAGTCGCGGACAGCATATTTGAAATAAGGGCTAATGGCAGCACCAACCTTGCCGACGGAATGAAACTCGCCACAGAGCTTCTGGAAAAATACAGTGATTTTGACCCATATGACTATGAAAATCGTATTATCTTTCTCACCGATGCCATGCCCAACACGGGAGAAACCGGAGAGTACAGCCTGCTCAGCCTGCTTAAGAATAATTCCAACGACAATATCTACACCACGTTCGTCGGCATCGGCGTCGATTTCAATACCCAGCTCATTGAGTCCATCACCAAGACCAGAGGCGCCAACTACTATTCCGTGCACTCACCCGGCGATTTCATGGAACGGATGGGCGATGAGTTCGATTACATGGTAACTCCACTCGTCTTTGACCTGCGGCTCACGCTGGAAGCCAGAGACTGGGATATTGAAATGGTATACGGCAGCCCCGAAGCTGACAGGGCAACAGGTGAGCTGATGAAGGTGAATACACTATTCCCCTCCAAAAAGGAGGATGGCGAGACCAAGGGCGGCCTGATACTGCTGAAGCTGAGGAACAGAGGGGACGACAGCGGCAGCATCAGGCTCAATGTAAGCTATGAAGACAGAGCCGGGAGAGAAGACGGCAGCACAGCCAAGGTCTATCTCGATGATGAGCGACCGGAATACTTTGAAAACAGCGGCATACGCAAGGGCATCTTGCTTGCCAGGTATGCAGACCTGATGAAAGACTGGCTGATAGATGAGCGGGAACATGCTCACTGGAGCCGTCCCTGGGAGCCGATGGTCAACCCGGAATGTGGCATCGTTGTGCCGCCGTCACCACTGGGCACCTGGGAACGCCAGTCACTACCGTTAATGGCATCAAGACAGTACAGCATTCTTTTTGAGGACTTCAGCGACTACCTTGCCTACGAAATGGACGAAATCGGCGATACGACGCTTGACCAGGAACTGGACATACTCGACTCGTTGATTGGATACCGGGACTAAACGCCTTCTTACAACTTCTGCCTGCCCTGTTTCCCGGAGGAAAGGGGTGGGCAGGAGTGGCAGGTGTGATTTCCCGGAAAGGCATAATTAGAATTGGAAAAAATGGGTTGATTGAGATACCGAACGTGCTACAATGTTGCAACGGAATACTGAATCGAGAAAACACCGTGACAGACAACAATCTTGCTCATCACGGAATTGCCATAAGCAGCTTTACCGCGCTTTATGAAGAGCACATGACTTACGTTTTTCGCTATATAAACTATCGAGTAGGCAATCGAAATGAGGCAGAGGATTTGACATCCGTTGTCTTTGAGAAAGCCCTGGCTGCCTTCCACAGGTATGACAGGGACAAGGCGGCACCGCAGACCTGGCTGCTGACTATTGCCAGGAATACGGTCACGGACTACTTCCGAAAATCATCCAAGAGGAATAGCCTACCGCTGGAGAGCGCCGTTGGTATTGAATCCGCGGACCCTTCGCCGCAGGAAGAGACGGAGAGGAGAGAAGAATACGAGCAGCTACGGGTCTGCCTGGCGACGCTGGCTCACCGCGAACAGGAAATCATATCGCTCAAGTTCGGGGCCGAGCTCAACAACCGCCAGATTGCTTCCGTGCTCGGTCTATCCGAGAATAACGTAGGTACCATGCTCTTCCGTGCCGTCTGTAAGCTGAGGAATTGCTTTAAGGACTGGTCGAATGAAAAAAGGTAAATACACAGAGAAACAGTTCATCGAATATCTGGACAAGTTGCTGGCGGGAGAGGAAATAAGCCTCGGCGACGACGTCAGCGATGAGGTGCGCTCAGCCCTCGAGCTGGCCAAGAAGATGCTTGCCTACCGCGATGAGCCTTCACCCGATTTCAGGGCAAGCCTCAGAGACAGATTGCTCCGCAAACTGGCCGAGGAAGAAGCAGCCGCCACCTCTCCGGCAAGGGGAGAAGAACGCCGGGATTGGACAGCAAAGCTTTTTCCTCAGAGTTTAGTGTGGCGCGCTGCGACCAGCGCTGCGCTTGTCGTGCTGCTCGTAGTCATCGGAGCTGTATGGTATACCGGCAGATATGGCCAGATGTCAGCGCCAGCCTCTGCCCCACCACCTCCGCCAGCCTCTGTCTCTCCACCCCCGCTGCTTGAGGGCGATTACCCGGTTAGCCTGCCTTCAAATATCGTTCCGGAGCATATGACGTTCACAGCAAAAACAGCCCTGTCAGCCAAACCCGGCCAGGCGCCGGTCTACGAGATACAGAGCGCCGGCGTAACAACTGAATCTGTTACCGCGCTGGGAAGAAGGCTTGGATTCAGCGGAGAAGCCAGATTTATCGACGGCGGAGCTAAGATTGCCATGTTCGACGGCGAAGGCGAGGACATGCGCGAGCTTACCGTCTGGACCGCTTCCGGAGCCATTGAATACGGGTTCGTGGAGCCTGATAAGCTGTACCCACCGTACACGCCCGACCTTCCGTCACAGGAAGAGGCAGAGCATATCGCCTATGACTTCCTGGAGCAAGCGGACCTGCTACCACCCGGCTACGAAGATTTCGCCAAGGTAGAAGGTGAAACAAAGGCAATCGCCGGCGGCAGCTACAGTGTCGGCGAGAAATACACGGAAGAAACCGCGCAACAAGCCCCTGCCTACTGGTTAATCAGCTTTCCTTACCCTGTTGACGACACCTGGACTACAGGGCCCGGCTCGAAGATTGAGGTCAGCATCGGCGATGGCGGTGAGGTCGCCGGGCTTCTCTGGGCATGGAGACAGATGACTCCGGTCTATACAGAAAGCATCATATCCCAAAAGCAAGCCTACCAGCACCTTATACAGGGCGAAGGCAGCCTTGATGTTCCTCTCGACTGCGAGCAGGTGGTCGTTGAGGACGTTCAGCTCAAATACTGGATAAACCCACCCTCTGAAAAGCAGGACTATGCCGTGCCCGTGTACGAGTTCAAAGGTCAATGCCTGGATAAAAGCGGCAGGCATCTCGAGGACTTCACGGCATGGACAGAGGCTCTATCCAGCACCTACTGAACGGAATTCTTGCCCCGGCAAAGCTTAGCGGCATTATCTAGAACCGCCCTTACCGGGTAGTTGGGCAATTTAGACATATTATATAATGCGTAGTATGGATTGGCAGATTGTCTTCTATATTGATGAGAAAGGCAATGAACCTGTAAAAGATTTCATTTTAGGGCAACCCGATGGGGCGATAGCAGAAATTCTGCACGTATTTAAATTATTGAGGCAATTTAACGTCACACTGGGAATGCCTTATGTAAGGAAAATAGATAGGTCTGGTATCAGGGAGCTTAGAATTAAACACGGTTCGGACATATATCGTATTTTCTTCTTTGCTCATGTAGGGCGCAAGTTTATATTGTTACACGGTGTTCTAAAAAAAGAAGACAAAATATCAGAAACCGACAAAAATTTAGCCATTCAGAGAATGAACAATTGCAAATTGCGGCCTTGACAATATAACATATGTGTTATATAATATGAACAATCCAAATGGGAAGGCAGTAAAATGGCAAACAAAAAAGCTACAAGATACGAAGAATTTGAGGCAGAATTACTTAAAAAGCCAGGAATTCGCAAAGAATACGAGGCTTTACAGCCTAAATATGACATGATACGGAGTTTGATAGAACGCAGAAACCAATTACGAATTAGCCAAAAACAACTTGCTGAGATTGTTGGAACAAAACAACCTGCTATATCTAGATTGGAAAAGGGTGATTACAATACTACACTTAGTACACTTTTCAAAGTAGCGGATGCTCTTGACTTAGATATTTCTCTCCAGGCCCGAACAAAAACTGAGCAGGCATGTGATAAAGTTCCTGCTTAAACCGGCAGTTAGTGACCCACCCTCTGAAAAGCAGGCTTATGCCGTGCCCGTGTACGAGTTCAAAGGTCAATGCCTGGATAAAAGCGGCAGGCATCTCGAGGACTTCACGGCATGGACAGAGGCTCTATCCAGCACCTACTGAACGGAATTCTTGCCCCGGCAAAGCTTAGCGGCATTATCTAGAACCGCCCTTACCGGGTAGTTGGGCAATTTAGACATATTATATAATGCGTAGTATGGATTGGCAGATTGTCTTCTATATTGATGAGAAAGGCAATGAACCTGTAAAAGATTTCATTTTAGGGCAACCCGATGGGGCGATAGCAGAAATTCTGCACGTATTTAAATTATTGAGGCAATTTAACGTCACACTGGGAATGCCTTATGTAAGGAAAATAGATAGGTCTGGTATCAGGGAGCTTAGAATTAAACACGGTTCGGACATATATCGTATTTTCTTCTTTGCTCATGTAGGGCGCAAGTTTATATTGTTACACGGTGTTCTAAAAAAAGAAGACAAAATATCAGAAACCGACAAAAATTTAGCCATTCAGAGAATGAACAATTGCAAATTGCGGCCTTGACAATATAACATATGTGTTATATAATATGAACAATCCAAATGGGAAGGCAGTAAAATGGCAAACAAAAAAGCTACAAGATACGAAGAATTTGAGGCAGAATTACTTAAAAAGCCAGGAATTCGCAAAGAATACGAGGCTTTACAGCCTAAATATGACATGATACGGAGTTTGATAGAACGCAGAAACCAATTGCGAATCAGCCAAAAGCAACTTGCTGAGATTGTTGGAACAAAACAACCTGCCATATCCAGATTGGAAAAGGGTGATTACAATACTACACTCAGTACACTCTTCAAAGTAGCGGATGCTCTTGACTTAGATATTTCTCTCCGGGCTCGAACAAAAACCGAGCAGACGTGTGGCTAGACCCACCCTCTGAAAAGCAGGACTATGCCCTGCCCGTGTACGAGTTCAAAGGTCAATGCCTGGATAAAAGCGGCAGGCACCTCGAGGACTTCACCGCCTGGACACAGGCACTATCCAAAACCTACTGAACGAAGTCCTGGCTTTCCCCGTTTGACCTGCTCCACAGAGATTTCCAAAATTTTAGTTTTGGGTATTCCATTCTGAAATATGTAGATGTATAATCGTAACCAAACCAATTCTTTTGAAGTCGGCGGCGAATGCAATGAGTGTACGGCATCAAAGTCAGAAGCTACTACAGAGCCGGTTTGATATCGTCTGGCAGCGTCTGGATGATGCCGGCGAACAGCAGATGGTAACGCCAGACGGTCACAAGTTTACCGCATTGGCTTCCCGGCGTAAAAGGACTCCGGAAGGCCAGGACCCGAGGTTCATCAGGGTCAAACAGCGCGGGCAGGAGTTTGCCCGCATTTACTCCTGCTGTTGGGGGCACACCACCAATTGCCATGGCACGCGAATAGGCGGCTATAGTGATGGGCTGGATGCCTGGGCTAAAGGCTTGATGATAAGCCAGGAGAGTCTGACCTTAAAACCCAGTGACGAGGTCATTCACCTGCTCGGCAAGTTACTCAACTCAGAGGAGATAGACTATGACCGGGCTTGCCTGCATCTTCCTAACAAACCGGGAGTCTATCTAGTCTACGATAGAAAGCAAAAGAAATACATCTATGCCGGTAAAGCTCTGGATATACAGAAAAGAATCCGGCAGCACGCCCAACGTCAAAACAGGCTGTTTGGATTTAGCAGTCAACCGATTCAGAAAGAGCTAATCGATAAAAAACTTTGTGCCGACTCAGGTGCAGCCCAGAAATACTTATCCGCCAACTGCACTGTAAGGCACCTGGTCGTACTCGATGAAAAACAAAGAAAGCAGCCCTGGAAGAAGCGCTCGCTCCTGGAACATTACGCCATTTGCGTTATCGAACCCGAATACAACTTTTCCGGCGAATTCGAGCATTAGCCACGAGCCAATACTCCAATAATCATAGTATAAGTTAATGAAATTCCTGTCCCTGCCCCGGCAAAGCTTAGTGGCATTATCTAGAGCCACCCTTCCCCAGAAACTATAACATAAAGAGTGGTACAATGATTAGGGGCAGGTTAGCAGAACACTAGATGAATGAGTTACAATTCCGAAATACGATCCAAGCATGTCTTGATAATGGCGAACGTCTATTGTCGGATGTCCTTATGCTCGAATTCTCAGAGCCTCCGGCAACAGCATTCGCTCTCGTAATTATTGCACAGGAAGAATTTGCAAAGGCATTTCTCCTAACACTTGTATGCAAAGGCGTAATTCCATGGAACAAGTTCATTCGGCGAGCTACTCGTGATCACACATGCAAACAACTTCTCATTATGATTATGGACTACTTAAATCCGGACGTTGATGAATTCATTGCCCGAATCAACGTTCCAATTGAGAAGCAAATGACGAGTGCATTTCCCCCTCATATAGCCGATGCCATTAACATATTTCGGCACGAGAAAATCCGCAGGTGGGAATCAGGGAATTGGTTCTGGGCTGATCCTCCGAATTATGCTCCCAAGGCGAAAAAAGTAGGCAACGGTGAGATAGATAGGCTTAAACAGGACCAACTTTACGTTAATATTAGTAAGGATGGTTTTGTAATACCGAAGACTGTCATAACCCAAAGTCAATTCGAGGATGAAAAGTATCGTGCCGAACGTCTTTCATCACTGGTTCGCGGTATGGTAGATGAGAATAGAACTTCATATTTGGAATACAAAGAGGTCACTGAGACTTTGCGGATCATGTTCGCAAACATGGCCTCTAATCATAAAAAAGACCGATAACAACTCATCCCAGCATGCCAATTGCTGGAGCGATTTTATTTGAATCCGAAATTATCCACCGGACTGGCTTTACGTAAGAATAAGAGAAGCAGTGCCTTTGTCTATTTCGTTGCCAGCCAGAGAGTGATACAATAATCTGAGGCAGGTCAGATGATACACTTCAATTTGAGATAGTAATTATGAACAATAGCGCGGTTATAGCTGTAGTAGGAACGTTGCTGGGTGTTATAACTAGTGCCATATTGGCCTACTTTTTTCAAAGGCGAGTGAGCGAAACGCAACGAAAATGGGCACTTGAGGACGAGGAACGACGAAATCAAAAAACCTATCAAGATGAAAAGCGCAAAATGAAACATGCGCTTATACAAAAAAGAATAGATATTATTGAAGAGGCAACTGCCCTGATGGATAGCGTTATCAGTATGACATTTGACCATGCCTGTGGTTTCCCTTCAGCAAAGGACACTCATGTCATCAAGAAAATTGAAGAAAGACTTCAGGAAATACTACCAAGTGCATGGAATGCTGTCTCTGTTGTCGGTTCAGACGAACTTCAAAAAAATTTTGAAGTGCTCTCTAGAACATCTATAATTATGATGGATGAGGATTCTGAAGCAATTGATTTTGATGCTTATCAGGAAGCCCAGGGGGCACCAATAGCAATTGCTAAAATCTTAGACAAGATGCGATTAGAAGACTGACGTATAATTAGTTGACCTTCGCCAGGCCGTGACTAAGGGTGAGAGGTAATGGCAAGAATGGTGATTATGCCTTTGGAAGGACCATAATACCAGAAGACTCTATAGGCGGCGGGTGTACTCTGCTCTGCATATGCCTCAAAAACCTTTTCTCCGTTAGGGCCTTTCA
>JACKQG010006317.1_pt1 | contig 12591 bp, 8 predicted proteins | sample 8237621 | NCBI WGS metagenome assembly JACKQG01 (sample SAMN15677084, study PRJNA649215) | marine metagenome | biome: marine; feature: Black Sea; material: saline water; isolation source: suspended particulate matter (SPM) from the Black Sea western gyre | collected 2013-06-09/2013-06-10 | depth...
GCTTTAAAAAATTCCCCATAGGTGAAAAAACCGCTTGTAGGTGCCAAATGGGCTAAAGGTGTCAACTCAATTGCTATTGCAGCATTTAAAAACCTTCGTCGTGCCATACAAGAATATATGAAGATTGATTCAACACAAGGCATATTTATTTGCTCTTTAGTGTTTAGAGTCTGGCTTAAAATCATTCCGGAGTTTCCATAACCAAACTGCACTTGATCGCCTTCATTGATATTTCCGGCAAAGATAAGAGAACCGTCTCCATGCATTCCTAAAACCGCCCGGGCTATTTTCATACCGTTTCTCGTGATAATCAAGGGGAATTCTATGCCCACAGCGGGAAGTGAGTCTGCTATCTCTTCACCGAGGTACTTTGCATAAACATCCACCGCACTTATGCCGTCTATTTCATACACTCTGTTATCTTGGGCTTTAGTGATTGTTAAAACTTTACCGATATCTTGCCAATTGAAATTATAGGTGCTTTGAACACTGAGTTTTTCTGCATTCACCGAAACTCCGACAGCACCTTCTGAGATTATGCCCTCATTTGAAAAAACAAAAGTTTTATGAAAAACCGCTCCGTCTCCTGCTAAACCGCCAGCTATGGGAATATCTTCAGAGACACTTTGGACACCGTTTAAAAACACTTCACCGTTTGTATTTAATCCATCAGCGAATAAAAACAATGCTTTTGTATTAGCTTTCAGCAGCTTCTTTGCCAAACTTGCACCACATGCGTAACTATCACCCTCATGCTTCACAAGTCCCACACTTAAAGTGGCCCTTTCAAATGCACTGACACTGACGATGATTTTATCTGTTGAGACCACATTATCTAATATTTCACCATCAGTGCTCGAACCGATAAGTCTTGCTTGAGGAAGGACACTCAATATACTATTGAGTGTTTTTTGCAAGATGTTTTCTTCTGCTATTGAACTGAAAATTTGAATTAAGATATTCGCTTCATATAAAAAGTTATTTTCATTGACAAATTTTTCAAAACTGTTTTTGTCTGTATAGTAGGTGTTTTCTGTTCGCATAACAATCACTTATGTTTAATCTTGTGTCAATTCTATCATAATTTCGTTACATTTGTATTATACTTTCCTCAGAAAAAGTAAGTATATGTTAAAATCTCACAATGAAAAAGATAGCTATTATAGGTGCAGGTGCATCCGGTATTTTATGTTCCATAGTTTGTTCAAAACAGGGGCATGTTGTGGATATTTTTGAACAAAACACTAAATGTGCCAAGAAAATCTTAGTGTCCGGGAATGGACGTTGCAACATTACAAACACCACAGTGACACAAAATGATTTTTTCAGTGATAATGCCGGCTTCGTAAAACATGCTCTTGAGCGTTTCAAATTTTCAGATTTCCAAAAATTCTGCTCTTCCATCGGACTTGAACTTGATATAAAAAGTGATGGAAAAGTGTACCCTTTAAGTAATGAAGCAAAAAGTGTTGCGAATCTTTTAGAAAACCATGCACGAAGCCTTGGTGTGCACTTCCACACAGATACAAAAATCACGCAGATAAAAACTCTTTTTGAAAAATACGATGCAGTTGTTGTCGCTACCGGCTCAGAGGCAGCCTCACATTTAGGCGGGAACACTGACGGTCAAAAATTCGCATCAGAATTTGGGCATACCATCATCCCAAGCTACCCTTCTTTAGTGCAACTCGAACTTAACTCTCAAGCACATGAAAAAATGAGCGGTGCAAAAGTTGATGGCGCAGTCACTCTTCTTATAAACGGCAAGGCTGTTGAGAGTGTTTGGGGCGATATATTATTCACCAACTATGGTGTTTCTGGATTCGCCGTTTTAGACATATCTCAAAAAGCTTCCGAGAGTCTTTTAAATTATCAGGCAGTCGACATATCTTTAAACCTTTCACCAAAATACACTCCTCAAAGTCTATCAAGCTATATGATGAAACTCTCACAAATAAATCCAACCCTCTCTTTTTTAGATCTTTTGCATGGTTTACTCCCTTTAAAAATTGCAAAAACACTCTTAGACACTCTAGAGCTATCCTATAATGCTAAAATCAGCACACTCAATACAAAACTTACAAAAAGAATTGCCAATCAAATTCTAAACTGGAGATTTGAAGTCAAAGACACACATGGTTTTCGTCATGCTGAAGTTGCAGGCGGAGGAGTCGACACTTCAGAGATCAATCCACTCACGATGGAATCTCTCAAACATAACAATCTCTACTTTATCGGTGAAGTGCTCGATGTTCTCGGACGCCGCGGGGGATTTAATTTCACCTGGGCCTGGGCAAGTGCCTTCACCTGTGCTAAAGAGATTATAAAAAATTAAAATACAAAAAATCCTAAACTTAAAAAAATTATAAATAAAGATATTAATTTAAAAATGCTAGAATTAGTTATAACATTATCATTACACAAAAGATAATATTTAAAAATACTCATTTTCTGAAGTTCTCATCCAAGAGCATCTTTAAAGTTTAAGAGTATTATTATAAATTCAGGATTATAGAATGACAAATAATTTAACACTTCTTTATGTTGAAGAGGATCAAAAAATCAGGGAAGATTTCACTAAAATATTTAAGAAGTATTTCTCCCATGTCATTGTGAGTGATAATGAATTCGATGCCTTAAAACTTTATCATTCAAACACAATTGATTTGGCTATTTTAGATATATCCATCCCTGAAATGAATGGTCTTCACCTCGCTCAGGAGATAAGAAAGCTTGACAAGAAAATAGAGATAATAATACTTACGGCTTACAGCCAAAAAGATAATCTTATTGACGCTATCAACTCACAGATTTTTGCATACCTCATTAAACCGGTGAAACAAGAAGACTTAGATAAAAGCTTAAAAAATGTCATCTCAAAAATAGAAAATAAAACACTTATGGTTTTATCTGAGGATTATGCTTATGATCTTAAGAGTCAGTCCTTATTTTACAAGACACAAAAAATAAACATTTCTAAAAATGAAAAAAAATTAATCAGCTATTTATGTGAAAACAATTTTTCTCATAAGTCAGCTTGTGATATATCCCGTAATATTTTTGAAAATACTGATTCAAAAGATGATTTATGCAATAATGTCGTACAGCTCATTTCAAGATTTAAGAAAAAAATCTTCGATCTATCTGGAAATAAGACCTTTTTCATTGATAATATTTATGGACTAGGGTATAAAATAACATTCTAAAGGACTTATCCTATGTCTACTAATTTAATAATCCTGGGTGTGATTGTGATTGCACTTATTCTCATGTACAATTCTCTGGTTTCGAAAAAAAATCAAGTTCAAAATATTTTTGCAGGTGTGGATGCCCAACTCAAAAAACGTTATGACCTCATCCCGAATCTTGTTGCGACTGTGAGCAAATATATGGAACATGAGAAATCTCTTTTCACTGAAGTCACAAAGCTTCGTGCAGAAGCCAACAGGCCAAACATTTCAGATGAACATAAAATAGCACTCGATGCCAAAGTGAGTTCTGCTCTTGGTTCTATCATGGTGGCGGTGGAAAACTACCCTGAGTTAAAGGCTAATGAAAATGTAATGCATCTTCAGGCCAGTTTAAATGAGGTGGAAGAGCAAATCTCTGCGGCACGTCGCGCTTATAATCAAGCCGTCACTGATTATAACAATGCTATAGAGATGTTTCCTACAAACTTTATGGCCAATGCTATGAACTACATTAAAAAAGATGTTTTCCAAATCACTGAAAATGAAAGAAAAAACGTAAATGTAAAAGAGCTTTTCAACTCATAAATGAAAAGCCTAAGTGAACTTACTGATTTTTATTACAAGGTCTTATTTGCAGCCTTAAAAAAGCTCGAAAAAGACAGGAAGCAATTACAATACAGGCTTATTGTTGTTGCTATACTTTTCACACTCTTCACCTTTGCCCTTTACTCATTTGTATTTTCCATGATGGGTTCTAGTTCCGATATCATGATGTTTTTTGCTTTTGGATACTTTGCACTCGGTGCTATCATATATAAAATGCTGATTAAAGACTATACGAAAGAATTTAAAGAAAAAGTCATCCATCCTCTCATAAAAGAGCTAGATTCAAACCTTAACTATGAATCCAAGCAACACCTCTCACAAAAGTATTTTCGAGATTCAAAACTATTCAACTCAACTATAGACAGGTATTCCGGAAATGATTTTGTACATGGTGAAATAGATGATATACATATTGAGTTTTCTGATATTCACGCAGAAAAAAGGCACAAAAGTTCCAAAGGAAAAGATAATTGGAGCACTGTTTTTCAAGGCTTGTTTATTGTTGCTGATTTTCATAAACACTTCAGTGGCTCCACTGTGGTTTTACCCGACAGTGCCCAAAGCACTTTTGGAGACCTTATCGGTGGATGGCTGCAATCAAAAAATGCTTCACGTGAAGAATTGGTGAAGATGGATCATCCTGAGTTTGAAAAAGAGTTTGTAGTCTATGCAAGTGATCAAATCGAAGCACGATACATACTTTCTCATTCTTTAATGCAAAAACTCTTAGTCTTTAAGAAGCGCTCTAAACATCCTCTGCACATCTCTTTTGTAGGTCAATCAATCAACCTTGCAATAGAGTACAACAAAGACCTCTTCGAACCATCTGTTTTTCGTTCACTATTAGACTATAAAATAGCGATGGAATATGTTCAAACACTTCACCTGTGTATAGGCATCGTAGAAGAACTAAAATTAAACCAAAAACTTTGGAGCAAACAATGAGAGATATGCAAAACCTTTTTTTACTAAGTGTAAAAGATTTTTTAACTATGCAAATGATGAAGTACGCCCTGATGCCATTTATAATCTCAATGATATTAATGTATACATTCTTCTTTATGCTTGCGGGAGCCGGACTTGACGCCTTAGGTTCTATGCATGTTGAGAGCACACAAACAACTATACAAAACGGAGTTCCTCATACAGAAACCCTGGAAGCACAGCTTGAAGGGACTGCCATTATGAAGTTTTTAATGAATCATGCGCTTACTTCGTGGATAGCCACATTTTTAGTCTATGCCATTGGCGGTTTTTTAACACTCTATGTCTCCATAATCATTGCAGTTTTAGTGCTTGGTTTTCTCACACCTTTTGTTTTAAAAGAGCTCCAACGCCGTCATTACCAAGATGTCGAGATGATTGGATATTCTAATATTATCACCGGCTTGCTCGCAGTGGTGAAGTGGGCTTTAATCATGGTCGTGCTCTTTTTTCTCTTCATCCCTTTGTATTTTATACCGCTGGTGAATATCATAGCTTTTAACTTTCCGCTTTATTATTTCTTTCATAAAGTGATGACCTTTGATATAGCCTCAACTATTGCAACAAAAGAAGAAGACCATACTATGAAGTTTAGAAACGGCACTGACTTGAGACTTAAGACTTTAGCACTGTATCTTATCTCACTCATACCCTTTGCTGTGTTTTTTGGAGCGGTGTTTTACGTTATATACTTAGGAAACACTTACTTTATAGGGATACGAGAGATTAGAGAAGATGAAGCAAGAAAAATAGCAGGAACTGTAGAAGTTTAGTTTTCCTCTTTTTCTGCTTCTTTTAAAACTAAAGCGCGGTACGCTTCATCTTTTGGTACAAGTCCGGCCTCATATAAAAACTGAGAGGGCATAAAGTTTATCTTTTTTATCTTGTCATATTTTGCAAAAGAAAGATAAAGAATATCTTTCGCCCTTGTGACAGAAACATAAAAAAGCCGTCTCTCTTCATCAAGAGAACCGCCTCTTTGCATAAGCTTGCGGTTTGGAAATCTTCCATCCATCAAATCAATCACGTAGACTTCTTTATACTCTAAACCTTTTGAAGCGTGCACACTTAAAAGATTAACCCCTTCACCTTGTGTCAGATCAGAAGATCCTAAAATCATTGCATTTAAAAATCTTTCATGCTCGTTATAAGGTTTGGACAACTCTTCTAAAAGTGACATTTTTCTTGCTATTCTTGAGAGTGATTCAGTTTTTTGCTTCTCATCCACACTTCCGTCTTTAAGCTGTGCGCGCTTAGAAGACAGAACATCAGAGATACGGTTATACATAGACGAAGCCACTATCTTTCTTACGATGGTGCGGGGTTGTTTTATCCCTTTTAAATCCCTATACAGTGAATAAAAGTCATGCAAAAAACTTGCTCCGTCTTTTGTAAGTTTTGGATGTTTTAATATCGGATTTTTCATAAACTTCGCTTCAAAGCCAAGCTTGGCAAACTTTCCAACTGCTCCAAGTTCCAAAAAGTCATCAAAAAGACCAAGCTGATGAGAGACTTTTCTTTTTTCAAAAGGATTCTTAATCGACTCGTCCGCTGCATAAAGACCATAAAATATACTTCCATGACCCAGGTTCTTAAGTGCAAGATACATCTCTTTTGCCATCGCAGAACCGATGCCTCGTGCATACTCAAAGAGGTGAATAAAACTCATCATATCAGCTTCATTGATTAAAAGCGTGTATAAATCAAGAACTGCCTTCACCTCTTTTGAATCAAAAAAGCTTGTCCCGCCTTTACGTTTACACGGGATGTCAAGTTCGCGAAGCCCCACTTCTATACCATCTGCAGAAGAGTTGTTTCTAAAGATAACCGCTATCTCTTCACGAGGTGTTTGGCTGTCTCGGATTTTTGCAGCAATGGCATGGTACTGATCAAACAGCTCATCATACGCTAAAAGCTTTGGAGACTCAGCAGTTCCTGTGCGTGTGACTTCCAACTGTTTGGGATAGATTCTTTCATTATGCTCTATCACCTTTGTGGCAAGTGAAAGTATTGGCAGGGATGAGCGATAATTTTTTGTTAAAGTATGCACCTTTGCCTCAGGAAACTTTGTAGAAAAAGAACCGATTATCGATATATCCGCCCCATTGAATGCATAAATACTCTGGTCATAATCACCGACACAAAACAAAGACGGCGGAGCCATTGCATCTATAAGGGTTCCTTGAAGAGCATTGGTGTCTTGATACTCATCAACCAAAACTTCTTTATATCCTAAGTCCTTTGTTTTGCAAATATCTCTGAAATTTAAAAGCAAGTCATTGAAGTTGACAAAACCGTACTCTTTTTTCAAGGCTTCAAACTCATCCACAATATCCGCATAAATCATTGCAAACTGTTCATGCTCTTCATATTTTTCACTTATCCAAGATTCAAAATCTTGACTCAATTCTGTGTTTTGATAAAAAGAATACACATCATACAAGTAGTTCCCGCCATAAGGTGTGACTTCAGCTTCTATATTCATAAAGTTTCGTTTTTCAAAAACACTGCGAAAAAGTGTTTTAAGTTCACGTTGCTGTTTTAACACAACTTTTTTATCGTGCTTTTTCAACCATCTGTAAGAGACTGCGTGAAAAGTGCCGGCATCGATTTTAGAAGCCACATCTTTACCGAAATACTCAGCAACACGCTCAACCATCTCTGCTGCAGCTTTGTTGGTGAATGTAAGCAGAAGAATCTCCCCGGGCTTCACACCGGTGCCTAAAAGATGTCCTATCCTACCCACAATAGTTGAGGTTTTACCGGTTCCTGCAGAAGCTATAATAAGGTTTTGGCTAAAAGAAGATGTTGCCGCAGCATATTGTTCTTGGTTTAAACGCGATAAGGGCATAGGCAAATCCTCCTTTTTTTTAAGAATGAGATTATACAACTTTTAATTTAAGGGTAGCTCTCAATACATTTAAATTTGCCTAGGATGTTACAATTTTATAAAATACATACTCATTGTCTCTGAAATAAATGAATATCACATTTAACATGATATAATAAACCCAATATGAAATAAAGGTTGGGGTTATTGTATGCAAGCAGATGCCAGAATATTAGAAGTTATATCAAATGAGACTAGAAACGCAGTTAACAATATTAATATTGTAACTCCAAGCATTTATAAATCATTTTTTGAAAAACATGCACTTCCCTACGGAACAAATTTAAATAATGAAGAAAAAATGACAGATTCACTTTTGGATGATAAAATTCAGATGTGTAGCACTGTCCAAAATCAAAACTCTCAAAGTGTTGTGCGATTAAGCGATAACACAAGTAAAGCGATTACCGCTATTAGAGAAAAAGATGAAGTAACCTTAGCTCAAATTCTTAAAGAAACCAATAACTTGCGTAAAGAGATAGAAAAACTTAAAGAAGCCGTATACAAAGATGAACTTACAAATGTATACAATAGAAAATGGATGCATGATGAATTTTTAGATGAAGAAAATGTCAATTTAATTAAAAATGGAACTTTAGCTATTATTGATTTAAACTTTTTTAAACTTGTGAATGATACACATGGTCATATCGTTGGTGATAAAGTTTTAGTTTATATAGCAAATCAATTAAGAATTACAAAAGAAAAAGTTATCCGCTATGGAGGAGATGAGTTTATTATACTCTTTGGTAAAAATGTTGACCAAGACACTGCTTTTACAAAACTGAACCAAATTAGAGAAAACGTAATAAGTAAAAAACTCAAAACTGCTGAAATCTCTTTTAGAGTCAGTTTTTCTATAGGTGCCTATAAGTTTAAAGAAGGAGATTCTTTAGCTTCAGTCATAGAACTTGCAGACAAAAATATGTATGATGATAAGATGAAAATTAAACAAAGAATTACGGGTATAGATTAAGAGCTCGTCTCTAAGCAAACACTTTCCTCATTTTAGATATAATCGCGCAATTTAAATAAAAGACTTTTAAGGCGATTATATGGCAGCAGAGAGCTACGAACCACAAAATACAGAAAACAAATTCTACAAAATCTGGGAAGAAAGAAAATACTTCGAGATTGATGCAAACAAAGCGATTCAAAAAGAGGGAAAAAACTTCTCTATAATGATGCCGCCGCCAAATGTCACAGGTCGCCTGCACATTGGTCATGCACTTACATTCACACTTCAAGACATCATCACCCGCTACAAACGTATGGACGGATATAAAACACTGTGGCAACCGGGAACAGACCACGCAGGGATTGCCACACAAAATGTTGTTGAGAAACAGCTTCTTGCTGAGGGGACTACAAAAGAAGAACTAGGACGTGAAAAATTCTTAGAACGTGTTTGGGCTTGGAAAGAAGAATCTGCCGGAATCATGACAAAACAACTCCGCCACATGGGTGTCTCTCCTGCTTGGGAACGTGAACGTTTCACCATGGATGAAGGCTTACAAAAATCTGTAAAAGAATCTTTTCTTCACCTTTATAATGAAGGTCTTATTGTTCGTGGAAACTATATGGTGAACTGGTGTACACACGATGGTGCACTGAGTGATATCGAAGTGGAACACGAGGATCATGATGGAAAGTTTTACCACATCAAGTATCCATTTGCTGATGGAAGCGGTCACGTTGAAGTAGCAACCACCAGACCTGAGACATACTTCGGGGACACTGCTGTGATGGTTCACCCTGATGATGCACGTTACACACATCTCATAGGCAAAAAAATCCGTCTTCCCCTTTTACAACGTGAAGTGGCAATCATCGCCGACACCCATGTTGATATGGAATTTGGTACAGGTGTGGTGAAAGTGACTCCTGCACATGATCAAAATGACTACGAAGTTGGAAAACGTCATGATTTAGAATTTATCACTGTCTTTGATGAAAAGGGAATCCTTAATGACTATGCTGAAGAGTTTAAAGGACTAGAGCGTATCGAAGCACGTGAGATTATTGTAAAACGTCTTGAAGAAGAAGGTTTTATGGTGAAGGTGGAAGAGCATAAACACCAAGTCGGGCATTGTTACAGATGTAAAAACATCGTTGAGCCGTATATTTCTAAACAATGGTTTTTACGTAAAGAAGTCGCTGTAAAATCGATAGAAAAAACGAATGCCGGTGAAGCAACATTTTTTCCTCCGCACTGGATAAATTCATACAACTCTTGGATGGGCGAATTACGTGACTGGTGTATATCCCGTCAGCTTTGGTGGGGACATCAGATTCCGGTATTTTATTGTGATGATTGTGAACATGAGTTTGCAAGCCAAGAGGAACATCCAGAATCTTGTCCTAAATGTGCATCTAAAAACTTAACGCAAGACCCGGATGTTCTTGACACTTGGTTTTCGTCTGCACTTTGGCCTTTTTCAACTTTAGGTTGGGGAAATGGCGATACAGAGATGGATAAACTTTTTAAATCAAACGATATGAAAGACTTTTATCCAAACACTTTACTCATCACAGGTTTTGATATCCTTTTCTTTTGGGTGGCTAGAATGATGATGATGGGTGAACATTTTCAAGGGCAATTGCCATTTAACCATATCTATCTTCACGCACTTGTTCGTGATGAAAATGGACAAAAGATGTCAAAATCAAAGGGGAATGTGATTGACCCTCTTGATATGGTTGAAAAATACTCCGCTGATATATTACGTTTCACTCTCGCAGTGTCTGCGGCACAGGGGCGTGATATCCGTATGAGCACAGAAAAGCTTGAACTTAACCGTAACTTCACCAACAAGCTTTATAATGCAAGTAAATACTTACAGATGAATGTGGATGTTTTCCCTGACTTAGGCGGTTTTTGTCTTGATACAGATCTTGGTAAGTACATGGCTTCAAGATTAAACTTTGCGACAAAAGAAGTTCGTGCATGTTTAGATGAGTATAAATTCAATGATGCGGCACTTATTTTATATAAATTTATTTGGAATGAATTTTGTGGTTGGGGGATTGAATTAAGTAAAGCAGATAAAGATTCAATAACTGAACTCGGAGCTATTTTTAAAGAGGCTATGAAATTACTTCACCCTTTTATGCCTTTTATTACAGAGTATCTATACCATGAACTCTCAGGAACTTCACTTGAGAGTGGCGAGTCAATTATGCTTATGCCATATCCTCATAAAACAAAAAAACGAGAAAAAGAAGAACGTAAGTTTGAGATTATCATGGATGCAATCGTATCTATCAGACGTGCAAAAGTTCTTGTTGATTTAGCAAACCAAAAAATCGAGAAAGCTTTTGTAAAAATCGACGGAATCAGCGAAGAAGATAAAACTGCAATGCTTCCTTTCATCATCAGACTTGCAAAAGTAACAGAGGTGGAGTTTACAGAGGCGAAGGTTGAGAATTCAGTAAGTGACATTTCTGATCTTTGTGAGACTTTTATACCGACAGACTCTATAGATTTAAGTTCAATCATTGCAAAACTTACAAAACAAGATGAGAAACTCCAAAAAGAGATAGATAAAGTAAGAAATATGTTAAATAATGAAAGATTTGTAGCAAACGCTCCAGAAGATGTTTTAGCAAAAAATCGTGAAATCTTAGCAGATGCGTCATCAAAACAAGAAAAGGTTTTAGAGCAGTTAAACTCTCTTAAATCTTAATGTCATTTAAAACTCTAGGACTCTCAAGCCAAATTCTTAAAGCCATTCGTGAGAATGGTTTTACAAATCCAACTCCAATCCAAACACAGGTTATTCCTCTCATCCTAAAGGGTGAAGACATCATGGCCCGTGCGCAAACCGGCACTGGAAAAAGTGCCGGTTTTATTCTTCCTCTGATTCAGTCACTCTCTGAGATAAAATCTAAAGAAACACAAAAAAAAGCAAAAATCCGAATCTTGGTGTTGACACCGACAAGAGAGCTTACACTGCAAATAGCCCAAGGCTTTGACACTTTTTCCAAAACCGCGCCAAAGAGCATTAAAACAGTGAGTCTGATCGGTGGAGAGAAGATTGGTGAACAGCTGTATGATATCCAGCAAGGTTGTGATATTTTAGTGGCAACCTCAGGAAGATTTATCGATGTTTTAAGTAAAAAACAGATGAGTCTTGAAAACCTAGAGTTTTTAGTTCTAGATGAAGCAGATAAGATGCTGGACTTAGGTTTTGCAGAGGAACTTGACTCTATACTTAGCGCTATACCCGATACAAGGCAAAACCTTTTATTTTCTGCCACCTACCCTGAAAAAATGTTAGCTATCGCTTCTCGTATAACAAAAGAGCCTATCCAAGTGAGTCTTGATGGTGAAGAAGCTACGGTGCCAAACATACTTCAAAGAGTTATACAGGTGAATATTGAGAACCGTTCACCACTTTTACGCCATCTTATTAAAGAAGAAAAGCTTGGACAGGTATTGGTGTTTATGGCAAACAAACGTGCGACTGACAACATTGCTATGAAATTTAAAAAACATGGACTCAATGCACAATCTTTTCATGGGGATTTAGACCAAGAAGAAAGAAATCTCACACTTCAAGAGTTCAAAGACAAAAAAATCAACATTCTCTTCACCACAGACTTGATTTCGCGTGGTTTGCATATAGACGATATAGACTGTGTTGTGAACTTTGACTTACCTAGGTCGCCCACTGATTATATTCACCGTATCGGACGAACTGCCCGTGCCGGCAAATCCGGTTTAGCAATATCTTTCATAGACCAAGAGAGTGAAGCGCACTTTAAGTTGATTGAAAAACGTGCAGATATTCAACTTCCAAGAGAAAGTGTGCAAGGCTTTGAGCTCACAGGTGAAGCGCCAAAAAAAGTCAAAGGTCCCGCTCCTGTAAAAGGTAAAAAGAAAAGCAAAAAAGATAAACTTCGCGAATTAAATAATAA
>JACKQG010003057.1_pt2 | contig 12588 bp, 12 predicted proteins | sample 8237621 | NCBI WGS metagenome assembly JACKQG01 (sample SAMN15677084, study PRJNA649215) | marine metagenome | biome: marine; feature: Black Sea; material: saline water; isolation source: suspended particulate matter (SPM) from the Black Sea western gyre | collected 2013-06-09/2013-06-10 | depth...
CCGTTTTCGTGGTCATTTTCCCACAGTGTATACACAGTTTGGGATTCATTATAACAAATATTTGTTGCCCTGATTTCTGCATTGGCATCCAATCCATATGTGATGATCGGACGTTTAATTTCCGGGACAATTTCCATAAGGGCAGGGGAATCGGCGCAGGCTATGACGGCGCCGTAAAAAGGAGATGCATTGGCAAATTGAATGAATGCTTGCTGCAAATCTTCCAAGTTGTCGTAACAATCGGTGTGTTCGAGTTCAATATTTGTAATGATGCTGATCGTCGGACGCAAAGCCAGGAAGCTTCGATCGAATTCATCCGCTTCCACTACAATAATATTTCCACTGCCGAGTTTAGCATTTGAATCGATCGTTTTCACCAAACCGCCTACAACTAGCGTGGGATCCAATTGCCCTTCGGATAAAATGGTGCCGATCATGGAAGAGGTTGTTGTTTTTCCGTGTGTGCCACCGACGCCAATACTCGTTTCTTTTACTGCAATTAGTTCCCCCAACATTTCCGCTCTGCGAATGACCGGGATATTCTTTTCATATGCTGCCTGTATTTCCAGATTATCTTTTTGCACAGCACTGGAATAAACCAACACATCCGCATCCGTTAGATTTATGCCGTTATGTCCCATGTGTACGTCTGCACCAAGACGGATCAGTTTTTCGATGATGGGTGATTCCATAATATCGGAGCCACTCACATCAAAACCGAGGTTGAGCAGTAATTCGGCAATACCGCTCATACCGATTCCGCCGATACCAACAAAATGCACTTTTTTTACTTTGCGAAACATCAGGCGTTTACCTTTTCCAATATGTGGTCTACAATTACGTTTACCGCATCCGGTTTGCCTAATTGTATAGATGTTGCAGACATTGCGTTGAGGGCATTTTCATCGGTCAATAATAACATTATTTTTTTAGATGTATTTTTGGAATCTAATTCAGCTTCAGAGATTAATTCAGCCGCTCCAGCATCCACCATAGATTGGGCGTTATGTGTTTGATGATTAGCTGCGGCAGAAGGTAAAGGTACTAGAATTGACGGTAAACCGCAGGCAGTTAATTCTGCAATTGTCAATGCTCCTGCACGAGAAATAGATAAATCGGATAATGCGTAAGCAGATTTCATATCATCAATAAAAGGTAAAACCCGCACGGAATCGGATTCAAACTGCTTATATTTTTCAATATTATTTTTTCCTGTTTGCCATAGTAGTTGAACATTTTCTAAATATTCGATCATGTCTTTTGTGTATTGGTTTAATGCTTCAGCTCCCTGGCTTCCGCCAAAAACAAATAGCGTTTTTTTGTCCGCATTTAAGTCGAATAATTGTGATGCTGTCATGCGATCCCCATTAGCAATGTCCCATCGGACTGGGTTGCCTGCGAGAAAACAGTTTTTTTTTTAACAACATTTTCCACTTCCGGAAATGCTGTAAACACCATTTCGGCATTTTCAGCAAAATGCCGTGTTGTGATCCCGGGGTAAGAATTCTGTTCCTGAATGAAAAAGGGAATATTCATTTTATTAGCAGAATGAAGGGGCAGTGCGGACGCATAGCCGCCCGTTGCGATGACCGCATCTGGTTTTATTTCATTAAGAAGTTGATTGGTTTTTATTTTTGAAGCAAGCAGTCTGCCGGGGAGCAATGCATTGCGTCCCAAGGATTGTAAAGAAAATGATCGTTGTAAACCTCGAATCGGAAGCAAGGTATGTTCAACCTTCATGGCGGGAAATTTTTCCGCTTCCATACCAAATCGTGATCCAACGTAATGAATGTTGGCATCTGTTCGTTTTATCAATTCAGCACCAATCGCCAATGCAGGAAATAAATGACCGCCCGTTCCACCACCGGCAATGATAAATGTTTTAGCCATAAATGCGTTTCCTCCAATTAGAACCATTACCCACGGATCGTTTGGATTGACTAATATTTAATAAAATGCCTAAACACGCTAAATGAACCACTACACCTGAACCGCCATAGCTGATAAGCGGCATGGCCAATCCTGTTGTTGGAACAAGGTTTGTAACCACGGCTGCATTAATGAAGGCGTACAAAATAAAACTACATGAAATACCCAAGGCCAGCATCACTCCGAATATATCCGGACTTTCCTTGGCAATATGAATTCCCCTTTGGAAAATGAACATAAATAATGTTAGAACAAACAATGTACCAATTAAGCCTGTTTCTTCACCAACAATTGCATAAATAAAATCTGTATGGGGAGTGGGGAGGAAGTGATTCTTCCCATAGCTATTCCCCAATCCCAATCCAAAAAGCCCACCATTGGCCAAGCTGATCATGGATTGTTTGATCTGATGCAGATTTTCAGCACTCACTGTTTCAGGGTTTACAAATGAATCTATCCTGCGACGCATATAATCCCAATTCATAATAATAATTGCAAGGAACGTCATGGATACACCGGCAGTGGCCATCATGTGCATTAGTTTGGCGCCGCCGAGAAAAAGCATCACAAAGGATATAATCAGAATCATAGCCGTTGTACTCAAATCCGGCTGCATGGCTATGAGCGCCACAATGGAGCCAATTGCCATGATACAGATTAAATAACCGTTGTAAAAATCTTTTATATGATCCCGTTTTTCATGTATAAATGCTGCCAGGAAAATGATTAACGCCACACGGGAAATATCACTTGTTTGAATTGAGAATGGACCTATATACATCCAGCGCGATGGGCCGGTTGTTCCCTGAAACATGTTCATGATTAATGTTAAAGCTAATAATCCAACAGCCCCGCCCAAAATATATAAAGACCATTCTTTAAGTTTGCGATAATCAAACATCATGAAAAAGAACATGAAAAATGCACCGGCGAGTAGTCGTTTTAAGTGGGCCTGTAAATAAAATGTGTCCGTTCGACTGCTGGTAATTGCTAAAGAGCGAATGGAACTGGCGCTGAAAAGCATAATGGTACCGAATACGCAAAGTAAAACAATCGCACCCAGCAAATATTTGTCATATTTTTTTACTATTATGTTCAAATAATTCACGCGTATTCCTTTAATCCCCTTACCAATTCTCGAAAGACATCGCCCCGATGTTCGAAATTATCGAATTGATCAAAACTTGCACAACCCGGAGATAATAAAACAATATCCCCGGGTTGTGCATTAGAATGAGCGACCTCAACGGCGGACATAAGACTTCCGCAAGAACGCAGTCTCACCGCATCCCCTAAAACCGTTGCGATCGCTTCTTCTGACTCACCAATAGTGAGCACTTCTTTCACATTGTGGGTATGTGGGTATAGTGAAAGAAAATCTCCGCCTTTATCCCGTCCACCCAAAATGAGCAGGATAGGGCTATTGAAACTGTCCAATGCAACGTTTACTGCATCAACATTCGTTGCTTTAGAGTCATTTATATATGAAACACCATTGATATCTCCAACGAGTTCCAGTCGATGTGGGACTCCGCAAAATGATTTCATCACATCTGAAATTTTGGATGACGCAATGCCCAGCAGTGTTGCGGCAGTAGCTGCTCCGAGGTAGTTAGAGAGATTGTGCTTACCGGGCAATGCGATGTCATCCAGGTTGATAAGAGTGGCGTGCTCTTTATCATAAATTTTGGTTGCATTTAACTTAAATAAAACGTTTTTATCTGATTTCAAACTAAAGGGAATCTTTTTAGCATTGGCCGGAGCGATACGCTTTGCCAACAGATCATCATCCGCGTTGAATACCAAAAAATCGTCTTGGGTTTGATTAGACCACATATTCATTTTTGCAGATACATAATCATCCATATCTTCATACCGATTTAAATGGTCCGGGGAGAGGTTCAGAAATAGTGATATGAACGGTTTGAAATGCTGAATGAATTCCATCTGAAAACTGGAAATTTCTAATACGTGGACTCGTTTGGGATTTGGTTTGGATAAATCTTGACGTATTGTGTCCGAAAATGGGTTTCCTACATTTCCTGAAAGAATGGGCTCAATATCATCGGATTGACACATTTCATTCAGCATATGAACAGTAGTTGTTTTACCATTTGAACCGGTAACAGCTAAAATAGGAGCCGTGGTAAACCAGCTGGCAAATTCTATTTCACTTACAACAGGCATGTCTTTAGCTAAAGCTTGTTGAATTATTTCAGCATCTTTGGGAACTCCCGGTGAAATCACCCAGAGGTCAGTAGTATAAATGGTTTCTGTATGTCCATTTATTTCACCCTTAATCCCAGCTTTTTGTAATTCTTGAAACGACTTTATTACGTCATTTGAATTCGATTGGTCGCTCACAAAAACATATGCCCCTAATTTTTGGGCAAGTTTTGCCGCAGCAACACCACTACGAGCTAAACCGATAACGGTAACTCGCTTACCTTTTATATCAATTGTATTTTTATTGGATATATCCATTTAGAAAGCAGCTAATATTATTTTTATGATGGCGATAATTATCACAGCACAGATAATATATAAAATTATTTGCAGCCATGGATGATGTCCTTCGTCTTCGAAACTTTGCATCAACGAATTTTGAATGTTGTGAGTGAAAATAATGCCAGTAATAAACCGATGATCCAGAAACGAACAACCACCCTTGATTCCGGCCAACCGTGTAATTCAAAATGATGGTGTATAGGTGCCATCTTAAACATTCGTTTTCCTTCGCCATGTTTGTTTTTTGTATAACGGAAATAAGTGACTTGAAGCATCACTGAAACCGCTTCCCAGACAAAGACGCCGCCAATTATGAAAAGTAATAATTCTTTCTTAAGCAAAACAGCAATTGTGCCCAATGCCGCACCCGTTGAAAGGGAACCCACATCTCCCATAAATACTTCGGCAGGAGATGCATTGAACCAAAGATACCCAATACAAGCCCCCGTAATGGCGGCAGTAAAAATGGTCAGTTCACCTGCGCCGGGGAGGTATAGAATATTTAAGTAACTGGAAAAATCCACTCGGCCGCTCATATAAGCAATGGCAGCAAATACGGTAAAACAAATCGCCAATAGTCCGGCCGCTAATCCATCCAGCCCATCAGTAAGATTCACAGCATTGGATGTCCCGGTGATAACCAAAATGATTGCCAGTGGATAAAAATATCCAAAATCCAATTCCAGGTTTTTGAAAAAGGGAACGCTGGTTACACTTTTGAATTCTGCAAAAACAGGGTTATTAAAAATCCATATACTGATAATGACGCCTAAAAGTAATTGGCCGATAAGTTTATAGCGCGCCACCAGACCTTTTTTCATTTTCTTCACCACTTTCAGGTAATCATCTAAAAACCCGATAACTCCCATCCAAACCAAAGCCAGCATGACAATTTGGATGTACACATTTGTCAGATCTGTCAGGAGCAAAGTTGGAATGAGGACTGAGCAAATGATCATCAGACCTCCCATAGTGGGTGTGCCGCGTTTTTTCTGGTGGCTTTCCGGTCCATCGTGGCGAATTTCTTCACCAATTTGATATTTACGGAGCGTGCGAATAATCCAAGGTCCAATGGCAAATGTAAACAGTAATGCCAGAATGGCTGCAGCGGCAGCGCGAAATGTGATATATTGAAATACATTAAACGGAGAGAATACATCACGGAAAGAATAAAGAAAGTGATACAGCATCAGTTTTTCGATAATCCGTCTATAATCGTTTCCATGGCCATCCCACGAGACCCCTTAACCAATAGTTTGTCACCTGCTTTTAACCAATCTTGCAGTGATGACAATAAATCTTGTTTTGAATCAAAATGCTGATGATACATAGAATCATTTAATACACCATCAGTCGCAGATGTTTCTATCCCCGTTGAAAAGACAGCATCTAATTTTCTTTCAATGCAATGTTCTCCCACTTGGCGGTGGTGATTCATGGAACCGGCTCCCAGTTCAAACATATCCCCAAATACCAAAATCCGACGACCGTTACCACTGAAGGCCTTCAGGTAATCGATTGCAGCAAGGGTTGACGTCAGATTCGCATTATAGGTATCATCAATGATGGTTAAATCATTTAATTGCTTTACTTCACAGCGGCCTTTGGGCGATTGAAATGATTTTACTTGTTTACGGAATACGTTCCAATCAATACCCAAATGGATTGCGATTGCGGATGAAGCAATGACGTTTTTTACAAAAGACAGGTTATGTGAGCCGGTAACAATCTCTTCAGTATCAATTGTTAAGGACATTGTACCATCTTCTTCATGGTGAATATCTGCCGGGAAATCACATTCAGGCGTTAATCCGTATGTAATGATTTCACCCTTTGTTCCGAGTTCGCGAATATGTTCATCCGCCATATTGACGTAAGCGGTTCCATTTTCTAATGCATTAAACAGTGCCCCTTTTGTTTTGGCGACTACTTCTATGGATCCAAATCCTTCGAGATGGGCAGGAGCGATATTTGTGATCAAACCATGAGTGGGTTCAGTAACATCGCATAAATATTCAATATCTCCCGGCTGATTGGCCCCCATTTCAATTATGGAAACCGTATGGTGTGGCGCCAGTTGTAAAAGTGTTAATGGCAATCCAATAGACGTATTAAAATTCCCTGATGTGGCGTGAACGGTTTGCGAAACTGAAAAAATATGCTTCAGCAATTCTTTCGTGGAGGTTTTACCGTTTGAACCGGTAATTCCAATAATTGGGATATCAAATTGTCGTCGCCACTCATGTGCCAAGTTGCCCATGGTTTTTAAAACATCGTCAACTTCAAAAAAGTCCATCCCATTGGAAACGGATGTTTCGTGATCTACAATACTTGCCACGGCTCCATTATCTCTGGCTTGTTGAATAAACTGATGCCCATCCACCTGTTCACCTTTTAAGGCAACGTATAAATCACCGGTGGCGCATTCGCGGCTGTCAGTCGTAATTCCCGTAATGGGAGATGTAGGTTCTTTGCCTATAAGTTGAGTTATTAGAGAACTGAAATCTTCAGGTTCAGATAGCGTTATGCGCACAAAACTCCTCAATAATTTTTATATCTGAATAGGGATGACGAACACCTTCGATCTCTTGGTATGTTTCCCGGCCTTTACCAAGGATCACGAGGACATCATTATGTTTTAAATCATTTAACGCTGTTTTAATCGCCGCACCGCGTTCTTCAAAAACATCATATTTATCAGAAGATAAACCGGCGATTATTTCTTTATTTATATCTTCCTGCTTTTCATATCGTGGATTGTCTGGCGTGATATAAAAATAATCAGAAAATTGCTCAACAAGCCTGCCCATGATGGGCCGATTGGCTGCATCCCGGTTGCCTCCGCAACCGAAAACAGTAATCAGCTGACCATTTTCAGGTACAAGATTATAAATTGTGTTCAACACCTTTTCATACGCATCAGGCGTATGGGCGTAATCCACAACAATGGGTGCACCATTTGGTGACGTAATTGCTTCCATGCGGCCGGTAACGACTTTGCAGGAATTGATTCCCGCAGCTATTGTTCCGATGGGAATTCCCATGGCAAGTGCAGCACCGACAGCAGACAGTATATTTTCTTTATTAAAATCACCTATTAATTCGGAATTAATCTCAACCTCATGCTCGCCTGCAGCAATTGTTCCGGTAATCCCCCGCAAAGAGGAATGAACGTCTTTGAAATGAACATCGCTATTATTCGTAACAGACGTTTTAATAACAGGAGCTGTACTCTCTTCGATCAATCTCTGACCGTATTCATCATGGGTGTTTATGATGGCAGTGGCAGACAAGGGAAGGGATTTAAATAATTTTGCTTTGGCGTGATAATAATCTTCCATTGTGCCGTGATAGTCCAAATGTTCCGGCGTCAAATTGGTAAAAACAGTTGTATCAAATTCAACATCCGCAACGCGGTATTGATGAATTGCATGAGAAGACACTTCCATGACCACATGAGAAAAATCGTCATCAGCAAGGTCCCGCAGCAGTTTTTGCAGATTGATAGCATCCATTGTGGTCAGCGTTTTACCTTGTTCATGGTTTTCAGCGAAAACGCCTAATGTCCCCAATTGAGCCGTTTTACATCCTGCTTCATTTAATATGGATGTAATGAGTGTTGCTGTGCTGGTTTTACCATTCGTTCCGGTGATGCCAACAACGTGTAATTCTTTTGACGGATGCCTGTAATATTCAGCCGCAACGAAAGACGCTGCTTTTCGAGGGTTTGATACTTTCACCTGTGGGACTGGAAGCGTACCCACATCACGTCCATTTGTTATGATGGCTGAAGCGCCATTTTCCAATGCTTCCGGTATATAATCATGGCCATCGGACGTTGTTCCGTGAACGGCAATATAGAGATCGCCGGGCTGCACATTGCCTGAATGAAGATGAATATTTTTTATGGGCGTGGACGGAATGTCTCCATTTGCGGCGATAAATCCTTTGACGAGATTGTTAAGAGTCGGCTTCATTTTAAACCTATAGTGCATATAGATCCATGGGTGACAATAGTTCCCGGTTTCGGACTTTGCCAAATGACTTTTCCGGACCCTTTAAAATGAGTTCTAAGTCCAATTTGCCTTATGACTGTGCGAGCTTTTCGCAAACTCATTCCGCGAACATCCGGAAGGTATGTATCTCCATTTGCTTTTTGAACGACAGGCACAATTGACATGGCATTGGATAAAACCACTGGTTTAGCCACGGTGTTATCCGAGGTATGTGAGAGGGGCAGACGCTCTTGGACCAACATGTGGTCTTTTTCGATAGTCTGTGGTTTGAGAAGGCGAATGGAATCGTCCATATTAATGATCCGTTCCATCACCTTGTGGAAGACAGGAGCAGCACCATAACCGCCCCAGTGGTATCCAATTTTTGGTTCATCTAAAATGATTACCCCAACTAGTTGGGGATTGTTCGCCGGAAAAAACCCTACGAAGTTGGAAATAAATTTCTTATTTGAATAGTGGCCATCGATGAATTTTTGAGCCGTTCCGGTTTTACCTGCTACAGTCCAGCCTTTGATGGACGCTTTGGTACCTGTTCCCGTTTCAACCACTCGGCAAAGCATATCCGTCATGATGTCCATTACGTCCTTTGAAGCTACTTTACGAATAACTTCAGGTTGCTCTGAATAAACAATTTCGCCTGAAGGCGAAACGATTTGTTTTACCAGTCTGGGTTTAAGTAGAAAACCTCCGTTTGCAATGGCAGCATACGCCATACCCAACTGTATGGCTGTTACGCCCACTTCATGTCCCAACGAAATTTCAGCCAGAGAAATATCGCTCCATTCCGATACGTGTCTTAAAGTGCCGGGATGCTCTCCTGCAATATTTATGTTTGTATGCATTCCAAAGCCAAAATCCCTGCTATAACGATAAAGAGTATTTGTGCCCAAAGTTTCAGCAATTTTGATGACACCCACATTGCTAGAATTTTCCATTATTTGAGGCATGGTCAATAGTCCAAAATCTTCCCAATCTTTAATAGTGCGCCCTGCAAAAATATAGCTGCCATTTTCACAATTAAATTCTTCCCACAACGAAACGGTGTTTCGATCCACCGCAGCAAGTATGGGGACTATTTTATACGTGGATCCTGGCTCGAATTGGTCCGTAATTACTTTATTTCGCTGCCATCCGATTTCACTACGTCCGGGGTAATTCGGATCAAAATCAGGTACAGAAGAAATGGCAAGTATTTCACCCGTTTGCGGGTTCATAATAAGCCCCATAGCAGCAGTCGCATCGGTTTTATCACGTTGCGCTGCAAGTTCTTCCTGCAGGATTGCTTGATATTCAAGGTCTAGGGTCATTTGAATATTTGCACCGTCTATAGGCGGTTTTTGCGGCAGGTTGGTTTTGAATGTAGATTTTCCACGGCCGCTCATTTGACGTACAACCCAGCCAGCTTTTCCGGCGAGATAGTTGTTATATTTTTGCTCTATACCGGAAATACCTTTATCATCGAGATCCACAAAGCCCAGAGCTTGAGAAGCAATATTTCCATGGGGATAATAACGGCGAGAGTCACGTTCAACGATTAAACCCTCCGGTTTATTGATGAGCAATTTTTCACAATGTGACCGCATCATGTTTCGCTCTAAATATTCAAAACTCTTCGAAGAATTCAGTTTCTTCAGGTATGTATCTTTATCCCCATCTAAACATTCACTTATTTGTTCTGCAAATTCTTCTTTATTCTCTATTTGCATTGGATGGACTCCGAAAGAATAATGAATTATATTTCGCGTGAATGACACATTGTTGCGATCATAAATATTTCCACGAATTGCTTTTAATGGTTTTTGAACCATACTCTGATTTTGTCCTTTTAAGCGCAGGTGTTCTCCATCCACAATTTGAATTTGAAATAGTCGCATGGATAGACCTACCCAGCAAAAGACAATAAGCCCAGACATAACGATCACTCTGGGTCGAAATTTTAAATACGTTTTAGTCAATTGGGTTCTCAACTAGTAACGGATCCACATGAATAATCATAGCTTCCGGTTTCGCAACAACCATACCCAGTTCGTTCCGGGCAACTGACGTAATGCGATCCACTCGATTTAAGCGTGATATATCACTTTTTAATTCCTTTACAGAATTGTTTAATTCAGCAAATGTGGATTTTTGAATTTCGATCGCCATAATGGTTTCGTCAATTTCAGTATATACCCATAAGTAGACGATAAGACCGCCTATGGAAAAGACTGTCACAAGAAAAAAGGACAGAGTTTGTAAAAATTCCTTATGTCTATTTATGCGTTTCTTTTTACGTCGTTTAGCCATTATATCCTTTCTCCGGCTCGCAATTTTGCACTACGCGATCGGTTGTTTTTTGTTTGTTCTTCTTTGGTAGGTGGAAGGGGTTTTTTTGTTAATACTGATAACAATTTTTCTTTTTTTAATGATTTAAAGCTGTGCTTAACCATCCGGTCTTCCAGAGAATGGTAACTGATAATGACGATACGACCACCCGGCGTCAAAAATTCAATAAATGAATCCATGAAATGTTGTAAGCGATCCAATTCTCCGTTGACAGCAATGCGCAATGATTGAAAAATCCGTGCCAGTGTTTTTTGACGATTATTTGGCGGAGTACTTCTTCTTATAGCTTCTTTTAAATCGCCAATCGATTCCATTGAGTTCATATCTTTTACAGACTTCGCAATGCGTCGGGAAAGTCTTTCTTCACCAAAATTGTAGAATATGTCGGCCAAGTCATCCGCTGAAGTTTGATGAATGAGTTGCGCTGCAGTTTGACCCGATGAAGAATCAAAGCGCATATCAAGATCACCAGAGTTTTGGTAACTAAATCCACGATGTGAATCCAATTGACAAGAGGAAAGGCCCAGGTCTAACAGTATTCCATTCACTGTAGTGACGCCTTCCTGCTTAAGTAGTTGGGGTAAATTGTCGTAAGAGAGGTGGTGGCAAGAGAAGGCACCGCTGCCAGACAGTCGTTCTTTACAGATTGCCAGTGCCTTCTCATCGCGATCAAGTCCGAACAGCCTCGCTGAATCCGAGAGGGTGTTCAGGATGTATGTGGCGTGCCCGCCGAGACCTACAGTCCCGTCGAGATAAATTCCCTGCCGATCTGTGATCAGCAAATCCAAAACTTCGTTGACCATTACAGGAATATGATAAGGTGACGTTTCCTGCAAGATTTCCGATGTCATTAGAGTATAATTTTTTCTGCCAGTGCATCATATTCTGATGAATCCATTGTTAAATTTTGTTTATCCACTTTCGCCAGTTCGCTTGGATCCCAAATCTCAATTTTGTTCACCATGCCGATTATAAATGCGTTTTTTTTCAATTTTGCGTAATTGAGCAAGTTAGATGAAAGCATGATGCGCCCTTGTTTATCAAATGTCACGGAAGACGCATATCGAACAGTATTACGAATAAAAGATCTGTTGATACCTGAAATAGCTGAAAGATCTTTTAAATCGTCTTCAATTATTTGCCAGGCTGTGAGAGGGTAGACCCAAATGCACGGATCCATGCCCCGAGTGATCACGAATGTTTGATCATTTTCCGGCGCAAGGCTTTGGCGAAATTTCGCAGGAATATTGACACGACCTTTGATGTCAATCGTGTAGGAAAATTCTCCCGTAAATGTATCTTGATTTATAGTCATACCCACAAGTTGGTTAATTGTTTACCCACAATTACCCACAATATATTCTATTCTACCCACTTTTGTCAACTTAATTTATTAAAATAAGTAAAATAAATGCGTGTTTATTGACGACAAAATGCTTCAACCAACGGTTGAAGTGAATTGGGATTTAAAGTAATCCCTTAACTATCTTTGGGGGAGGTAGTGCTTTACTGTGACAGTGGATGGTTCGGCGAAGAACTGTATTTCAGCAGGATGTTTGAACTGCCCCAGTTCTTTCACTTCAAGTCCATTAATGTATAGTGTAATGCCCGCTGTCTGGTTCAGGCGAATATAAATTTGGTTTTCAAAAGATAAGCTTTTTTCTTCTCCGGCTGTGAGAATGTCTGATTGTGTAGAAGTTGTGTCAGCTGTTAAACTGTACCAAATTCGTTCCGTTGTTATCATTTTCAGTTTTAGAGGAGGTTCCACAGCCAAGGCAACTGTTTGAGAAACAGCTTCCACATAGTCATT
>JACKQG010006318.1_pt1 | contig 12588 bp, 9 predicted proteins | sample 8237621 | NCBI WGS metagenome assembly JACKQG01 (sample SAMN15677084, study PRJNA649215) | marine metagenome | biome: marine; feature: Black Sea; material: saline water; isolation source: suspended particulate matter (SPM) from the Black Sea western gyre | collected 2013-06-09/2013-06-10 | depth...
TCAGTTGCAGAATCCTTTCGACATCCTGTACTTGCCGTGCGTTCTCGATCATCTTTGGATGATTCGAAAGGTATTTTTGTCCATAAAGCTTATGTGTTTGTTCCAGATCGAAAAGTCTGGTCTGGAGGGCAGGCACATTTCCAAAACTTTGTATGGCATCAATTTTAAAGTAATCCTTGATGGCATCAATGTTTGCATTCACATCTTGAGCAGTCCCGTCATTTTTGGCACGAGAGCTAATACTGGCCTGTATTTGAATGATTTGACGAAGGAGTGAATTTATTCGTACTTTCTCCACTTTAGCCTTAGTGATTTCCGAATGATAGCTACTTTTTCGAGACGCATTATCCAATCTTTCGTCCTCAACGAATGGCAGCTCTTTCTCTCCTTTGTATTTGGTCATTTCTCCAAGAATGTGGGATTCCCGAGATTGACTTGTGGCCAAAAGACTTTCAAGAATTTCGCGAGCAGTTTCCACTACTGCGCCAGCTTCGTGCGTGTGAGATTTTTCGTATTCTTGTTGAACTAGATCTGCAACGAGTTGTACGGATTGAGAACTGCGGCCAGTTGCCGTTATGGTGAAGACAGGTCTTCCCTCACCGCCTACCTTAACGTAATAGCTTACAGTTGATGCGATATCCGGCAACTGCTCATCATCATAGACATATGGTGCAAGCATAGTGCTTTTGTAAGAACTGTTGTCTTTAACGCGTTCGAGAACGCGAACTCTCAACTCTTGACCGTTAAGCCCTTCGGTATGCTTGCGAACCAGATCCACCAATTGATTAGCTTGTTCGACGGGCTGTAGGTTCAAAATGGCTGGCGGAGGGACGAGACGAAAAGAAGAGGAAGATTGGTAGATACTTGGCTGTTGATATTCTTTGTAAACAAAACCCAAAGCAATGGGAAGTGAGAGTGCCATGGAAAGCAACCAACGATCACGTATAATCAGAACATAATCGAAGATACCCCTGAACCTACCCCGAGAAGCTGAGTGTACAATTTCCTGAGACGGATCAGGGTTGGGGTAGGAGTCCATTTTAATCTATTAAGGAAGAGCGATGATGAAATGAAGATTACACTAAACGTTCTTTTACAAAAATCTGATCACCGGGATAAATCATGAAGGTTTTGTACTCTCCCTCCTCAGCTGATCCGCTGCTGAGAGCTTCGACATTAACTTCGTAAGTCATGGAGTTTTTGATTTTTCCCGACTCATCGTAAAAGGTGCGGGTAACCCTTACTTTTGTCTTGTTGGCTATATCGTTGAATCCACCTGCTCGTGCAATAACTTGAACTAAGTTCATCGCTTCGGCTTCAGGAGGAAAGGTATAGGGACCTTGTTTGTTGACTGAACCCGAAAGGAAAACGAAACGTTCCACATACTTTGATATGGTAACGGACACTTGGGGGTCCCTGAAGATCAATTGTCTCCGATACTCTTGGGCAATATATGTTTCCGCTTGCTTCGTGTTCATTTTAGCCAAGAGTAATTCTCCAATGTAAGCCAAGCGTACGCTTTCATCATTGTTGATCGTTGCTTCGATATTACAATCGACTTCTCCGAGCACCGATACTTTAATGCGATCTCCAGATCTTAGTTTGTATCCAGTCGGATCACGAAGAATGGAGGGATCGTCGTTGCGGGCAGATAATAGCGAGACGGCTAAAACCAAAACCAAGCACAAAGGTAAGCAGAGGGCAACTCTCACAACTAAGCTATTATCTCAAAATCGGCCGTTCAGGTCAACTCGTACTAGGTGCCGTCCATAAGATTCGGAATCGCGGGCAAGATGTGAAAAGCTGTACCCGCCACTGGTGGTGAAATGCGTACTGAGAGTTTTAGTCACGGTGGTTCCAAAGCCAATGTTGTCGAGAGAATTCGAACTGCGTGTAGTGGCAGCACCTCCTGATGCATAGGTGTAATCGGTCGTCCCATAGGATATGTACGCGCTTCCCGAAACATCGTCGGTGAATCGATGGTTTAAGGAAAGTCGACCTGTAGTATTTAGCATCGTATAACCTTGAGCCGAAGGTGAGAACCCTCTGTTCAAATCAAAACCCATGGAAGTCTTGCGGTTTAAACTCCATTGCAATCCTGAACCAAGCGAAAGGGTGCCTTGTCCGGAAACACTGGCATTATCATAGACTTGCCGAACATAACCGATGTTGGCGTCGCCCGATAGCTTCTGGGATAATTCACCTTGAGCACCAAAACTCACTCCGTGAGTAGCCCCATCAGTTAGGCTGGATCCCCCGCCGCCAGACATATCCTTAGACCGCGAAAAGTTGTATTCAGTGAAGAAATCGAGTTTTTCAGAATAAATATAAAAAGCTCTGGCGTAGATTGGAATTGTGGCAAGATCGCCGTAGGCGGAATTCGTTTGTCCTCCAGTTGCCCAATCTTGATAATTCCGGTAGGAGTATGAGGTTCCAGCTCCCAAACCAAACTTTGAACTGTGGTTGTACCTTACGTTTGCGGCAACCAGAAAGTAAGAGTAACTCACGAGATCCTGCTCCAGAACACTGGTGTCCACCTTCTGACCGAGGTCGAAATTCATATCGAAGCGAATCTTTGCATTATTTGAAATCCGCTTCTTCAAGGATTCATCAAAGTCGATATTGAAAGTGCTGGTCGGCTGAACATAACTTTTTTTGTCGTTCTTTACAAACTGGGTAATTTGGACGCCCGCCGACCCACTAAAAGTAAACCAGCGTAATTTCTTTGTGTAGTGGATAGTGGGAGTAAATTTCAGTATCAAGTCGTCTTCGCTTTCAATTTCATCGACAGCGACTCCAGGCGTTCCAGATGCTCTAACCGCCTGCAGCGATTGGGAAGAAATGCCAAACACGCGAGAATCGTATTCCGCCGAGAGCGACGCACTCAGGTCGAATCGACCCAAAGCGTTCTCTGTCAGAGCGAACGTCTTGTTAGCAAGAACAATGCTTACACAAAACAAACAAAGAAATAATTCTTTGTTAACTTCGAAAAAACGGGCAGGAATTTTCACGGGAGAATTAAGAATGGGCATAAAATAAACTTTAATTAGAATTTTGACTACCTATTGTAGCACGGCAACTCTAAAATCGAAGGGTTGCCCAGACCAACCTTTCAATATTTAGATGGCTTTGACGAATATGAGGTACGCATGAACCCAATCTTAGTGGATTGAGAACACACGAAGTTTTTCTTTTTGGGCAAACGACTGTTTTGGTTGTTGTCATTTCCTGGGCGAAAGCAGGTCACTTGTCGCCATGGGCAGAATGGTTTACCGCGGCAACTGTCTTGGGTGGACTTTTGGGAGTACTGTTGCTGAGGAAGGGAGATAGTCTGCCGTTTGCTTTCCCGTGGAAACCGATGATTCCATTTGCCCTTTTCGTGGCGCTTGCAGGTGCAAGCATGCTCAACCCTTCTCACAATCCTCCAAGCCAAATCCCATTGGATTTGGAACGATTCGAAGATGCGGCTCTTCGAGCTCCCGCCTTGGTTCCCTTTGTCGGAGACGAGTTTCGTGACGTGCAAAGGAGATCCGTAGTAGATTCAGGACAAGCCATTGCTTTATTTTACAGGTTCCGCCGCGACTTTCAGGATAAATTCGATCGTTTCGACTCTCCTTTTGAGCCATTTATCGAGGATTACGAAAGCAAACTCAAGAGGACCTATACGGCATGGCTTCCTAGTTGCGTGACTGCCGATGCCTCAATTTGGAAAAGGTGCTATCCTATAGCAATTCTTGCTCTTCAAGCGATCATTCTGTGGCGATTCATGGAAAGCCGGCGGCTTATTCGGAAATTGCTTTTAATGATTGTTTTGAACGGTGCCCTTCTTGCGATAGCAGGGACTTTTCAAAAACTATCCTACGTGCCCGGTGATAGGGTAAAAGAAATATGGGGTTTGTGGGATGCGCCCGAACCTAGATATTTCTTCAGCAGTTTCACCTACAAGAATCATTGGTCAGCTTTTGCCCTACTCTGCCTGGGGGGTGCATTAAGCTTGGCATGGCGAGAGATCAGCCGGAAAGGAATACTGGCTTGGCGGGAACCAAAGGCTGGCGTTTGCTTGGTCGCGGCACTTTTTTTTGGAATTACTATTCCCCTATCGGGTTCGCGATCGGGTACTTTTTTACTCATAATTTTTCTTATACTTCTTGCATTAGTCCTTGGATGGTCCGTGACAAGATATTTTGATACTTTCATTAAAAGATGCGCGGCATTCGGGGGTACAGTGTTTGCATGTTCTCTAACATTGGGAATTCTGGTGTGGTTTGGGTTTAATCTTGATCGTGAAACCAAATCAGAGGCGATCGGCAATACCTTGCAGCAATGGGAGAATTATCAAAAAGGTTCGCCGCCCATGCGCTATTATCTATGGAAAGACACTTTTGAAATGTTTCTCGACAAACCTGTATTCGGCCATGGATTAGGTTCCTTTCGAGCCCTTCATCCTCTCTATCAATCGGCGGAATATAAGAAAGAAAGAGAATATGGGCTGGCATCCGCTCATCGTAAACTAAAACCTCTCACTGAACACAGTCACAACGACTGGCTTCAATACTTAGCCGAAATAGGTGTCGTAGGAGTTGTCCTACTTCTACTGGTGCCGACACTTGGGATTTGGCAAAATAGAAAAAGTGTGTTCTCGACTGCACCTGACTGGGCATTGGTGGGGTGCATACTTTTTGCGATCTACTCTTTCGTCGATTTTCCGACCCGGACGCCCGCTTGCCTGCTACTCCTTTCGCTGACACTATCATTAGCACTCAAGCACGCCAGCCTCGAAAAAGAAAGGCGAGCAAGGCAACGGCACTGAAAGACCGAACGGAAAAGTTGTTTGACGTCTTGATTGTCGAGGCAATAAATGTCATATTGAACAACAGCGTCCGATACTGATTAAATTTAGTGAACAGATGCCCTTGATGCCGCAACAATTCAACAACTTCAACAATTTGTTCCGCTTGATAGCGGGAGGATTGACTGTTGGTTGGTCAATCCTCTCAGTAGGAGCAAGACCCATTGACAAGACCCTGATTGAAAGTGCCATCCTAATCAATCATGAGGAACTCACGAATCCTGGTTCAGTACGCACATCTTCTCGATTTCGCCGTTCGACCATACCGAGTGCCGATGTTAATTCGACGCTCTCGGCTAGTTCTTGGCCAGATGTTCCTTCAAGTTTAACTGGTACGATGAAGGGGCTCTTCGCTGGGGCCGGCAGTAACACTAACGATGAGATTAAGGAGGGTGTTCGTCTCGCTTTGGAATACATTCGAGACAAGAGAGATAGCCTCGGGCTCGATGTCGACCAAATCGGTAAAGCTACCCAAGCTCTCGTACAAGCGGCACTAGAGGCATCCGTTGATCGTTCCCTCAGTCTTGAGCCAGGCAGTCCGGAATGGAATGCATTTGGCGTTGGATTTGGTACGGTGGCATCCGCCGATCATGAGCTTTACAGGGATTACTTACAACGCCTTGATCCCGCAGATGCAAATGGTTGGACTCAGTCGTTTGAAAACTCCTCTCCCGCAGAGAAGGCCACAACGGTCAAGGCATTTCTCCAAATCGCACCCGAAGGTCTTGCTCAAACACTCCTCCCATCAGTGGTAATTGAAGCCTTCATTCCAGAAGCGTCTAGGGCTTGGCGGGTAAGTGCTCCTGACTTAGTCAAAAGTTTGTCCGAGGGCATGGCCCGCGGAATCATCGGCGCCAATTTGAACTCCACAGGTTCAGTGTCGGATGCCCCACCAGATCGCGAGCAGTTGATGCGGTTCGTCGCTGAGGGAACTATTACTGCCATTTTGGAAGAAATTAATAACAAAACCATCGATGAAGCGGATTTCGGCTTTTACCCGGGTATCAACGCACTCGACCCAAGCACAACTACGAGCGATGACATAATGATGCGAGGCGGTCATCCATCAGACCCCCCTCACTTTCATCCCGACAAAACTCGTATCCTCGAATACGCCGCCAATGGTCTAGCCTACGGTGCACTTGCGGCATCGAAGGACAGCGGTAATATTTTGTCTGTTAATGTTCCCGCATTGGCTGAGGCGATCGGTTCAGGAGCGGCCAAGGCGGCCGTAGAATTTATGGCAGGTCTCCCTAGCGGACCAGATGCAAACTCTAGTCACCACATTTTTACATACGAAGTCGTTAAGTCCATAGCTTCCGGAGCGTCATTGGGCTCGATTATGGTTTCGAGTTCGCACAAGCCTTGGAAAATTGATAAACTGCCAGAACGCGTTGCAGAGAAAGTTTCATATGGAGTAGCTTCTGCAGCCATAGAGAGCAACTTGCTCAAACAATGGCCAAACGATAAAAAGGCCGATATTGCGCTTCTCGGCGAAGCGGCAGCTTTCGGGTCTTCAATGGGTGCTCAATTCGCAACCGTCTTTGACCCAGTTGCAGATAATTACTCTGCCTGGGACTATGAATACTATGGGAAGAAGGTGTCGTATGATCGTATTGCCTTAGCCGAGGCGTCTTCTAAAGGTTCCGCCCAAGGCGCAATCGCTAAGGCCGCGGATTCCAATGGCACCGCATCCTCTCGTCAAGAAATCCTTAATCTCGCCAGAGGCACCGCAATGGGTTCGGTATTAAGTAATGTTGCCATGGCGATATATTATGAAACAGATTTGCAGAGCGTTATCACGGCCAGCTCCAAAGGTTCTGCCTATGGAAGTGTAACGGCAGATAACCTTTACAAAATAGAAAAACCACAAGGTCAAACTGAAGAATTTGAGGTTGAACTCGCTCGTGCTTCAGCTAACGGGGCAACGACTGGTGCTCTCTTTGAAGTGGTAAGCCTTCTTGATGCAAAACCAGACATACGACGGACTGACATAGATTCAGTAAATGCGGTCAAATCCGCCACGTACGGATCTACCCTAGGTGCTATTCTTGGAGGAGACAAGGCGGGTCAGGATTCTGTAGCTATCAAACAAGCTGTAGAACAAGGGTCAACAGAAGGGAGCTTAGATGGTGTTGCATTAGCTCTGGGGTATGATGCAAATGATGTTGGGAAAGCAAACGTAAGATCGATGGACTCTTTAAAGAAAGCAGTTGGCCTTGGAAGCACGCAAGCGGCGACTAAGGCTGCCGCGGAAATGGCTACAAAAACAATAAAAGCAAGTGCTTCAGATATGTTGCTGTTGATGCAAAAGTACAATATAAGTCCAGGCACCACCAACCCTGGTTTTGTATTTCCCAATTCCAATAAGAAGGGCGAAGAAGACTTTCTTTTCGAAGAGAAGTTCCCCGTAGCTTCCCCTATTTGATTCTTAGGCTTATAAAAGCTTATCTCATTATCATCGGAAATGCCGTTTTCTGAGTTCACTCATCTGGACAAAAGCTCTTCGCCCCAAATGGTGGATGTTGGGTGTAAGGTGAGCACGGAGAGAAGAGCTCTTGCACGGACAATTATAGAGCTTCCGCAGGAAGTTGCCGAAGCACTGGATTGCGTAGGTATGCGATCCTCAAAAGGTTCAATTTTTGATGTCGCGGTCATCGCGGGGACACAGGCTGCCAAGAAAACTGCTGACCTGATTCCTCTCTGTCACCTCATCCCGTTAGACTCAGTGAATATCAAGCTTTGTCGTAAGGGAGCCCGAAGGATTATCGTAGAGTGTCGAGTAAAGGCGACTCACAAGACGGGCGTGGAGATGGAAGCTTTGGTGGGATGCTCTGTTGCGGCACTAACGGTTTACGACATGTGCAAAGCCCTTTCACATGAAATCGTAATTGGAGAGACCAAACTGATCGAGAAAACGGGCGGCAAAAGCAAATACTGTTCCGAAGAGACAAAGGCATGAGCTTTCCCCCTCCCCCACACGGACTGCTTCTTGCGGGTGGATGTAGTAGCAGGATGGGAAAGGATAAATCTTCCATTAGGTACGCAGGCACCACACAACCCGAACTTGCTGCTGAATTGCTTCGGTCTCGTTGCGCGGAAATTTTTCTTTCTTTGCGAAAAGGGCAAAACAATGCGACCGGCTTGGACAATTTAAATGTCGTTCATGACCGTTGGGAAAGTGCCGGTCCACTGATCGGTATCCTTTCCGCCATGACAGAACATCCGGAGGCAGCTTGGCTCGTAATCGCCTGTGATCTTCCCTTCCTTGACGGAATAACTCTCGACAATTTGTTAGCCCAACGCGATCCGACTAAGATGGCGACAGCTTATAGGAGTTCATATGACGGGAAACCAGAACCCCTTTGCACCATCTATGAAGCTCATGCACGCCTTGTTCTGGAGGATTTCTTTGCCAACGATATCCGCTGCCCTCGCAAAATCCTTATGCAGACCGAACCTCTTTTACTAGATCCTGTAAACCCTAGAGCTCTGGACAATGTTAACACGCCCGAGGACTACGAGGAAGCCGTTCACACCTTCTCCCGGCGATGAGCCCTCCCGAACCTCTAGTTCGACAAGTCCGCCTCCGATATTTTGCTATCTTGAGAGAGCATGCGGGCATTAGTTGCGAGGAACGAGAAACCACCTCCACTACCGTTGAAGAGTTGTATGGTGAAATCAAGGAGGAGAAGGGTTTTGATTTAGAAAAGGAATTCATTCGCGTTGCCTGTAACGGGGACTTCGTAGACTTGGACTGCTCTTTGGCGGACGGTGATGAAATCGTCTTTATCCCCCCCGTGGCCGGAGGCTGACATTTCCCGTCATATACAAATTTAAGATGTTATTCGATCTCTCTTCCACACCCATAGCAGTTGACTTTCTTCGTCAAGGGATGATGAGCCAAGACTGCGGAGGATTTGTTGCTTTCGAAGGCTGGGTACGTGATTACAATGAAGGAAAAGCAGTTCTTCGGCTAGAATACGAAGCGTATGCTGAACTTGCTATTCTAGAAGGTCGTCGGATTATTCATGAAGCCCTCGATCAATTTCCCATTAAGGATGTTCGCTCTGTACATAGGGTAGGATTGTTGGATCTCAAAGAAGTCGCAGTTTGGGTTGGAGTTTCAGCCATTCATCGCGGGGAAGCGTTCGACGCTTGTCGTTATGTTATCGACGAAATCAAGAGCCGTGTCCCCATCTGGAAAAAGGAATTTTTTGCTGATGGTACTACGGCTTGGACTCGGTGCCAAAATTGTGCAGGTGACATTGGCAATAAGTAATGAGAAGCCTTGGTCGCTCTATTTCATTCGCCTTCTGGCTAGCAGCAGTCAAGATAGCCAATTTCAACGGCATTCACCGAGATAGTTTTCACTGGTTTCTCAACGAGTGCTAATGGTCATTTAATGAAGGCAAACTATCAATCGATTTACATTCACTTTAGATAGTTGCAATTTAGTCTTAGCGAGAACAGCTCCTAATCTAGAATAATTCGGCGATTGGCTGGTTGTTCGACATTGCGAGGATTTCGTCGGGGAGACCGTCAACTAGGCGAAGTTGGCCAAGATCGAAGAGGTGGTGGAGAATGGTAGCTGTTAGGTTTTCCGGGCCGTAAGGTCTGCTGGCTGGTTTTGATGCAGTGGCATCGGATTCTCCTATGACTTGCCCCATGTTTAATCCGCCGCCGGCAACGAGAAGTGAGGTCATATCTCCGTAGTGATCCCGTCCACCGTTATTATTCAGTTTAGGGGATCGTCCCATTTCGCCAGTGACAAGAAGCAGAACATCGTCGGAAAGACCTCGATCGTGAATATCCTGTACGAAAGCGGATACGGCATGGTCGACTTGGTTTCCCATTGGGTATATGCCCGTCATGCCTTTGGGGCTGTTGTTGTTGGCATGATAATCCCAACCGCAGTCGGAGACGGTCACGAATGCACAACCTGTTTCACAGAGGCGGCGAGCCATAAGCATTTGCAGTCCGAGCAAATTGGTGGCTCGTCGCATATCACCCCATCGCTGTAGCTCACGGGCATCAAAAAGCGGTCTGGTATCGTATCTCTCCAAGGTTTTTGGATCTTCTTTAGAAAGATCGAATGCAGAGCCAACTCCTTTTGTAATAACATCAAAGGCTTGTTGGCTAAAGTGATCAGCACTTTCGAGGGATCCGTCGGCATCGATGTTCCGTTTAATTGAATCTAGGCCACCGAGAAGGCTTTTTCGATCGGAAAGTCGTTCAGGAGCTATACTCAACTCCATATTTTCCTTAGCCGTACCACCACCTGCTGGATTAAAGGCGGAATAGGTGGACCCAAGGCTACCTGGATCCGTCAAGGAGGGAAGAGCCGAGGTCTCGAAATTGCTCCCTAGATGTATGCCGTCTTGCACGGCTTCCGGCAGAACCAATACGTTGTTTGGCATGCCGGTTCGTACATCATTAGTACCAAGGATTCTGGCGCAAACGGCACTGGTGGCAGCTTTCAATTCGTTCCCGCCGCTGGTTACCGAAAGATAGGTGTGTCCTCCATTGCGAGACTGATAAGAACGAACAACGGCAAGTTTGTCTGTCATCTTGGCCAGTTTTGGAAAGGTGGAACCAAAGGTGACGCCAGGAATATTTGTGGGAATCTCACCTGTAATGCTTCTGTACTCATCTGGAGCGGTCATCTTAGGATCGAAAAACTCGATGTGAGGTGGACCACCCTGCAGAAAAAGCAGTACCACGGACTTGTTCCTCAAAGGCTTGCCGGCAGCGAGTCCAGCGGCCTTCGCCTGTAGCAAGCCAGACAAGGTAAGACCTCCGATACCTAATGCTCCCGCCTTTAGAAATTCTCTCCGACCAAAACCTTCGCAGGTTTGATTTGGCAATTTGTCGAGTATGGTCAGCATATATTATCCTCTTCTAGGAATTACTTAAAATTTGCATAGCCCTTCAAGGTAAATGGTTCAACGAATATCTAAGTACTCGCATGTTTTTTTATAAGAAGGTTTAATTCATTTACATGCCTTTTTGTTTTCAAAAAAGAGTGTTTTGGCTCACGGAAAAGTTTGCTTAGATAAGGCAGACAGTATTCCTAAGAGTGATCTCATGCAAAGGTTGGTCTTTAATGTATTGCTAATTGTACACTGCCTCGTCCAGTCGGAGTCTAGTGCAATGGCGAAAGTGACGTTCAACCGTGATGTTAGGCCGATTCTTTCGGAAAATTGCTTTGAATGTCACGGTCCTGACGCCAATGCTCGCAAGGCTAAGCTTAGACTTGATGACAGCTCCTCCACCGAGGAACGAGGCGGCATGCGGGCGGTTGTCCCTGGAAACCCCAATACGAGTGAATTGATTGCCCGGATTTTTATTACTGATCCCGACGAGGTGATGCCTCCTCCGGAAACAAAGCGTTTTCTGACAAAGGAACAGAAGGAGACCCTGAGGCAATGGATTGCAGATGGAGCCGAGTTCGAGCCGCATTGGGCTTACAAGCCGCCGATGCGGCCGAAATTGCCTGAAGTAACAGACAAAACTTGGCCAAGAAACGATATCGATCGCTTCATACTGGCCAAACTTGATGCAGCGGCCCTTCGCCCAACGGAACAAGCCGACCTCCTCACCCTAATTCGCAGATTATCCCTCGATCTTACGGGTCTTCCTCCGACGCCCGAGGAAGCTGATGCCTTTGCCAGGGATTCTTCGCCCAAAGCCTACGAAAAGTTGATCGACCGACTACTAGGTTCCGACGCCTATGGCGAGCACTGGGCTAGACAGTGGTTGGATCTCGCCCGCTACGCCGATAGCGCCGGATACGCAGATGACCAACCTCGTACCATATGGGGCTACAGGGATTGGGTGATTCGCGCCTTCAACCGCAACATGCCCTTCGACCAATTCACCATCGAACAGTTAGCGGGAGACATGCTTCCAAATCCAACAGACGATCAATTGATTGCCACGGCTTTCAACCGCAACACCCAGACCAACAACGAAGGAGGCACCAATGATGAGGAATTTCGGAATGTTGCGATTGTGGACCGCGTCAACACCACCATGACCACGTGGATGGGTACGACCATCGCCTGTGCCCAGTGCCACGACCACAAGTACGATCCCATTTCTCAGGAAGAGTACTTTCAATTTTTCGCTATCCTGAACAACACCGCCGACGCCGACCGCCGTGACGAGAGTCCCACCCACAAAGCGTTTTCGGCGGATCAAGAAAAGCTCATGGAAGAACAAAATTTCAAGATTGCCGAACTGGAGAAGAAGATAGCCACCCTCAAGCTGCGTATCCCCGAAGATTTCCTTGCATGGCAGAAAAGCTTCTCACTTCCCCTGCAGAAAACCGAGATGGAATATATCTCCAAAAGTAAAGACAGCATCGACGTCATCGTACCGGCAACACCTTTGACGGGCATTCAGTTACCCAATGTCACAAAGGTGGATTTTCAACTTTACCCGAAAGCAGGAGAAGTCGGCAAGATGGGTCGGTTTCTTAGAGTGACTAATTTAACCAAAGGAGGATACCTGCATTTGGCAGAGGTGCAAGTCTTCGCAGGTAAGGAAAACCTTGCCCTTAAAGGAAAGGCCACCCAGATCAGCACTGGCTTCGATGGCCCTGCCAAGTACGGCAACGACGGAAATGTCGACGGAAATTATTTAAACAAAAGCGTTTTTCATACAGACCAAGCCGACAACCCTTGGTGGGAATTGGACTTGGGCAAGGACAGTCACATCGACAAGGTGGCGATATG
>JACKQG010006320.1_pt1 | contig 12588 bp, 11 predicted proteins | sample 8237621 | NCBI WGS metagenome assembly JACKQG01 (sample SAMN15677084, study PRJNA649215) | marine metagenome | biome: marine; feature: Black Sea; material: saline water; isolation source: suspended particulate matter (SPM) from the Black Sea western gyre | collected 2013-06-09/2013-06-10 | depth...
TTCCAATTAAAATAATTTTGCTTGACAACAATAAACCAGGATAACAGGATAAACAGGATTTTTTTTTGCTGTTAATCAACAAACTCAAATTTTAGTTCACGTAAAAGAATCCGTCATATTTGTTGTTAAATCAAGAATTATCTTTGAAGGCTTCGTTAATTAACCTAAAAAACACTTGGACTATTCACTCGATTATAGTATAAATAATTAAAAACTACCAATCATAATCTTATCAAGCCGGAGGGCAAAATGTTTCGTACCTATGCACTCATTCTTATCCTGTCTATGGGCTTTGTTTTCAACGGTTGCGCGGCCTTTGAATTTCTAAATGGCAGTTCAGGGGAAGAGATAGAAACGTATAAGATGAATAAACGTGAAATGTATGCGGAGTTGAACAAGTTAAAAAGCGAAAATGAAAAGCTGCAAAGACAAATCGATATCACCAATGAGCAGAACCAGCGCTTCAGAGTTGAAAGCGAAAAAAAGTATGCACAAGTTAGGGAACAAAACAGCACATTGAGTCAAGAGAATACCAAATTAAATGAAGATAACCAAAGAATCATCGAAGAAAATGAAAATTTCAAAAAGAAACTTGCGGACACCCAGGTTAAAGCGAAACCCTCCGTTCCCTCGTCCCATAAGGCTGTAAAAGGTATTGGGGAATTAAAAATTAAAATACTCTCCGGAGACGGCAATTTTAATTCTGCAAAAGAGACGGCGAAGGAACTAAGAAAAAGCGGGTACACCATCCAACTGGTAGATCAGGCACACCGATCTGATTTCAAAAACACCACAATATATTTTGCACCAAAATTCAAATACGAAGCAAAGCGTCTGGCGTCCAAGCTTGGTAGTAACCCTGCTCTTAAATCTTTGAGTTGGCCTTCAAAGTTTAATCTTATCATAGTGACAGGAGCAACGAAGTAACTCTCCCCCTAATAGTTCAGCCACAAAGGCACTAAGACACTAAGGTTATTACATGCAAAAGTCATTTGTCATTAGAGTGCTGCGCTTGAGGAGCACTACGCTTGAGGAGCGGCCTGGCGGTCTTTAGGGGTATTGATAAAGGGATTTATTCCCCTTAAGCGAAGCGATCCTAAAGCGTAGCGCTCTTCAAGCATAGCGGTCTTTTTTTATCCTGAGCTTGTCACGATTTAGAGGTTACGGGAGATGTTGTGATCAAATGCTTCAAGATACTTGATTCTTTCCAGAAGCGGTGGATGGGAGTAGTTGAACCATACGTATAGCGGGTGTGGCTGCAGATTGGAAAAGTTGTCTTTCGCCATCTTTTTCAAGGCCTTTGTGAGAGGTTTGGCAGTATTTAAGATCTGAAGAGAATAAAAATCCGCTTGGCGTTCAAATTTCCTGGAAATCGCCATCCCCAAGGGCGCGAGAAAAAAACCAACAGGCTCCCACAACACGCCAACTAAGAATAGGCCTACATAATGAGGCATAATAGAAAAGCCAAAGCTTTTATACAGCAATTCATAAGTTAACAGTTTTGATGCCAGGAAAAATAAAACCAAGGAGACGAGGCTGATGAGAACCAGCTGCTTTTTAATGTGGTTTTTCTTCAGATGTCCGATTTCATGGGCCAAAACCGCCAGTATTTCATCCGGACCGTGGGCTTCGATCAGAGAATCAAAAAGCACGATCTGCTTGGCCTTCCCCAGGCCTGTAAAATAAGCATTGGTATGGCGGGTTCTGCGAGTCGCATCCATTTGAAAGATACCCTTGATGTCGAGACTTTGGCCGGTGGCCAGCTTTTCTATTCCGGATTGTAAATCAGGGTCGTTAAGGGGCGTGAACTTGTTAAACAGTGGTGCAATCACAGTCGGATAAAGGATTGTCATCAGAATTTGGAAACCGAGGAAAAAGGCCCAGGCCCACAGCCACCAGTTTTGGCCCGCATATTTTACCATCATCAGCAGCGCTGAAAGGAGCAACGTTCCCAGCACCGCCATTACCAGTACAGACTTAACCAGATCGGAAATCCAGATTTTAAGTGTTTTGGTATTGAAGCCGTATCTATCCTCGATTACAAAGCTGTGGTAATAGTCAAAAGGCAAGTCGATTGCTGAAGATATAAGACCTAAAAAAGCGAAAAAGATCAATCCGGCCGGCAGAAAATGTGTTTGGGCCAAAGATTCGGCCAGCCATGGGAGGATGCCCGAAAGGATGATAAAAAGGAAAAAAAACTTGGCAAAGCCGCTCTGAACGAGTTGAAAACGGATATTATCCAGAGTGTATCGATTGATCTTTTGCAGTTCTTTCTCATCAATCATGTTTTCAAAAGCATCAGGGACCTTCTTTCCATATTTTTCAAGATGTTTTAGATTGATGCGGTTTGTAGTCCAATTGAGCGCCAAAGTGACCAGGTAAATGGTGATGTAGGCCAGTAAAAATGAATTTATTGATATCATGCAGCACTCCAAATGGATCGATATTTAGCTAGATCAGGGTTGAAATATACTTTAGCGCTACCTGCTATGGTTGGCAAGGTCATTTAACCTAAATTTCCCATGAAAAATTGCTCTGATCCCATTAGGCTCTGTCGTGCAGCCGGAACATACATCTTGCGCCCCTCAACAAACTGTGATAATTATATTTTTATGAAACAATACGTTATTGACCAATTGCGACCCGCAGATTATGAAGCTGTCAAATCTTATCTGGATGAAAACTTTGAATCATCCGGTGTGGAAGGGATTTACTGGATACCATTAGATCAAGGCATATTAACCGAAGTTCAGGCTGAACATACCGAATGTCAGCCTTTTTATTTTGCGGTTGATCTTGAACAAAATTTTATGGCCAACGAACTTCTGGTACGCACCAAAAGCAAAATGCGGTGCAGTTGTATGGGCTATGCTACTGAAAAACAGCTAAATTGGATTATCCAATTTGTCGATGGCGTATTTGATAAGCTTGGGATCAAAATATGATGAGGATAATACCCTTGGGCGGGTTGGGAGAAATCGGCCTCAATATGATGGTTTTTGAAAGTGACGGTTCGTCTTTTATTGTCGATGCAGGCTTGATGTTTCCCGAAGATTACATGCTGGGGGTCGATTATGTCATCCCGGACATGAGCTATATAAAAGAAAACAAGTCGAAAATTTTAGGTATAGTTTTAACTCATGCCCATGAAGATCATATCGGCGCTTTGCCGTATTTGCTCAAGGTAGTCAATGTACCGATTTTTGGGACCCCGTTTACATTGGGAGTTGTGCGGCACAAACTTGAAGAGCAGGGTCTTTTGCAATCGGCTGCATTGTATGAGATTTCTCCCAGAGAAAAACTTAAGCTGGGCGATTTTGAGCTCGATTTTATCCGTGTCAGTCACAGCGCCGCCGATGGTGTCGGTATGGCCATAAAGACTCCTTTCGGACTCGTTGTTCACACCGGAGATTTTAAAATCAGCCATAGTTCCATTGACGGTATGACAACCGACGTCAGCAAGTTTGCGCAGTGCGGTCAAGAAGGTGTCCTGGCGCTCTTGTCTGATTCCACAAATGTGGAAAAGGAGGGGTATACCATTTCCGAACAGGAGGTGGGAGAAACGCTGATACGGATCGCAACCGGAAGAAAAGGGCGCATTATTATCGGGCTTTTTGCCTCCAGCATTACCCGCATCCAGCAGGTCGTTGATATTGCTGCACAATTAAACAGGAAAATCGTTTTCAACGGCCGCAGCATAGAGACCAGCGTTAATATTGCCAAAAATCTAGGATACATCCGCGTTCCCGCCGGAATGGAAATTGATGTTGATCAGGTCAGTGAATTTGCAGACGATGAGATTGTCATCGTTACAACCGGCAGTCAGGGAGAGCCCATGGCCGCTCTGGCCCGCATGTCTTCAGGCAATCACAAGCAGATAAAGATCAAGAAAGAGGACACGGTTATTCTTTCCTCAAAATTTATTCCCGGAAATGAAAAGGCCATTGCAAAAATTATTAACGACCTTTACAGGCGGGGGGCTGATGTTATTTATGAAAAGATATCGGCGATTCATGTATCGGGGCATGCTTTCCAGGAAGAGTTAAAGTTGATGATAAACCTGACAAGACCCAAATACTTTATACCGATCCACGGCGAATACCGGCATCTGATATTGCATAGTCGTCTGGCCGAACAGGTCGGTATTTCAAAGGAAAATGTTCTTTTAGCAGAAAACGGCCAGGTCATCGAATTTGACGAAAACAGAGGGAGCGTTGGTGACAGTGTCATAACCGGCCGGGTACTTATAGACGGCAAAGGTGTCGGTGATGTTGGCCGCAGTGTTTTAAAGGAAAGGCGTGATTTATCAGAAGACGGTATTGTTGTAGTGAACATGGCACTTGACGAAGAAACAGGGATTGTGGTGTACGGGCCTGAAATTGTTTCCCGCGGTTTTGTATTCGAAACCGAAACCGGGCATCTTCTGGAAGACGCCAAATGCATTATTTTAGAGGTTATCGAAGAAGTGGGCCCTGAAGTTCCCGGGCGCGTCGACAAGATCCGATCGAAAATTCAAGTTGCTTTAAGAAAACATTTTTCCTTTACCATAAGGCGCCGCCCGATTATACTTCCGTTAATTTTGGAGGTTTAACTTGATTCTGGATGCTTGATTCTGGATGCTTGATATGAGTATAAGCAGCCTTAATAAGTGAGTAGTACCCTAATCGAACGAAACGCTCGATGTTCGTTGTCTGTTGTCCGTAGCTAATTTAGAGGAATTAAAATCTTGATTTATAAATCTTCAGCCAAAGCATTATCATAACGCCGGATAAACCGAGTTAGATTTGCAACTGACAACGGACAACAAACAACTGACACATTGAGTTTTAACTCAATTAGGGTAGTATCCAGTAACCAGTAACCAGTATCCAAAGCCAGTTGGAGCGAAGCGGAAATCCCGCTGAAAGCGGGGTAGCCAGATTGAAGAGCGTACCTATGCGTAAAGAAATTGCCGGAGTTTTTCTATTTTTCCTCGTTATTTTAACGCTGCTAAGTCTTTTATCTTACAGCCCTGTAGATCCTTCGATTCACAATGCCAGGGCAGCCGGTCAAGTGCACAACCTGTTTGGTTTGTTCGGGGCTCATTTGGCGGGAGCTCTTGTAGGGCTGTTCGGCCTAGGCGCTTTCTGGTTTCCGATTTTACTCCTTTTAGCGAGCATCCACTTGTTCGGCAGCCAAGCGGGCAAGGCCATTGTTTTGACCATTGTCGGAGGTCTTCTCTTGATTGTAACTACGGGGGGGCTGCTGGCATATAAGCAAAATTATTATATTCTTTTTGGTAGTAAATTCACATCCGGCGGCATCATCGGGATTCCCCTAAAGTCATTTCTGGTAAAATATACTAACACTATCGGTGGTGCACTGATACTGTTTCTTTTTTGGCTCATCGGATTAATACTGGCGACAGGTTTTTCCCTGACAGCGTTTGCCAAAAAGTGCCGGCGGTCAGCTATTTTTTCAGCTGATCGCATCAAAACATTGTATATTAAGTTAAAGGAGCGCAGGGAAAAGTCAAAAAAAAGGTCAAAAATAATTAAAGAGCAGGCCGCTAAAAAAAAGAAAGATATTAAAATCCAAATGCCCCGGTCCAAGCCGGTAAAAGAAGCTCCGGCACCAAAACAAGATGTCTTTGAATTCATGCACACCGGAACCGGATTTCAACTTCCTTCCGTCAATTTTCTTGACGATTTCAAAATAGAGCCTTCCTCTGCTGATGATGAAAATTTACGCATGCAGTCCAAGCTTTTAGAAAAAAAGCTTGACGATTTTGGTGTCCAGGGCAAGGTAGTTGCGGTTTTGCCCGGCCCGGTCATTACAACCTTTGAATATGAACCGGCTCCGGGTGTAAAGATCAACAGGATCGTTAATCTTGCAGACGACCTGGCTCTGGCGCTGCGGGCGATAAGTATCAGAATTGTAGCGCCGATTCCAGGCAAAGCCGTGATCGGCATTGAACTCCCCAACGCCTCAAGGGAACTGGTCAGGTTCAAAAGCGTTGTTGCTTCCAGTGTTTTTGAAAAATCAAAATCCAAACTTTCCATCTGCCTCGGCAAGGACATTGTCGGTAATCCGGTAGTGGCTGAACTGGATAAAATGCCCCATCTTTTAATTGCCGGTGCAACGGGAACCGGCAAAAGCGTGGCCTTAAATGCCATGATATGCAGCCTGCTGTATAAATCGACGCCGGATGAAGTCAAAATCATCATGATTGATCCGAAACGCATAGAACTTTCAGCCTATGACGGTATCCCCCACCTGATTACGCCGGTAGTAACGGATGTCAAAAAAGCGACCAATGCCCTTTTCTGGGCTGTGAACGAAATGGAGCGTAGGTATGTGTTGCTTTCAGAGAAGCAGGCCAGAAACATAAAACTTTACAACCAGAAAATTGGCAGCCGGGAAAAGGGAGTGGAAAATGAAGCTTCCGAAAAGCTGCCCTATATTGTTATCATCATTGATGAGCTTGCCGATTTGATGATGGTGGCCTCCCGCAATGTGGAAGTGGGCTTGACACGGCTGGCCCAAATGGCCAGAGCCGCCGGCATCCATTTGATCATCGCCACCCAGAGGCCTTCGGTGGATGTTCTAACCGGGATTATCAAAGCCAATTTTCCCACCCGCCTTTCGTTTCAGGTTTCATCTAAAACCGATTCCAGGACAATTATCGATACCAACGGTGCCGAAAACCTTCTGGGAAGCGGGGATATGCTTTTTCTGCCTCCGGGTACCGCCAAGCTGCAGCGCATCCACGGAGCTTTTATCTCAGAGGCCGAACTGGCCCGGATTATAGAATTCTTAAAAGGGCAGGAAAAACCGGAATACGATAAAACCGTAATCAAAGCCCCGGTAAAAGAAAAGGATGATTCTGAAACTCAAGAATACGATGAAAGATATGATGATGCTGTTGCGCTCATAACCAAAACAGGCCAGGCATCCATATCGATGATTCAGCGTCATTTGCGCATCGGATATAACCGGGCCGCCCGTATTATCGAAGTAATGGAAAAAGAAGGGATTGTCGGCCCTTCAGATGGAGTCAAGCCCCGCGCGGTGTTGGTTAAGGGCTATGATGACCTCCCCTGATTTGCCCATTTACTTATGGAACCTGATGAAAAGCTGCTAAAGGATGTGAAGGGATTTCTAGATGCCCGGGAAGGTAGCAGCCTTTATAAGCTTGCTCTAAAAGCAAGCAGACTGGGGCCTTGTCTGGAAATCGGAAGTTACTGCGGCAAATCGACCATTTACCTGGGTATTGCCTGCCGGGAAAACAACAGCACTCTTTTTTCAATTGACCATCACCGGGGTTCCGAAGAACAGCAGCCCGGCGAAGAGTATTTTGATCCTGAACTCTTCGATCCACAGATCGGCCGGGTGGACACATTCAAAGAATTCAGAAAAACCCTGGAAATCTCCGGGCTCGAAGATACGGTTGTACCCATCGTATGCAGGTCGGCGGTTGCTGCGCGTCTATGGGCAACACCGCTCAGTCTGGTTTTTATCGACGGCGGGCACACGTTTGAGGCGGCTTTCACAGATTACAACGCCTGGTCCGGACATATCATACCCCATGGATATTTACTGATTCACGATATTTTCAAAGACCCTGCCAAGGGCGGCCAGGCACCTTATCAGGTCTACCAACGGGCCGCTGACTCCGGCCTTTTCCATGAACTTCCCATGATAGAGACTCTGGGGGTGCTGCAGCGGCGGCAATAGTAACTTCTCAATAAGTTAGGGTTTAGAAAGTCGCCGGGCTTCAGAATTTTTCAAAAAAGGCGCTATCAACCACACTATCTAAGGGTGACCAAATATTTATTAATACCCCTCAAGGCCGCCAGGCCGCTCCTCAAACGAAGTGCTCCTCAAGCGTAGCACTCCAATGACAAATGACAAATGACAAATGACTTTTGCATGTAATAATCTTAGAGGCTTGGTGTCTTGGTGGCTGAACTATTACTTTTTTTAAAGTACAGCACAAGGCTTTTACCCAGCAGGGGGTTGAGCAAATTTTCCAGCAGGCGGGTTATCCAGGGGTGTTTCATCATATCCCAGACCAGAAAACGGTGATACAGGTTGACAAGCCGCAGATCCTCCCGTGTGGGGCCTAAAAGGCATTTCAACCACCAGTAAGGTGTGTGCAGGCTGTGGGCATAATGCCTTCCCCATAGCTTGACGCCGGCAGTTTCCAACAGCTCGATCAACTCTTTGTTTTTGTATATGCGGATATGCCCGTTATCGGTGTTGCGATAATCTTTGGAAAAGGTCCAGCAGATTCGTTCCGGGAGGTACCTGGGGACGCTGACCATCAGGTTCCGGCCGGGTTTTAGGACCCGGGTGATTTCGGAAACAGCCGTCTGGTGGTCGTGGATATGTTCCAGAACCTCCGAGCAAATGACAAAATCGAAACAATTGTCTTTAAAGGGCAGATCGAGTGTGTCTGCAACTGAAACCACACCTATACCATCGCCATGATCGCCGAGTTTTGCGTGGTATTCGATTCTGTTGTTGGCTTCTATAACATCATCAAAGTTAATATCCACTCCCACGGCTAACACATTTTTGAACTGCAGGGCGGCGCAGGTGTGGCGTCCTGATCCGCAGCCGATATCGAGAATGCGGCCGCCGGGTTGTATCGCAAGCCTGTTAAAGTCGACGGTAATCACGGATAGCCTCCCGGTAAGCCTCAGCGGTCATTTCCGCCGCCCTTTTCCAGGAAAAGTGCTTGTGAACCCGCATACGGCCGGCACGCCCGATTGCGGCGGCTTGCTCCGGATTGTCGAGAAGCCTTGTGATGGAGCCGGCCAGCGCTTCAGGATCGGCCGGCGGTACCAGGATACCGGCATCACCCACAACCTCGGGCAGCGCGCCGCCGGTGGTGCAGACCACCGGAAGGCCACAGGCCATGGCCTCACCGGCCGGAAGGCCGAAGCCTTCATACACCGATGGTACCACGGCAACAGCGGCCCGGGCGTATTGCCGCACAAACTCGTTGTGGTCGATCCGGCCTGTGAAGGTGATGCATGCTCCAATACCCAGTTCTCTGATGAGAGATTCGATGTAGCCGTTTTTTTTGCAAGAGCCGACAACGATAAGTCTGGCGGTGCGGGTTTTTAAGATTTTGGAAAGAGCCTGCAAAAGATAATTAAGGCCTTTTAAAGGTGTGTCGGCGCTGTTGGTGACAATTATACGGTTCTTCTCCCGCTTAACTCCAGGGATCGGATAAAAAAGGTCGGTGTCAATACCATTAGGGACAATTCTGAATTTATGAAAAGGGATTTTAAAATCTTTGCCGATATCGTTCCTGGCGGATTTTGAAACTGTAATGATGTGTGTAAGGCTTCTGGAAATCCGTTTCTGCATACCGACAAACGAATACCAGCGCATCTGCTGCATCTTTTTCCAAATAGTTGGAGCCGTTTTTACGGCCAGATCCCTGTCCACGGTAATGGGGTGATGGATGGTGGCAATGGTCGGAATATATTTTCCGATGGACCGGATACCGTAGGAAAGGCTCTGGTTGTCGTGCACGACATCGTATTGATGCAGCTTATCTTTTAAAAATTTATAAGCCCTGATTCCGAAAGTAAAGGGTTCCGGGAAACCCATAGTAGAGACATCCAACCACTCTATGAGGTTAACAGGATCAGCAAGTTCTCGCAAGGTGGGCATACGGAACAGGTCGTCAGGGTTATAAAGATCGAGGCTCGGCAGTCGAAACAGCCCAATATCCTCTGCAAGAATCGGGTCCGGCGGTCCTGATATTACATCAACCTGATGTCCCAGATCTTTGAGCGCTCTGCTCAAATGTTGGACATAGACTCCCTGGCCTCCGCAGTGCGGATTGCTCCGGTAGCTTAACAGGCAGATTCTTAAGGGAGCCGGATGATCTTTGGGTATCATCAACACCTTCCGATTGATTCGCTTGCGTTCATATTTTTAGTAAGCCGCCGGATGATTTCGTTTAGGTCGGGAAGCTGTCTGAGCAAATTAGAGCGCGTTAAAGCGAACATCATCAAAGTGCCTCCATTGGGAGAACAAAATCATATTGCGGCACTATATTCTTAAAACCATAGCCATGTTCGCTTTTACGCGCTTTTATTTGCGAGTTCTTGCCGATCTAAACGAAATCATCCGGCGGCGAAACCGGAACGTCATTTTGAGAATTGCTATAACGTCTCGCAAATTCTACAACTCGTTGTAATCTAATTTATTTTTTAGCAACACTTTTCTATCAAGTTACTAAAATTTCACCTTGGGGACCGATTTCTGCGCTTCCGGCACTTCATAGTAAGCGGCATTGGAGACGCCTGCGAACATGGCGTAAAACCTGCCGAAGAATGTACGAACAAAAGTATTCAAAAGCTGGACGGATTCATTATACCGTTTGCGTTCCACTGCGATTCTGTTTTCAGTGCCTTCCAGGCTGTCCTGAAGCTTGAGAAACGATTCGTTGGCCTTTAGAACCGGATATCTTTCCTGCAGCAGCAGGAGCCTTGAAAGTACTCCTTCAAGATGGTTTGAAGCTTTAATTTTGTCGTTAACATTTTTGGCCTGAAAATACTTTGTTCTTGCTTCGGCAATATTTTCGAACAGCTCTTTTTCATGCCTGGCATATCCCTTGACGGTTTCAACCAGGTTCGGAATAAGATCGTATCTTCGCTTGAGCTGATTTTCTACCTGAGCCCATTTCCCTTTGACATTTTCATCCATGGCGATGACCTGGTTATAACCGCTGACGAGCTTGCCCGCGAGCATCAAACCGACCAGCAGTATTGCTCCTAAGGTTATCAGAATAATTTTCAGATTTTTTGACATAGCACCTCCATTTTTTATGCAACTATAAGGAAAACGCAGACATTCACAGGTTCAGGGCACTAACTACCATCCACCAGTTGCGCCACCCCCGCCGAAGCCGCCTCCGCCTCCGCCCCCGAAACTTCCGAAGCCTCCGCCGCCGAAGCCTCCGCCCCCATATCCTCTTCTGCCGCCCATTGATGACGCCAAAAGGAAAAACAAAAAAAGTCTGGGATTTTTGATAAACAGCAGCAGCATAATAAGAAGAACCACTATGGTCATTATCGTTCCGGCCAGAGAGGCGGGCTGATCCTTTGCGGCCGGACGAGCGCGTCGTTCAACTTGCGGCATGCCGGTTATTTTGATGCCCGCATCAGCAGCGATCTCGTTGGCCATCGCCAGGGATGCGGCATAAATGCCGCCTGAATAGTCACCCTTTCTGAAAAAAGGGATTATAAATTTACGGCCGATACTACCGACCAAACTGTCCGGCAGTATGCCTTCCAGTCCGTAACCGACTTCGATTCTGTACTTTTTGTCTTTAACGGAAATCATCAACAGCAGACCGTTATCTTTCTCCTTGCTGCCCAGTTTCCATTTGTCATGGGCGATGTTGATGGCAACGTCTTCGATTGATTCACCTTCGAGACTATTAATGGTAAGGATCACAAACTGGGCTGTTGTTTTTTGTTCCAGTTCTTGCAAATATCCGTTCAATCTATTCTCTACAGTCGTGTCGACGATGCCTGCCAGATCGACCACATATTTGTCAGGCTTTTCCGGAACGCTCACGGAATGGGATGCAGATGCAAACACAAAGCATACAAAGAGTGTTGCCAGGCAAGCCGCAAATTTATATTTTGATTTCATCCGTGATCTTTCCCAGTTTTTCAGTGGCTTCATAATAGTCTTTGAATATGGCGTTGACTACCGTTCGGCTGCTTTTTACTTTTTGCGTTTTTTCTTTCAAAATCGTCTTAAAAACAGCAGTGTTCACGCCGGACACCTCCTCGAGGACTGTCAGGACTTCCTCATTCTCCAAAGGCGGTTGTTTGCCCATAAGCATGATGATAGCTCTAAAGAGCGGAGTATACCCTGAAAAGAGATTGATAAACATTTCTCGCAGTGCTTTGGCGTCACCAAAAGAAGAGATATAGCCCTGACGGAGACCGATGAGTCTGACTTTTAGCTCTCTTTCACATTGCAGTCTGAGGTTGGAAGGTTTGATTTCCAGATCTTGAAAGAGATCTTGCCCGAAAACGGTACTGTGAAGCAGTTTCATGTTCAAAAATTCAACGGGGAAGACATCAAGGGAGTTCATAATATATTCAGGGGTCATAACAAGGGGGGCGGCGACCTTTTTTTTGCCGTACTTTTTTCCAAGAGGAGCTACAAGCTCGAGAAATTTCAAATCCATTCTATTTAAAATAAAAACCGAATTAATGTCTGATTGCCCCGGGTCAAAGTCTTTTGTCAGCGCACTACCAATAATATAGATGGAATGAATTTCTTTTTTGTAGTTGTTTAATATTTCATCCAGAAATGGCTTAAACCTTACGGCAGCTTCATTGTTCAAATTCGGATCAAGCATAAAAACCTCCAAGTTTAAAATATTTAGTAAAGGTACATTCTAACGATATACAGTTCAAGCTTTATCTTGAACGGCAGCGGCGATCCTCAGCGAAATATTTTTTTGCATTTCACGGGGCAGCAGCAATGCCCGCAAGGTTATAAATTTGAGAACAGGCATAAAAAATCGCAGTTGACAATCAACCCCGCCTCCGATCGCGAATA
>JACKQG010006321.1_pt1 | contig 12587 bp, 14 predicted proteins | sample 8237621 | NCBI WGS metagenome assembly JACKQG01 (sample SAMN15677084, study PRJNA649215) | marine metagenome | biome: marine; feature: Black Sea; material: saline water; isolation source: suspended particulate matter (SPM) from the Black Sea western gyre | collected 2013-06-09/2013-06-10 | depth...
AGCCGGTGGCGGAATGCCCGACATGGGCGGCGGAATGGGCGGTATGGGTGGCGGAATGCCCGGCATGGGCGGCATGGGCGGTATGGGTGGCATGGGCGGCATGATGTAGCCTGTCAGTTCATAGTTCGTAGTTCATAGTTCGTAGTGAATAATGAATCGATAAAACTTACAAAATATACACAGGAGATAGTTATATGAAACTTATACCGTTGGAAGACCGGGTAGTCGTTAAGCCGCAGGAAGCCGAAGCCAAGACCGCAGGCGGCATCGTTCTGCCGGACAGTGCCAAAGAAAAACCCCTCATGGGCAAAGTGACCTCCGTCGGCCCGGGCAAGATGCTCGACAGCGGCAACCGCGGCGCGATGAGCGTCAAGAAAAACGACGTTGTTCTGTACGGCAAGTACGGCGGAAGCGATGTCGAAGTGGATGGTGTCGAGTACAAGATCCTTCGTGAGAGCGAGATCCTGGGCGTCGTCGAAAAGTAGACCCTCGGAGGGTCATAAATGCCGCGTTTAAAGCTGTTCATGATTGAATGGCAAAAAGCCCGCGCAAAACAGTAATAATGACTACAATTAACTGATAGTCGGAGGTAATACACAATGGCAAAACAAATGATGTTTCAGGAAACAGCACGAGCCCACCTGAAAGACGGTCTGGGTCAACTGGCCGCGGCGGTCAAGGTCACTATGGGCCCGACCGGCAAGAACGTGCTGCTGCATAAAAGCTTCGGTTCGCCGAAGGTCACCAAGGACGGCGTGTCGGTCAGTAAGGAAATCGAACTGCCCGAACCGTTCAAGAATATCGGCGCCAAGATGGTTAACCAGGTCGCCAGCAAGACCAGTGATGTTGTCGGCGACGGCACCACCACGGCAACCGTTCTGGCCGAGGCCATCTACAATGAAGGTCTCAAGTTCATCACCGCCGGGGTCAATCCCGTAGCGATCCAGCGCGGCATCACCAAAGCCACTGAAGTGGTAACCGATTTTATCGCGGCTTCATCCAAGCCCGTTAAGGGACATGACGATATCGCCAAGGTCGGAGCCATCAGTGCCAACAACAATCCCGCCGTCGGCGAAATTCTCGCTGACGCAATGGACAAGGTCGGCAAAGAAGGCGTGATCGAAGTGGAAGAAGGCAAAGGCATGGAAACTGAACTGCAGATCGTCGAAGGAATGCAGTTTGACAAGGGATATTTGTCGCCCTACTTCATGACGGACCCCAATTCGCTGGAAGCGGTCATGGAAGATGCTTACATCCTGCTGCACGAAAAGAAGATCTCCAACCTGCGTGAAATGCTCCCGCTGTTGGAAAAGATCGCTCAGACCGGCGCTCAGCTGGTGATCATCGCCGAAGACGTTGAAGGCGAAGCACTGGCGGCGATGGTTATCAACCGTCTGCAGGGCGTCCTGAAGATCTGTGCGGTCAAGGCACCGGGCTTCGGCGACCGCCGCAAAGCCATGATGCAGGACATCGCAACACTGACCGGCGGCCAGGTCATTACCGAAGACCTCGGCATCAAGCTGGAAGGCGTGGAACTGGCACAGCTGGGACAGGCCAAGAAGATCATCATCGGAAAGGATGATACCACGATCATCGAAGGCGCCGGCAAGAAAAAAGATATCACGGGCCGCTGCGATCAGATCCGCAACCAGATCGAAAAGACCACCAGCGATTATGACCGTGAAAAACTGGCCGAACGCCTGGCGAAGCTGACCGGCGGCGTGGCCATCATTAAAGCCGGAGCGGCCACCGAAACCGAGATGAAAGAACGCAAGGATCTGCTGGATGATGCTCTGCACGCCACCAAGGCCGCGGCCGAAGAAGGTGTTATTCCCGGCGGCGGAACGATCTTCCTGCGGGCGATCCCCGAAGTGATCAAGGCCAAAGCCAAGGGCAAAGGCGATGAGAAGATCGGTTTTGACATCCTGGTCAACGCCCTGAAGGCCCCGACCCGTCAGATCGTCGAAAACGGCGGCGGCGAAGGCGATGTGATCGTGGCCGAGCTGCTGGAAATGACCGGCAACAAAGGCTACAACGCCAGCACCTGTGAGTATGTTGACATGCTGAAAGCCGGCATCATTGACCCGGCTAAAGTCGCACGGACAGCGCTGCAGAATGCTGCATCGGTCGCCGGCTTGATGCTGACAACGAACGTGGTGATCACGGACCTGAAAGATGACAAAGAAGAAAACGTCGAACTGGGCGCTGTCATCTAAATTAATAATATCGGTGCCGGGTCCCGCATTCTGACAGTCGGGGCTCGGCACTCTTTGAAATGAAAACACAAGCCCGAAGCGGCAGCGCCGGGATGCGAAACCACACGGTAACCGATTTATCGTGTCACTTCCGTTCCACGCTTTTGTTTTAGCGGCAACAGATATACGACGGAAACGATTATGGCCAAACGCGATTATTATGAAGTGCTCGGGATCGACCGAAAGGCTTCTGCTGACGATATCAAGCGCAAGTACCGCCAGTTGGCCATCAAGTATCATCCGGACAAGAACCCGGGCGATCAGGCGGCGGAAGATAAGTTTAAGGAATGCGCCGAGGCGTACGAAGTCCTTAGCGATGAGAACAAGCGCAAACGCTATGATCAGTTCGGTCATGACGGCTTGCGGGGTTCCGGCGTTCATGACTATTCTCACATGAATGTCAACGATATCGGCGACATCTTCGGCGATATCTTTGGTGACATTTTCGGCGGCGGACGGCGGGGTCGTCAGGGCCGCAGTGCCCAACGGCCATCCCGCGGCTATGATCTGGAGACAACCGTTCAGTTGACACTGGAAGAAGTTTCCGCCGGCTGTGAGAAGACGATCGAGTTTACCCGTCAGGACACGTGCACGGAATGTACCGGAAGCGGTGTGGCCAAGGGCAAACAGCCAAGCCGCTGCAGTGCCTGCGGCGGCAACGGCCAGGTTCAGCGAGCCGGTTTGGGCGGGTTTTTCCAGATGGTTTCGACCTGTCCGCAGTGCCAGGGGACCGGGCAGGTGATCACCGATCCCTGTAAGAAATGCAAGGGCAAAGGACATGTGCCCAAAAAACGCAAGCTGAGCGTCAAGATCCCCGCCGGCGTACACGAAGGTCAGGGCATCCGGGTCACCGGCGAAGGCGAACCGGGCAGACTCGGCGGACCCCGCGGCGATCTGTATTGTTATGTCCGCGTCAAAACACACCCGTTCATGATGCGGGACGGTTCCAATCTAGTGGTAACCGTGCCGCTGAGCTTTACGCAGATGACACTGGGTGCCGTCATTGACGTGCCGACACTGGAGAAAACACAACAGCTGAAAATCCCCGCCGGCAGTCAGCACGGCAGCGTCATGCGGATTCGCGGAGAGGGTCTGCCGGATGTTCGCAGCGGACGCAAAGGCGACCTGCTGGTGCAGTTGATCGTGGAGATCCCGAAGAAAGTTTCAGATGAACAGAAACAACTGTTGCGGGACTACGCCAAGACCGAAGAAGTCGATGTGAATTCGGAAAGCAAAAGCTTTTTTGAAAAGATCAAAAAACATTTTAATGGAAAATAAGGCAATAGGCAGTAGGCAATAGATTATGGCTGATAAAGATTTAAAAAAAGCAAATAAGAAGATAGCCGAGCTGGAAAAGAAGATCGGCCAGCTTGAAAAGCAGCTCGAGACACTGGGTTCCGAAAAGCAGGATACGTTCGAACAACTCCAGCGGATCAGCGCCGATTATGCCAATTTTCAGAAGCGGTCACCGAAACAGATCGCCGATTCGGTCGCGTATGAGAAGAAGGCCATCCTGCGGTCCTTATTGCCGTCGGTGGATAACTTCGAGCACGCCCTTTCGCATGCGGCCTCGGCCAGCGGCGAAGAAGCCCTCGATAATATCATCAAGGGTATTCAACTGGTCTTTGATCATATGCTGGATGCCTTGAAAGCTCACGGCGTCAAACGCATTGATGCACTGGGCCAGCCATTTGACCCGAATCTGCATGAAGCGATGATGCAGCGGTCGGAGCCGGACGCCGACGACAACATCGTTCTGGAGGTCTATCAGGCCGGGTATATGCTGGGCGAGCAGGTGCTGCGTCCGAGCAAGGTCATCGTTAACAAGATCGAAGAAGAAAAGCCGGCCGAAGAATCTGCCCAAGTACAGGACGAAAACACCGACAGCCAAGAGCAGGAATCCTAACCATGCCGACGTATGATTATCGATGTGACAACTGCGAGCATACGATGGAAGTGTTTCAGTCGATCACGGCATCGGTAAAGAAAAAATGTCCCGAATGCGGCAAGCTGAAACTCAAACGCCTGCTGGGCACCGGTGCGGGGCTGATCTTTAAAGGCAGCGGCTTTTACGAAACCGACTACCGCAGCGACAGCTACAAAAAAGGCGCCGAGGGCGAAAAGAAATCTACCAGCGAGACCAAAACCGACAGCAAGAAGGAAACAAAAGCAGAAACCAAGAAAGCAGACAGAAAACCGGCAACAAAAATATCTGCAAATAAAGAAAAAAAGCATTAATCCGAGCCGTTATCGGTACTGTATGGTGAAAGAAGGAAAATAAGGTAAAAATAAGTTCCTAACACCTTTAGTTTCCCTCTTGAACTATGGTGACCAACGAGGCTTCTCGTAAAACATCCTCGTTCCTTTTGAATCGAATTTCCTGACAGCATTTTCGTAAAACCAATAATCACTTTTACTTCCGTCTGCAAAAATAATTGCAACGTAACCATTTTCTTTATATCTAGTAGAAAGCAATTCAGCTCCACCGTTAAGATTCCAACCGCCGTCCGCCTCAAACAGAAGAACAACATCGTCAGGAATATCCGCAAGGCGTTTTCCATCAAGATTGGCATTAAAGGCAAAATGACACTCACCTTTTAAACCGAGACGTTCTCTTCGAGGATTGAGAAAACTTTCTTTTGTCAATCCTTGCCCGTCCACAAGAAGTTGGTCACACCAGGTATTAGGGTCAGGAAGATTGCCGGCGTGATTTTTTGCATATTCTTTTAAAGCAACACTTAACATTTCAAGTCTGTATTCGCCCGTGGTTTTATGCATCTCTTTTCGGGCTTGTGCCCCTAAATGTACTCCATAAAGAATAAATGCTGGAAACCCCGAAAGGAGTAAGGTGATCCCTGCAATCAAAAAAGATTTTGAAAATACTTTGGAAGAGAAAAAACACAGAATTAATGTTATTATACTGACTGCAAAAGCCAACGGGAAACAAAACACCGGCAATATAAAATATGGACATTCTCCACCGGGAAGCATAACTGAACCAAAGAATATCAGCAATGACATCAAGGCGACAAGAAACAAACAAAGTGCTGTAACAGCAAGTTTGCCAACAATATAGTCAATCCAAATTTGTGTCCGAATTAAAGAGGACAAATTCATCTTAAAGCCTTTTCTTTTACACCTTGAACGATTTTGAAGACCCACGTTTTTTTACCTAAAAAACTATTTTATCAGTTTTGCCAGTTCTCTGAATTTTTCGTGTTTGCTGGTTCTTAGCAGTTCGAACAGGCACATTTCGGTGGAGCTTAATGTAACGCCTTCTTTGCCCATGCGGTGCAGCGCGATCTGTTTGTTTTCGTTGGTGCGGGAGGAGGTCGCATCGGCGATGACGTGGACATCGATGCCCTTGTCGATCAGGTCCATCGCTGTTTGAAACACGCAGACGTGTGCTTCGATGCCGCAAAGGATCGCGGTCTCTGGTTTGATCTTGTCCATCTCGGCAGCGATCGCCTCATCGCCGTAGCAGCTGAAGGAACATTTATCGAAGGACGCCTGTTCATTGAGCAGCGACCACAAAGGCTGGATGGTCGGACCCAATACTTTCGGAACCTGCTGGCACCAGAGAATGGGAATATCGAGGGCCTGGGCGAGCTTGACTAAGACGAGGCAGTTGCTTTCGACCTGCTCGCAGTTGACCATCAGCTTGTGCAGTTTTTCCTGGATGTCAACAACAACCAGACAGGTGTTTTGCGGTGTGAGCATCCGTGCCTCCTGTTTTTGCTATTGGTCCATCACCCGCTCGACCTGGATCGTCAGTTGAACGGTTTTGTTCTGCAGGTCATAATTGCCTGCCAGTGTCGGGATCGACGGGGTCGGATAGCCGGTTTCGTCCAGCTCAGGAGCCCCTTCATCATTTTTGGCGAATACCGAGTCGGCCTTTTGATTGGCTGCGGCATAGCGGGTTGCCAACCGCTCGTACAACTGGGGACTGTCCTCGAACAGCAGCGCGGCGATCTGTTTGGCCTGCGGATCGACGATCTCGGTCATCGCACCAACTTCGGGGCCGGGGATCTGAAGGGCCACCGCCTGACATTGAGGGCGAACCGCCGCCAGAGAATTCATCAGGTCGGCCACCTGTTTAGGCGGAGCCGTAATATGAAAACGGGTCACCGTCACCGTTCGCTCGGGAAACGCCTGAGCCAGCAAGCCCAATTGATCAATCGCCTGCTTGACCATTGTGTTGACGCTGCTATAGTTGTCGGTCTTTAACACCAATACGCCGTTGAACGGCAACTCGCTGAAAAAGCCGATCGACGCCAGCTCGGGACTGGCCAATGGTTCGACCTGTGTGACAAAGCTGTCGATCGGTTGATAGTCAACGAGGCCGGCAGATGGACGTTTGACGATCTGGAAAACCACCAACGCCAAAAGCCCCAACGGCAGCAGCAGCATCGCCGCCGATGTCAGCAGGCGACGTGCAAAAAGATGCGTGGTCGCCGCCGATATTTTCGTATTATCCGCAAAGTTATCGAGGATCATCTTTCGTTCCATCTCGGAACGGATCTCATCCAGCAACCCCGCCGGGGCCGTTTCGACCGGTAACGCGTTTAATACCGCTGTTTGACGCTTCATTGCCTTGAGACGATCCAGCAACGCCGCGTCATGGACCATCAGCCGCTTCAGTTCGGTCTTCTGCCGCTGGGTCGCCTGACCGTCCAAATAAAGACTGATCAATTCATCCGCATCAATTTTATGCTCTTCACTCATGTCAGCACCGTTTCCAATAAATCCCGCAAAGCCGTTCGGGCCCGGCTGAGTCGGCTCTTAACCGTCCCAAGCTCAATGTCAAGCACCTGAGCAATTTCCTCATAGCTCATCTGCTCAATGTCCCGCAGAACCAGAACCGTTCGGTGTTCTTCCTGAAGCTGCCCGATCGAATCAATGACACGCTGCAGGAGTTCTTTCTGCTGGGCGATTCTGGACGGATCATTCTTTTCCGAATCCGCCAGGATCGAGGCCAAACGCTCTCTTTGCTTTTCAAGGTTTTCATTTGTCGCATCCAGCGACACCGGCGAGAGTTTAAAACGTCTGCGGCAATGATTCAGCGTCAGGTTGACCGCTACACGAAACAGCCAGGTATAAAAACTGCTTTTTCCGCGAAACGTATGAATACTCTCTAATACTTTGACAAACGTATCCTGAGTAAGTTCCGCGGCATCGTCCCGATTTGAACAAATTTTTAGAATTGTGTTATATATCCTATCTTGATACTTTATAATTAAACAGGACATGGCCTCCGGGTCGCCGTGCTGACACTGGCGGACCAGAGTTTGGTCATCTAAGCTTATATTATCCTTATGTTTATGGAAAATGTCCACGTATCAATCCCACTGTTACTGCCAAGAAAAGATTCATCTTTGACACCCATTGTTGTCTTTAATTATACACATTTAGGGTGGTCCGAAACAAGTGCCGATTTTTTTTGTTTTTTACGGCCTGAACCGAATTTTTGAAACGCCGCTAAATCGACTGTCCCCCACCAGGCATGTCACTTCCAACAGATAGTTCGTCTCGGCCGTCGGCGAAAAGCCCAGCGGCAAGTAAAACTCATACGCCCGAAGGTAATCTTTCCAGTGCCGGCTGTTTTCGAGGGGCCCCGTCAGGTCCATGTCCGGCCAGATAATCAGCCGCTTGCCCCGCGGGTCCGATGACATCGGTTTGTACTCATACAATTCGAAGCGAAAAATACAGGGTTTTTTCAACTCGGAATCATACGCATCCAGCAGTTCCACAAATGTCTTGATCTCACTTTTTTCGGGGTCTTCCTTTGAAACAACAAAGTCGGTCAACGCTGAAATGCGGACACGCTCAATGGTAAACCCCTGCGGACCCGATGGGCCAGAAGACTGGGCGACGGGACTTTCGCATCCGCAGACAACAAATGCCGCCAGCGCGATCCATAGCCGCACGCAACTGAACATTTTTAATAACTCGAATAATTGTACCCGCTTACAGGTCTTCATCTAACAGATGTCCGAATCGATTTTTTTTCGTTTGCAGATACTTCCGGTTATGTTCACTGGGTTTTGCCATGAGCGGAATCTGCTCGGCCACTTTGATGCCATACACTTCCAGCCGGGATACTTTTTTGGGATTGTTGGTCAGGATCCGCACATTGGTCAGGCCCAGGTCTCGGCAGATCTGTGCCCCGATCCCGTAATCGCGTTTGTCCGCCATAAAACCCAATTGAATATTCGCATCCACGGTATCCATCCCCTCCTCTTGAAGTTTATACGCATGGAGTTTATTGGCCAGTCCGATACCCCGGCCTTCCTGCCGCAGGTAGATCAATGCGCCTTTGCCGGCCTCTTCGATCATTTCCATCGCGGTGATCATCTGGTAGCCGCACTCGCACCGCTGCGAGTGAAAGAGATCGCCGGTCATGCATTCGGAGTGAACGCGGATCAAAACGGGTTCATCGTGCTGGATGACCTTGCCGTTTTCATCCAGGTCGCCGATGCCGCCCTTGCAGAGAGCCAAATGCGGTTCGGTCGTGCCGGGGCTTTCATAGCCGATCATTTTAAACTCACCATAATCGGTCGGCAGCTTGATGTGCTGGATGCGATGAATGTGCTGTTCCCGCTGGCAGCGAAATTCCACCAGCTTGGCAATGGAGGTCATTTTCAGGTCAAACTTCTTGCAGTATTTTTCCAACTCCGGCACCCGCGACATGGTTCCATCGTCGTTCATGATCTCACAGATGACCCCCGCCGGCTGCAACCCCGCCAGCCGCATCAGGTCAACGGCACCTTCGGTTTGCCCGACACGCACAAGCACCCCGCCATCCCGTGCCCGCAATGGAAAGATATGCCCCGGACGAGCTAAGTCTGCCGGCTTCGATTGCGGGTCGGCGGCAACGCGGATGGTATGCGAGCGGTCAGCGGCACTGATGCCTGTCGTCACGCCCTCTCGAGCATCGACGGTCACGGTAAAGCCTGTGCCCAACCGAGCGGTATTGTCGGCGCTTTGAGGATGCAGATTGAGCTGGTCGCATCGCTCTTCCGTCAAGGGCATACAGATCATCCCCCGGCCGTGGGTTGCCATAAAATTGACGATCTCCGGCGTGACCAACTCGGCCGCACAGACCAGGTCGCCCTCGTTTTCGCGGTCCTCATCATCAATCAGCACGACCATCCGGCCTTGCTTCAACTCTTCCAGTATTTCGGGAATATCGCTAATCATACTCATATACACATCGTTTCCAATTGTCAGGATTGTTTTGGGGCTTCACTTTCAAACTGCTCTATATACCGGATTCCACGCCAAATGTAAACAAAAGTTGCCATTAACGCCCAAAATCCGGTTGTCCACCATATCATACGCACCAAAACCGGCCAAAGTTCCAAATAGCCGGATACTTCAGGGCCGACGAGGATGGACAGCACCATGCAGATCTGGAAAAAAGTCGAGGTCTTGCCCGCCCAGACGGGCTTGATGTGGACGCTGCCGGTCAGAAAATAAGTGACCGCAAACCCCAGCAACAACAGCACATCTTTGCCGATGATGAGCACCACGACCGTCAGCGGCAGGCGAAAGCCCTCTACCGCCGTCTGCGGCAGTGCCAGAATGACGCTGGCACAGGTGATCATGAGCTTATCCGCCAACGGGTCCAGGAACGCGCCCAGCGGCGTAGTCTGATTTTTGACCCGGGCCAGGTAGCCATCGAGGGCGTCACTGCCTGCCATAATGACGAAGATGCCCAACGCCGCCAACCGCATTGAAAGACTATACGCCGGGTTGGCCGCCTTCAGCAGACAAACCACAAACGGCAGAATCAAAAGAATCCGTAAAATGGTTACCAAATTGGCAAGTGTTAGAAACATCGACATTAATCTTGAATTATTAGTTTTGTTTTTTGGGTTTGATAATCAATATGCTTTTGAAGCATATTTGCGGTATGATCTATAATTTCAAGGCCACCCGTTTCACCATGCCCCGGTACTACAACCACAGCCTCACTGTATTTAAGCTTCATTCTATTTAGCGTTTTGGGATAACTATCCAAATCTGCATCTGCAGTATTGCCTATCGATTTAAAATTTAAACCTTTCAGTAAACATCCTGCAAACAAAACCTTGTGATCCGGCACCCAAACAACAATATTATCAATCGTATGTCCAGCACCAATGAATGACAGCTCAATACCAGAATTTTCAACCAAATTATATGTATTATCAAATCCTTTTCGGGCACGGGGTGTATTTGCTTGGTCCATCAGTTGTATGGTTTTATTCAAGGCAATAGACTCTGCTCCTCTTCGGTGAGCCTCTTTGAGCCCACCAGCACAATCAATATGAAAGTGTGTGGGGACAACACTCTGAATATCAGCGTGATGTTTCTCTTTCACCCAATCAAATAAGATTCCAGTCTGTTCATCAGTCCAAGGCGTATCTATCATTACCGCAGTCTGTTCATCAATAATTAACAGACCGTTTGCGCCAACTTTAGTCTTTCCGTTAAGAAGTGTATATGTTGTATGAAGCCAAATTCCAGGTGAAATTTCTTCAAGAGTAATATCATCGGATAAATTTATCGGGCCGTTATATTGGCTATGAAAGGAATTCGTTTTACAAGCGGTCAATAATAAACATATCAAGGTCATCAACAGGGTCATTCGCATTATAAGTCCTTTTATTGCATAGATTATTCACATGCTTCTACCACCATCGACGGAAATCGTTTGGCCGGTGATATAATTGTTATCGAGTAAAAAGTCAATCGTTCGGGTAATGTCTTTCGGCTGGCCGAAGCGTCCGGCGGGGATCAGTTTCAGCTGTTTCTGTTCTTCGGCCGGGTCCATCTTGCCGGGCCATGTGACGATGCCGGGGGCGATGGCGTTGACGGTGACGCCGGGGGCCAGTTCTTTGGCTAATGATTTGGTCGCGGCAACAAGAGCGCCGCGCGAGGCACAATAGGGGCTATATTCACCCCACGGTTTCACGCCCGCGACATCGACCATATTAATAATCGCGGCGAAGGGTTCTTCGGCATTCTGGCAATCGGCCCCCTGCTGTTTGAGATACGCCGCAAAGGCATTGCACAACATCAGCGGCGCGACCAGATTAACCGCCAACAGTTTCGACACATCGGCTTGTGAAAAAGTCCCCAGCGGCTGGCGAGCAAAAATGGAAGCGGAATTGATGAGTACCCGCACAGGGCCGAGTTCTTTGACTTTTTGGAAAATGATTTCAGCGGCCTGGGCATCGGCTAAGTCTGCCTTCACCGCAACTGCTTTTCGGCCGCGTTGTTCGATGGCGGCTACCAATTCGTTGACGGCCGCTTCACTCGTATGGTAATGACAAATGCAATCGGCGCCCCTTTCGGCAAGAGCCAAGGCGATGGCCTGCCCCAACTGGCCGCCGGCACCGGTGATGACCACAGTTTTATCCGTTAGCTCCATAGGTATAGGATACACGATTAAGGCGAATCTGGCAAGATATAACTGTGTGCCGTTAAATTCTAAATCCGAAGCTCTAAACTCGAAACAAATCCAAATATTAAAATTCAAAAAAATAAAACGTTTTGAACATTCGGTGTTTTATGCTTTGAATTTGTTTAGGATTTCGTGCTTAGAATTTAGGATTTTATCCCTTGCAGGTATGAGGGCAGGGGTTATAATGCAGTTTTATTAATCAAACAAGGGATTTTTATGGCTTTACTGAATGTCAATATCGACCACATCGCAACGATCCGTCAGGCACGAAAGACGGATGAGCCGGACCCGGTCTGGGCAGCGGTGCAGTGTGAACTGGCCGGGGCCAACGGCATCACGGTGCATCTGCGTCAGGACCGCCGGCATATCAATGATCGGGATGTGCACCTGCTCAAGGAAACCGTGGCGTGCAAGTTCAACCTGGAAATGTGCCTGTCCGAAGCGATCGTCAAGATCGCCGAGAAGGTCAAGCCCGACCAGGTCACGCTGGTGCCGGAAAACCGGGCGGAGCTGACGACCGAAGGCGGACTGGATTGCGTCAAGATGCAAAAACGCCTGGCAGCGATCACCAAGCGGATGCACAAAAAGGGCATTCTCGTCAGCACGTTTATCCTGCCCGATGAAAAACAGATCCTGGCAACCGCCGAAGCTGGATGCGATGCAGTGGAACTGCACACCGGCCAATACGCTAACGCGGTCAAGGACAGCCTGATCGAAAAGCGGCTGAACGAACTGCGGGATGGACGCGATATTGCCGCGGCGGCGGGATTGGTCGTTCACGCCGGACACGGACTGACCTATCGCAATATCGGCCCCGTCGCCGGGATCGAGGGATTGTGTGAATTTAACATCGGCCACAGTATTATCAGCCGGGCGGTTTT
>JACKQG010000633.1_pt2 | contig 12586 bp, 9 predicted proteins | sample 8237621 | NCBI WGS metagenome assembly JACKQG01 (sample SAMN15677084, study PRJNA649215) | marine metagenome | biome: marine; feature: Black Sea; material: saline water; isolation source: suspended particulate matter (SPM) from the Black Sea western gyre | collected 2013-06-09/2013-06-10 | depth...
CTCACAGGAGTCGCCGCACCTAAATTTGTCCCCGGTGCCATTGCCGCAATGTGAGAAGCATAAAGAATATAAGTTCCCGCACTCGCAGCTCTCGAGCCTTTTGGAGACACATAAGTCACAACGGGAATGGAACTGTTTGTAATCTCTTGAATCATCTCACGCATTGAGGTGGCAAGGCCTCCAGGAGTATCAAGTTCTATGAGAACAAAGTCAGCGTTTTGCACTTTTGCAAATAACATACCATCTTGAATATACTTACTGCTTGCAGGACCTATGGCACCTCTTAATTCCAGTGTGACTATCGTCGAGGGAGCACAATACAATGAACTAAGCAGTAAAAAATATACAACAAGCAGACGTTTCATTTTATCAAACCTTCAAAAGTTTATGTGACTCTTCCCTAGCTCTTGAACAATTTTATTCCAATACAACTTAATAGAGCCTTTAAGTTATTTTTTGAAAAGTGAGAGTATAATTTATAAAAAGGCTAGTTATTAAAAAGGATTTTAATGATTGATTCTCTAAATATATCTCAGCTTTACAATAGCTGTGACACAAAACCTTTTTCATTTGACACAACTGCTGAATTAAAACTTTTAAAACGGCCGATTGGGCAAAAAAATGCTTTAGATACAATTCATTTCGGTGCAGATATAAATCAAGAGGGTTTCAACCTTTTTGCTATGGGCCCATCGGGGGCAGGTAAGCATTCTGCAATTTTCAATCTTTTAAAAACAAAAGCAAAACGTGAGAGCACTCCCAATGACTGGTGCTACGTCAACAACTTTCAAAACGGGCAGAAACCTGTCGCAATCGAATTGGCACCTGGAGCAGCAAGCCAATTTAAAGATGACATTGATGAGCTTATAGAGTTGTTTCAGACAATTCTCCCCACAGTTTTTCAGACAAATGACTACAATCAGCAAAGAGATGCCATAAATCAAAAATATATGGATAAACAAACAGATATATTTGAACACTTGCAAAAAGAAGCACGTAAACACGATGTTTCTATGAATGCATCCTCAACCACACATGTCACTTTTGTACCTATAGTCAACGGTAAGATACTCTCAGCTGCGGAATATGCTGCTATTAAAGGCAAAGAAAAGCAAGAGATCACCGATAAAATGATTGCTTTTGAGCTTATAGTTAAAGAGGGGCTGCATAATGTGACACAACTGACTAAAGAACTGCAAAAAGAGTTCAAAGCACTTGAAACAAAAACTACAAAAGAAGCAGTGGGCTTACTCATTGAGGAAGTTCGAAACAAATACAAAGATTCAGATAAGATACGTCATTATCTCGATGACCTTCAAGATGATGTGATCCGCAATGTGAAAGATTTTCTCAGTAAACCCGAAAATATAAATATGCCTGCATTTATGCAAGAGCTTTACACTCCGTCTTTTGAAAGATATAAAGTCAATCTTTTTGTTTCTCACAAGAAAAAATCCAATGCACCTATTATTTATGAGGATAATCCAATCTACCAAAACCTCATCGGTAAAATTGAACATATGTCTCAAGTCGGCACGCTCGTCACTGACTTCACTATGATAAAACCAGGGGCTCTGCATAAAGCAAATGGCGGCTATCTTCTACTAGATGCAAGAAAACTTCTCATGAAACCTTTCGCCTATGAAGAACTTAAACGCGTTTTACTTGCAAGAGAGATACGGATACAATCACTCTCAGAACAATACTCCTTTATCAGCACAACCTCTCTTGAACCAGAAGCAATTCCTCTTAATGTCAAGGTTGTGCTCATTGGTGAAAGGATTTTGTACTATCTTCTTCACCATTATGACCCTGACTTTAAAGAACTTTTTAAAGTCAATGCTGATTTTGAGGACGAGATGCCCCGCAGTGATAAAAATCTTCAGCTTTATGCCCGTATGATTGGAACCATCTCAAAAAACGACAAACTTCTTCCTTTGACAAAAGAAGCTGTAGGACGAGTGATAGAGCAGAGTTCACGTGACGTTTCTCACTCTCTGAAATTCTCCACCCATCTGCGCACTCTTGCTGATCTTTTAAAAGAGGCCGACTATTATGCAAATAAAGCCAAACATGAAGCGATAGAAAAGAGTGATATTGAAAAAGCGCTCCATGCAAAAACGCAGCGGCAAAACCGCATTCAAATGAAGCTTTATGAACAGATAGATGAAGGCAGCATTATGATTAATCTCAGCGGAGAGCTTGTCGGTCAGATTAATGCGCTCACCTACATCTCTATCGGCGGTCACGCCTTCGGTCTGGCATCACGCATAACCGCCAGAACCAGAATCGGTAAAGGCGAAATCATAGATATTGAACGCAAAGTGGAACTCGGCGGTCCGCTTCACTCTAAGGGTGTGATGATTCTTAGCGCATACATCGGTTCAAGATACGCTAAAGATATTCCTCTAAGCTTATCCGCTTCGCTTGTGTTTGAGCAATCCTATGGAATGATTGACGGGGATAGCGCTTCATCAACTGAGTTATACGCACTTCTTTCATCTCTCTCAGAACTTCCGATTAAGCAAAACATCGCTGTCACAGGCTCGGTGAATCAATTTGGAGAGATTCAGCCTATCGGTGGTGTAAATGAAAAAATCGAAGGCTTTTTTGACATTTGTATGCGCAAGGATCCAAAAGCATCTTATGGAGTTATTATCCCCCAAAGCAATGTCAAACATCTTATGCTAAAGTCAGAAGTGCTCAAAGCGGTGAAAAGAAAAAACTTTGCTATCTATGCTGTTAAGTCCATTGATGAAGGTATGGAGATTTTAACCGGTGTTAAAGCGGATAAAGTGAATGAAAAAGTCACAGCACGCCTAAAACAACTTTCGCTTAATGTGAAAAATTTTTATCATACAGAACATGATAAAGATTCATGAAAATAATTAATTTCGGCTCTATCAATATAGATCATGTCTATGAAGTGGAACATTTTGTACAACCCGGTGAAACATTAAACAGTGAGAGTTACACTGTATTTGGCGGAGGCAAAGGTGCAAATCAGTCTATCTCCTTAGCAAGAGCAAAGGCCAAGGTGCTTCATGCAGGACAAGTCGGTGAAGATGGAATATGGCTTAAAGAAAAATTGCAAAAAAGCGGAGTCGACACAAGTCTCATTAAAACAGTGGACACACCCACCGGACACGCAGTTATTCAGGTGAATAAAGATGGTGAAAATGCTATTATCATCCATGGAGGCGCAAACCGGACTCTCAGCGATGACACCATAGATGAAGTTCTCAAATCTGCTCAAAATCAAGACTTTTTACTTTTGCAAAATGAGACAAATGCTGTTGAGAGCATACTGCTGAAATCAAAAGATAAAAATCTCACTGTCATATTTAATCCGGCCCCTCTAACAGATGCGATAAAAAACTATCCCCTGGAACTTGTGGATATCTTCATACTCAACGAGATCGAAGCCCAAACACTGACAAATGAAAACTCCACAGATGCGATACTTCATGCCATGCAAAAGCTCTATCCAAAAAGCCGTATAATTTTGACTTTAGGAAAAAGCGGTGTCATATACGCTGATAATACCCGGCAAATCAAAGTGCCGGCTTTGAAGGTGAAAGCTATAGATACAACAGGTGCAGGAGACACTTTTATAGGCTACTTTCTCGCTGAACTCTCACGAGGCAGTGAAATAAAAAAATGTTTAGAGATGGGAGTGAAGGCCTCAGCCCTATGTGTGACACGAAAAGGAGCTGCAGACTCCATTCCAAAGCTCGAAGAGATCACTGCTTTTTAGCTTTTGAAACCAAGATTCCACCCAAAACAATCAGAGCGATTCCGGTGAATGTCAAAGCGTCTGGAAACTTATCTCCAAGCATCCATCCAAAACCTATGGCAAATGGGATGTTGGTATAAGATATAACCCCGATGATGGCTATCTTTGAAGCACTGTATGCTTTTGTAAGGAGCCATTGAGAAAGTGTTGAAATTAAAGCCATAAACCCTATCATCGACCATAAATACACTGAATTTGGCATTGTGAATTCCTGAAAAAGAAATTGCAATGAATCTGGAGCATCCACATAAGGTGCAAGTGAAAAAAGCATAGCCGGCAACACGGTCCCGATTCCTACAAAAGAAAGAACAATAACTCTTGCATCATACATATCTTTTATCTTTTTAATCGTTGTGTAGGCAGCCGCTGCGAAAAAACCGCCAAGTATCCCTAAGAAATGCTCATAGGAAATCATAAATCCAAAAGGTTTCGTAATTAAGACTATTCCTAAAAACCCGATTAAAAGTGCCACAACTGTTTTAATGTCAAGATGCTCTTTTAATAGATAAAATGCCAATACAGTTCCAAAAAGCGGTGAAGTTTTGTTTAAGGTTATCGCTTCACCAAGAGGGATGACTGTTATGGTGTAAAAGAAAAGTATCATTGCTAAAAAGCCAAAAACACCACGGATGATAAGTAAATGCAATTTGCCGCCAGTGAGTTTTGGAGCAGTGTGTTTTAATGCATACAAAATTATGACAACACCGATCAAGTTACGGAAAAAAACAATTTCCAAGGCACTCATATCTTCAGACAATATTTTTGTCAATGCCCCGTTGAGTGCTGAGATCAAAGCACCAAGAAGCATATATAAAACACCTCTGTCTACATTTCTTAACACTTCTCTCCCTTAACAAATGTCACAGCTTTTTGATTTACAAAAGCTAAGTCATACCATTGGCATCGCGGTGCAATAAGATTAAGCCTTGAGGGCTTTGAACTTCTTGAGAGCGCCACATAAAACTGAGAAGGTGCGAAAATCTCATTTGTGTCGATTATCAGATCTTCTATACTCATACCTTGAGACTTATGAATAGTGATTGCAAAGGCAAGTTTTATAGGGTATTGGTAAATACTGAAGAGATTCTCCTCAAGCATCTCTTTCTTGCCATCCACTGTTTTCTCCTTCCACATGCTTTTACTCATCGCCACAGATTCAAGCTTCACAATTTTTCCATCAGACTTTTGCACATAAATATATGTAGCGTCTTTATTTACAACTATGCCTCTTTCACCATTAAAATAGTTCCATGCATTTCTCGTAAATAAAACAGGTGCACCTATTTTTAACTCTAACTCTTTTTCTATTCTTGCATCAGACATATATCTATCTATCTCATTATCATTCACACTTGTAAGATGTTTGATAATTTGGGCTTCTTTAACAAATGGCTCTTCATCAATGTGTTCCAACTGCTTTTTGTTATGTAAGTTTGCTGAATTGTTTTTTCCAAAAAGAAAGGTGAATTCATTTAAATTATCTCCAAGAGGCTTGATATATTCATTTAAATGATTATGTATATTCTCATCAATAAACCCGTAACGAATATGGTGCAGCAACTCGATAAAGCGTTTATCATCTGTTCTATAAATATGAGTCAACTCTATCATCTCAAAAGCACAGTTTTTCCATGCAGATGACTCAAAAGCAAACATAACTTCACCATTCCCCCTTACAACAGGAGGAAGTTGTAAAAAATCGCCAACAACTAAAAGAGAACCAGCAAAATCACTTTGTTCGAGTCTTAGTGCTATCATCTCAAAAAGTGTGTCACTGACCATGGATATTTCATCAATGACAACCAAGTCAATTGCATGGATAAGTTTTTTAGTTTTTTTCTTTATCAAGAGTTTTGAGTTTTTTTCCAACTCTTCAAGCGAAGAAGCGATACCTAAGTCAAAAAAACTATGAAGCGTCTGTCCGCCGATAAGAGTCGCCGCCATTCCTGTTGAAGCGAGTTTGGCAACTTTTTTAGCATCTTCTTCATACACTTTAATAACTTCACGGGTGATGGTGGTCTTTCCAACCCCTGCTCCACCGGTTAAAAAAACATTTTGTTTTGCTTTTAATTTATCTATAGTAACACTTAAGTAATTCATAAAACGGATAGTAGCCTTAATAGATGTAAATATAGATAAATTGTAGTAAAATGGATAAAAATCTATTGATAAATATCTGGAAAAAATATGGAAAAAATACTAGTCGTTGAAGATAATAAAACACTTGCAAAACTCATAGCAAAAAAGATAAAAGCAACACTCAAGTTTGACGTCGACATAGCTTATACATTTAAAGAAGCCAAACTCTTTATCAATGCCTACAAATACTTTGTAACTCTTGTAGATTTAAATATTCCGGATGCTCCAAATGGTGAAATAGTTGATTATGTGCTTAAAAAAGAGCAAGCCGTAATCGTTCTTAGTGGAAATATCGACAAAGAGTTTAGAAAAAAGATCCTTCAAAAAGAGATTATCGACTATGTCACAAAAGGCGGCATGAATGATATGAACTATATTATAAATGCCATTCATAGACTTCATAAAAACAAGCAGCACACAGTTCTCGTTGTTGATGATTCCATGGTGACCCGCTTACATATGAAAATATTACTTGAGAATCTGTTTTTTAAAGTAATCACAGTTGCACATGGTGAAGAAGCTCTTGGGATTTTAGACACAGATAGCAATATTTCTCTTGTGCTTACAGATTACAGTATGCCCGTGATGAATGGTCTCGAACTCACACTTGAAATACGTAAAAACTATACAAAAGATGAGCTAAGCATCATTGCTTTGTCTTCTAATGAAGATGATGAAATCAATGCAATGTTTTTAAAACATGGAGCAAATGACTATATACGAAAACCTTTTTTAAAAGAGGAATTTTCTTGCAGAATCAACAACACCATCGAATCACTGGAAAACTTAAACCTCATTATAAATCATGCAAACAGAGATTATTTAACAGGTCTTTACAACCGTAATTATTTTTTCACTCATATGAGTGATTATATAAATGAAGTGTCACAAAATACTGAAAAATATGCACTGGGAATGATAAATATTGACAATTTCAAAAATATAAACGACATCTATGGGCATGAGATCGGAGATAAAATAATCATACATCTCTCAGAGATATTGACATCGGCAACAAACCACCGGGATTTAGTGGCAAGATTCGGCGGTGAAGAATTTTGTATAGTTTTAAAAAATATCAATAGATTCAGTGCAAAAGAGATCTTTGAAAGGCTAAGAGAATCCGTGGCAAAAAGCTATTTTTTGGTAAATGAAAATAAAGAGATCCGATTTACAATATCTGTTGGGGCCACAATGAATTCGGACGAGTCTTTAGACGAGATTGTTGATCACACAGAGATGATTTTGCACAAAGCAAAGCAAGAAGGAAAAGACAGAGTTATCTTAGACTAAAAAACAATTCACTAAAAACTTCACTTCAGCCTGAGAGATTTTTTCTGTATTTTTCAACACCCAAAAATTATATCTTATAATTATCTCTACTTTGCTATAATCTTTTCATTATTAAAAAGGTGACTATATATGAATAATTTTGAAAAATATTCTACAGATTTTGTGCAAAGTGTTGGAAATAAAGAAGGGGCTGTCAGTCCGGTTATAACTTCTTCAGCATCATTTGCATATGGCACAGCAGAAATCGGGGAGGGGATATTTGATGGAAGTGTAAAAAAACCGCTTTATTCCCGTATGGGGAATCCAACTACAGCTAAACTTGAGTCAATCCTTGCCAAAATGGATGGAGGAATCGGAGCAGTGGCTACAAGCTCAGGTATGGGTGCGACAACCCTTGCTGTGATGTCTATAGTGTCTGCCGGAGATGAGATTATCTCTATCGGCGGATTGTTTGGCGGAACGTATGCACTTTTTCATGAAACTTTATCGCGTTTTGGAGTGAGCACCAGCTTCTTTGATGTTGATGAATTAGACAATATTAAAAATGCAATCACTGAAAATACAAAAATAATTTTTCTTGAGAGTGTCGGAAATCCAAATATGAGACTTCCTGATATCCCTGCAATTGCAAAAATAGCAAACGATGCAGAAGTTGTTTTAATGGTGGACAACACTATCACACCCATGAGTATACAGCCTTTAAAACTTGGCGCTGACATAGTGGTGTATTCAACTACAAAAGTCATCTCGGGAAATGCCTCGGCACTTGGCGGATGTGCAGTGTTTCGCGCTATAAATGATGCTGATGATAAATTTAAAACCTCTAGATATGCAGATATTCATAAGTTTATAAAAGGTGCCGGAGCTATGGCACTGATTCCAAATGCGAAGAAAAGAGCTATGAGAGACTTTGGAATGAGTGCAAATGCACATGCCTCTTATCAAACAATGCTAGGCCTTGAAACACTCCCATTGCGAATGGATAGAATTATCAGCAGTGTAGAGATCATTGCCAAAGAGTTAGATGCAAAAGGACTGATGATCAACCACCCAAGTTTAACATCACACCCTCATCATGCAAGATATAAAAGTGACTTTTCACAAGGATGCGGAACACTTTTAACTATAGATATGGGGACAAAAGAAAGAGCATTTGAGTTTTTAAATAAAACAAAACTTGCAACACTCACAGCAAATATCGGAGATTCAAGAACTTTGGCACTTCATATGGCCTCAACAATTTATAGAGATTTTGATACAGATACAAGAAAATTTCTTGGTGTCACAGATGGACTCATTCGAATATCCATCGGTTTAGAAAATCCCCAAGATATCATAAACGACTTTTTAGAAGCGGCAAAGTAGGTACAAATGGCAACAAATTTAGAACATGAATTAATGAGTGAAATCATTTTAAGACATCCCAAGAAATATAAAGTGTTTATTTTAAATGATGACTACACATCTATGGAATTTGTTATAGAGATACTTATGAGTATATTTCATAAAACCTATACACAATCAGAAGCTATTATGCTTGAAGTTCATAAAACACAAAGGGGCTTATGCGGTGTTTACACACATCAGATAGCTGAAACAAAAATTATGCAAGTGATAACAAATGCAAAAGAAAACGGCTTTCCACTTAAAGCTGTAATGGAAGAAGAATAATGATAAGTCAGAATTTAAATGAAGTTTTTCAAAAATCTATGCTTTTTGCAAAACAAATGCGCCATGAATATATAACGATTGAACATGTTTTTTATCATCTCTTAGCTTCAAAAGACGGTGCAGAGATTATTAGTGTCTGCGGTGGAAATGTTGAGCATATGAGAGAGCTTTTAGCAAAACACATAGAAGAAAATATTGATGAACTCCCCCATAATATTGATGCAGACCCTTACAAAAGTGTAGCTTTATCAAGAGTGATTGAAAATATGATTCGACATATACAAAGTGCGCAACAAGACAGTGCCAAAATTGGTGATTTAATTGCAGCTATATATGAAGAAAAACATACTTTCACTCATATGCTTTTGACTGAATATCAGATTTCTAGACTAGATGTTTTAGAAGTGATTTCACATACGGGTGATGACGAATTATTAGATGAAGAAAAAAGCAGTTATTTAAAAAAATATACTATTAACTTACTGGAAAAAGCAAAAGAAGGTAAAATTGATCCGGTGATCGGTCGCGATAATGAAATAAAAAGAGTGACACAGATACTCTGCAGAAGAAAGAAAAACAACCCCATCTTAGTCGGTGAAGCCGGCGTTGGAAAAACTGCAATAGCAGAAGGTTTGGCTTTAGATATTGTCGCTGGCAATGTCCCTGAGATTATAAAAAATGCAGAACTTTTTGCCCTTGACTTAAGTGCACTCTTAGCCGGTACAAAATACAGAGGGGACTTTGAAAAACGCTTAAAAGGTCTTATGGATGAGCTTAAACTTCACCCGGATGCTATTCTTTTTATAGATGAGATACACACACTCATCGGTGCAGGTGCCACAAGTGGGACAATGGATGCAGCGAACCAATTAAAACCGGCCCTTGCCAGCGGTGAACTAAAATGTATGGGAGCGACCACCTATGCAGAATATAGAAATGGTTTCGAAAAAGATAAGGCACTCAGCAGACGGTTTTCAAAAGTTGACATCAATGAACCATCCACTAAAATCACTTATAAAATTCTTCAAGGTTTAAAAAGCAAATATGAACAACATCATAGCGTTGCATATACAGATCAAGCACTCAAAACTGCTGTTTCTTTATCAAAAAGATATATAACAGACCGTTTCCTGCCAGATAAGGCAATCGATCTGATTGATGAAACAGCAGCATCTTTTCACCTAAAGAAAAACAAAAGAACCAAGATCAGTGCTTCTGATATTGAAAAAACGATTGCAACAATACTCGGTATTCAAAGTTCAAAAATAAACGAAGACCAAGCTTTATCTTTATCTTCACTTGATGAAGACTTAAAACAAAGAGTGATTGGACAGGATAAAGCCGTTCTGGAAGTCTCCAAAGCCATTAAAATATCAAAAGCAGGACTAACTCCATCAAATAAACCTATAGCTTCTTTTCTTTTCTCTGGACCGACCGGAGTTGGAAAAACAGAACTAGCGGTTGCTTTGAGCGATATACTGAATATTAATTTTGAGAGATTTGATATGAGTGAATATATGGAGAAGCATGCTATAAGCAGACTTGTAGGTGCACCTCCTGGTTATGTCGGTTACGAGCAAGGTGGATTGCTCACTGAAGCGATTAAAAAGCATCCTTACACAGTTCTTCTCTTAGATGAGATAGAAAAAGCGCATCCTGATCTTATAAATGTCCTTTTACAAATAATGGATAATGCCACACTGACAGATAATAATGGATACAAAGCAAATTTTCAAAATGTCATCTTAATAATGACATCCAATGTTGGAGCAACTGCCAGAAGTGTAATGGGATTCAATAAAGATTCATCTTTATCTAAAAATGAAGAACTCAAGTCATTCTTTACGCCAGAATTTAGAAATAGATTAGATGCGATTGTTGACTTTAATTCGCTAAATATAGAAGTGGTGGAATCAATTGCACATAAGTTCATATCTGAATTAAACAAAGAACTTAAAAAGAAAAAAATCATAGTCTCTGCAAGTGATAGCGCTATACAATACATAGCCAAACAAGGATACTCAATAGAAATGGGTGCAAGACCGCTAAAAAGATATATTCAAGATAATATAACAAATAAATTAAGTGATGAGATTCTTTTTGGAAAACTTAAAAAAGGTGGGAATGTTCATGTTGATTTTGACAAAGAGTTAACACTGACATTTACTGAACTTGATTCCAAAGATTGATCCACACCAATTTACATTTCCACATCCAAACGAAGCTGATGAAAACGGCATAGTTGCTTGGGGTGGAAATTTAAACCCTCTAAGAATTATAAAAGCATACCAATCCGGTATATTTCCATGGTATTCAAAAGATGAACCGATTCTATGGTGGTCACCAAACCCTCGACTTATTATGGAACTCGATGATTTTAAAGTCAGTAAATCTTTAAAAAAAAGTTTAAAAAAATTCACATACAAATTTAACACCAACTTCAGCTTAGTGATGCAAAAGTGCGCTTCTAAGCAACGCAAAGGTCAAAATGGCACATGGATACAAAAAGATATAATTCAAGCCTATGAGGCACTTCATTCAATGGGTATAGCACATTCAATAGAAAGTTATCAAGATGGTGAACTTGTGGGTGGATTATACGGACTAACTATAGGAAAGGTGTTTTGCGGTGAATCAATGTTTTCAAACAAAAATGATGCTTCAAAATCAGCATATGCTATTTTAGTCAAACACTTAAAAAAATGGGGATATGATTTCATAGACTGTCAAGTTCCAACAAATCACTTAAAAAGCTTAGGAGCTAAAGAGGTCACAAAAGATTATTTTATAGATAGATTAGAAAAAGTGAACCTAGATGAAGTTAAGCACACATGGAGTATAGACCTATCAATAATACATTGATAAAACAAAGCATTAAAAAAAATAAGATGAAATAAAAAGAAAATAAGTGAGCACTTGTAAAGTAAATTGATTAGGGTGTTCAAATTAAGTTTATAATAAAAATAAAAAAGGGGATTAAAAGAGTAAAAAAGACAATAACTAGGCAACGACCTACATTCCCACAAATGAAATCTGCAGTATTATCAGCGAAGAGAGGCTTAGCTTCTGGGTTCGGAATGGGACCAGGCGTTTCCCTCTCTCTATAGCCACCTAGACAAAGTCTCACTAAAACATATAGAGTTACTATATATTCAAGTGAAACTTTAAAAAAGTCTTTATTGAGTGAGTGTATTGTACACTTAAAAGAAATAATTCTTTGTATGTAACTATACAGTTCATTGTATATCAATTGTTAAATTCAACATTTCTAACTAAATAACCACGTTCAAGGATCTTTCTTCTCTTAGTATATATACACTAAGTAAGGTAGTGAACGAATTTGTGTTCAAATAAATGAACTATAAAAAAGACAAACGTACTATTAGTACTGGTCAGCTAAACAGATTACTCTGCGTACACATCCAGCCTATCAAGCTTGTAGTCTTCAAGCGTACTTCAGGGAACGTTCATCTCGGAGTTGGCTTCCCGCTTAGATGCTTTCAGCGGTTATCTCATCCGTGCGTAGCTACCCAGCGATGCTCTTGGCAGAACAACTGGTGCACCAGTGGCACGTCCAACCCGGTCCTCTCGTACTAGGGTCAGCTCTCCTCAACGTTCCTACGCCCACGGAAGATAGGGACCGAACTGTCTCACGACGTTCTGAACCCAGCTCGCGTACCGCTTTAA
>JACKQG010006323.1_pt1 | contig 12584 bp, 12 predicted proteins | sample 8237621 | NCBI WGS metagenome assembly JACKQG01 (sample SAMN15677084, study PRJNA649215) | marine metagenome | biome: marine; feature: Black Sea; material: saline water; isolation source: suspended particulate matter (SPM) from the Black Sea western gyre | collected 2013-06-09/2013-06-10 | depth...
GTCCCCGTAACACTGATTATTGCTCAACTTAACTTTTACAACTGTTAAACTTCAGTCTAAGCATAAGGATCTGACCATATATTTACTTAATCAACTTTATAGGAATATTACAGTTGACTTTGCACTGAATGGATTTGACGGGTATATAAAGATACATGAGAACAATCCTAAGATAGTTATATTGGATTTAGTGATGCCGGGAATCACTGGATTAGATTTTCTGCGTAATATAAAATTAAACAATAAATTAAATAGTCTAAAAGTGTTAATTGTGTCGGCTTATCTTGATGATTCAATGAGGAGAGAGTTAAAAAAGTTGGGGGTAGATGGGATAATTACCAAGCCAGTTAATAAAGCTGAGTTGAAAGAGAAATGTGATGAGTTACTTGGAGTGGGTGCAAAACAATGAAGATACTTTGAAGAAAAAATTTGAGAACCATTAAATCAGTAAAACCAAATCACAACTGAGGTTTAGCAGTATGGAGTATTATGAGATAATTGGATTGACTAAGGAACCATTCTCAATGGCACCAGATCCTGAGTTCTTTTATCAGTCGGAAAGTCATGGGGAATGTCTTAACAGACTGGAAATATCCCTCCGTCTTAACAGAGGACTAAACGTAGTTATTGGTGGAATCGGGATTGGAAAAACTACATTGTCCAGATTATTGTTGGGGCGTTTTGTGGATTTCGGAAGAGATTACAAATTTTTTCTTATTTTAGATCCAACCTGGAAGGATAACTTTGAGTTTTTATTTTATTTGAAAAAGATGTTCGGGGTCCGAGAAGAAAGTAATCTCCAAACAGAAGCGATGGATAAAATTGAACATTATCTGATTGATTCAGTTATAAAAGCAAAGAAAAAAATAGTTTTAGTGATTGATGAAGGTCAGAAAATGGGACCAGCTCAGTTGGAAATACTCCGAACTTTACTGAATTTTGAAACGAATGAAACCAAATTGATTCAGGTGATTATTTTTGCCCAACCTGAATTTCAAGATCTTCTTGATAAACATGAGAATTTTCGCGATAGGGTTGCGTTTGGTTACGTAATTACTCCAATGTGTCTCGAAGATACTATTAATTTTATTGACTATCGTTTAAGTGTGGCGGGACTTCCAGATGGTGAGAGCATTTTTACAAAGGGTGCAAAAGAGTTGATTCATGAAAAAACACGGGGATATCCGAGGAAAATCGTCGTTCTCTGCCACTATTTAATTATCGATATGCTAATTTCACAGAAGAAAAAAATTGGCAGTGAAGAAGTTTTTGAACGGATGAAAACATCGAATCCTTTCCATGTCTGAAGAAGCAAAAGAAAAAGAAGAATTAGCTACGACTCGTCTACTTGATCTTCTACGAGCTCAACAGACAGGTAAGAAGGTAGAAAAGCAGCAAGCCGCAGTACCTGCGGAGGAAGTTACTGAAAAGGTTGATTCTACCGAGTCAGAAGAAGGTATATCTCAGGGTGAAGATGAGCCAACAGCACAATCTATTTCGGATGGTTTTGATTCTGTTCAGGAAGGTACGAAAACTGCAAAGGAAAAGGAAGAAACTGCTAAGTCTATAGAAACAAAAGTTCCTGATGTTACTGTAGAGAAAACCAAGGTTGATTCGCAGAACAAAGTTGTTTCTAAGAGTCTCTTGCAAGAAATTCAAACGCCAACACTCAGTTCTGAACCAGAGAAACAAATTGAGATTCAACCGGAAGAGTTTGATAATTCGCTTTTTTCTACGCTCTCTGAGGTAAAAAGCAGGCCAGGCTTTCATCAATATATATCCACTCTATTCCATATATTTGATGAATCCCATCGTAAGCTAACTTTACACTGCGGGGATCAGTTCTTACGCTTCTTACAAGTTAAAATCGGATTTAAAAAGCCCGAAATCGAGCAGTTTGGTGAATACTCTCTTCCGTACAATGCGGATGGTGATACCATCACTGAAATGGATAAACTTTTAGCTTATGTATTAGATAAGGAACTTGCCTATAAGCGGAAGAAATCAATCTATGGGGCTTGTTTTGCCGCAAAGGCAGAGACCAAGACCCATATTTTTCAAACGCCAAAATTAGACCGTAAGGAGTTGATGGATCTAATTGAGTGGAATGCAAAGAAAAATCTACCCTTTAGCACTGAGGAGGCAATAATAAACTGGGAGGTAAACCCAGCAGTAGGTAGTGCTAATAATAATGTGGTTGTTGGAATCTCAAAAAAGGATTCAGTTGAAAATTTAATTACTATTTTTAAGGATAATAATTTTGACCTTAGACTTTTTTCAACCCTTCCTGTTCTTATCTGGAAATTATTTATACGGAATTACCCTGACCGTAAGGATGGTTGTTATGTTTTAATTCACATAGGAGAAAAGCAAACTACTATTACTGTAGTAGTAGTACAGAAACTGTTGTATACACGAGAAATAGCGGTCGGTGCCAGTGATTTCTACAAGGCTGTAATGCAAAAAGTTGTAGTGGGAGATCAATCCATCGAGATTGACTATAAAATGGCCAAGCAATTACTGAGGGACTATGGAATTCCAAGAGAAACTTCAGGCGTTGTTCCTGGCTCGCAGATCAGTTTATACAAGATTTCTATCTTTCTTCGACCTTTAGTTGAGCGTATGACAGGAGAGTTAAATCGGTCTTTGAATTATTTTAAGAAGCAAAACCCCGACCTCAAGTGGGATGAGTTATTATTTGATGGCATTGGTGCTACTTTTCCTAATATGCTTGATACTTTTGCGAATAACTTAAATTTAAAAGTCGGCTTATTAAATCCAATTCGAAGAGAAAGGTACAGTTACAAAAATGGTCAGGTGTTGTCTGACCGTATGCTCCCTAATTACACTGTGAATTTTGCTTTAGCTTCTGAAGAAACTGAAAAAATAAACGTAATTACCAAGAAACAGCGCTCTAATTTTCAATACATTTTCTTGCACAAAGTTGCTGCTGTAGCTGTTGCTTTATGCCTTCCTTTGTTCATTATCTTAATGATATTTTCTAATCAGAAAATAGAAAGATTAGATAGAATAATAGATGAAAGAGAGAAACAATGGAGTAGTTTATCTACTCAAGCAAAGGAATATTTGAATACTTTGGGTGACATTGAAGTATTAAGTGGGTTTCGTACGTTTTTGGGAAATGATAAAATACATTCAATGAATCAAATCAAAATACTTAAGCTTTTATCTTCTGTAGCGCCCAGTGATATTAAGCTAACGGCACTAAAGGTCAAGAAAGGAATTGCTGGCGACAAGAAGACGGAAACTGAAGATAAGCCCCAGGAGTTTATTGACCTAATGGAAGTCAATGGATTTATTGAGGCTGATGCTTCCGTATCAGATATCCAATTGACAAATTTTGTTATGAAACTTGAACAGCTATCTGTTTTTACAGATATAGATATGAGTATTAACGAACGTAGTAACCCCCAAGATAGAAAACTTTTTTTCACTCTTAACCTAAGGTTTTAATCTTAATGCACGATAGGACGATATTTTATGTTTTGATTACAGTGTTGTTGTTATCAACAGGATGGTGGGGATGGTCTGATTTGTGGAAAAATGGGAGCTATATTCGTCAAAAAGAAAAAGAACTAAGAAATCTGGAGATGAAGTTCAATAAACTTTCTGATGTGAAAGATTCTTATTCAATTGTCAAAGAAAAATATGGCACTTGTTTGGTAGAATTTGATTCTTTAACAGGAAAAATCCCTGATCGCGATTCATTTGTTAATGTCTTTGAGGATATAAGAAAAATTGCTGAAAAACAGAATATTCAAATAAAATCATTTTCGCCAATACTTGAGGATTCCTATCCTGCTATTAAGTATAAACTGAAGAAAACCGGTAAACATATAGAGCGTTATCCTATCCAAATCCAGCTCTTGGGTAATTATTTAACCATTGGTGCATTTTTAGAAGAAATTATTTCTCTTCCAACTGTGGTTAATATTAGAAGCATTGGTCTTGAGACAGAGTTGGAAAGCGGAGGAGTTCTTACCTGTGAGCTTGTTTTGTATGCTTATATGGTTCTGGATGAGGTGAAGAAATCGGCATGAAACAATTAAACACAAGGACACTAGTTTTACTCGGTATTCTTATTGTATTGATTCTGTATTACTTGGTCGATTCAGGTATTTTTTCAGGTTTGGATATTACTATTGGTGATAAAAGTTCATCAGAGACGGTTTCAATCATTGATACCAAAGATATTGATAATGTTTATAGCATTATCCGGATGGCTTCTGTTACAGAATTTAAATGGGATGGAGGTTGGGATCGTGATCCGTTTTATTATCTCTCTCCTGATACGTTAAAAGTTTCTTCGCGGGGAGGTTTGATTGACAAATTATTTGGTATAGTAGGCCCTGAAGGGATTGCTGGATTTGATCTCACGGGAATTTCTTGGCATGGAAATTCAGGGTATGCCATAATAAACGGAAGTATTGTGAAGGAGGGAGACGTAATAGGGGGTTTCAAAGTAGATAAAATCGCCTTAAACTACGTCATAATGAAACAAGGAGCACAAACAATAAGGCTATTATTAAGTGGTTAAAAATTCGTTATATAAAAAAGGTTTATTTCTTAGTCTGATTCTTCTCTTAGTGTTAGGAATTTCTGCTCAGGAAGGGAAGTTAATTGATAAATTTGAAACGACAGTGTCGCTCAATTTTAAAGGTGCAAAACTTATTGATATTCTGCGGCTCTTGGCAGTTCAGAATAATCTAAACATCCTCTTTGAAGATGTTAAGGGGGAAGTAACCGTTTCCCTAAGTGATGTTGGCTTGGGAACTGCTCTCGATGCTATTTTGAAAGTGAATGGATACGACTGGTTCATTCAGGGCAACATCATCGTCGTCAAGCCTCAGGATGAGGAGATGACCGGTGAGTTGACCACCCGGGTCTACAAACTGGAATACGCTGACGCCAATTCCGTTGGGGCCGCCCTGGAAAACGTGTTAACAGGGAAGGGTAAGGTCCAGGTCTTTTCCCCGGTGGCCGGGGGAGGGGTCGGTGGTGCCGGCGGAGCCCGTGGTGGAGCCGGAGCAGCGGGCGCTGCCGGGGGAGCTTTAGGAGGTGCTTTAGGAGGTGGTATTGCCAGTAGAGGGGCAGTGGGAGGTGGTATTGGTGGCATTGGAGCGTTTCCGGACCATCTCCTGGTCACAGATGTCCTATCGAACTTTCCGTTTATCGAAAAAATTATCAAAAAGCTCGATAAGCAGGTTCCCCAGATCAATATCGCCGTAAAGTTTATTGAGACCAGTCTGAAAGCGGATGAACGGCTGGGAATCAACTGGGACCTGCGGTCAACCCTGAGCGGACCCGCGGAGAAGACCGCCGTGGCCGCCACCGAATTAGCCTTGGGGAAGTGGAACAGTATGCGCTTTGCCACCCTGACCTTGCCGGTCTTTTCGGCCATTTTGGAAGTCTTGTCCTCCGATAATAATACCCGTCTGTTGCAGGAACCCCAGGTGACCACCAAGGACAACGTGCTGGCCACCCTGACCGAGGGAGTCACCATTCCGATTCTGGTCCCCCAGCCCCAGGGGGGATTAGCCGGAACGCAACCCTTTACCTTTGAAGACCAGGAGATCAGCGTAACCCTGAGCGTGCAACCCCGGATCAACGAGGATAAATTCGTCTCCATGACCGTCAATATCATGGTCCAGTCCCTGGTGGGATACACCCCCACGGGCGAACGACCGATTACCTCGCAGCGCAGTGCCCAGACCCAGGTGATGGTGGCCAACGGAGAAACCCTACTCATGGGTGGTCTGATTTATGATCATTTGACCAAAACCGAAACGGCGGTGCCCTTCCTGGGGAATCTCCCCCTGATCAAGCGCTTTTTCACCCATAAGTCGACCACCACGGAACAGCGGGAGCTGTTGATTTTCATTACTCCAAACATTGTAAGATTATTTTAGAGGTTTTAGACTGTAATGAAAGTCCATGAACTACTGAATTTTATGCGTGAAGTAAATGCTTCTGATCTCCATTTAAGTCCGTTTTCTGCCCCAATTGTTCGCATAAATGGAGAGATTCAGCGCTCTAAGCTTACACCACTTCAGCCAGAAGATGTGCACATTCTGGTTTATGATATCATGAAGGAGGAACAAAGAAAACTGTATGAGGAAGAACTGGAAATCGATTTTTCCTGTGATTTTCATGGTATCGGGCGCTTTCGTGTCAATGTTTTTAAGAGTTTACATGGAGACACCGCGGTTCTAAGAGCCATTTCAGAACGTTCTTTTACATTTGAAGAATTGGGACTACCTGTGGTGTTAAAGGAGCTGGTTATTCGTGAGAAAGGCTTAATACTGGTTACAGGTCCAACCGGCAGTGGTAAGTCTACCACGCTGAACACATTGATTGACTATATTAACAAGCATCAACGCAAACACATTATCACGATTGAGGATCCCATTGAATTTGTACATGTCAGTAAAAAATCGCTGATAAACCATCGCGAGGTAGGTACAAGTACTTATTCTTTTGTCAAAGCGCTACGCAGCGCATTACGTGAAGATCCTGACGTAATTGTAGTTGGGGAAATGCGGGATTTGGAGACAACTGCCTTAGCGGTTACAGCGGCCGAGACCGGACACCTTGTGTTTGGAACCTTACATACGATTAATGCGACTAAAACGCTGGATCGCATAATTGACCAATTCCCTGCTGATAGACAAAGTCAAATTAGAATTATGCTAAGTGAATCTATTCTTGGAATTATCGCTCAAGTGTTGCTTAAGAAAAAGGGTGGTGGCAGAATTGCGGCTTTTGAGATTATGGTTGGAACCGCGGCCGTTGCCAACCTGATTCGTGAAAATAAAACATTTCAACTTCCTTCTATACTCCAGACTAGCGGTAAGATAGGTATGATTACAATGGAACAGTCTCTAATCAAGCTTTATAAAGGTGGTTTAATTGAAGAGAAAGATGCGCTGGAAGCAGTCACTGATCCTGATGAATTACGCAAAAGTTTAGAATAGGTAATTTAATACATTATGTATACTATCAAAGATTTACTGAGTGTTATGGTTGAGGCAAATGCTTCAGATTTATTTATCGTTCCGGGTGCTTATCCAATGCTTAAAATATCTGGAGAGACAGTCCCACTTGAAAAGGAAATAGTAACTCCGGATATAATAGGTAGTTTAAAAGAGGATATGTTAGATGAAAAACAGCGGCAGGCGTTTGCTCAGAATCACGAATTGGATTTTACATATAGCCTTTCGGGAGTAGGAAGATTCAGAGTTAATTTTTTCAGGCAAAGAAATTCTGATTCATTCGTTATTCGAAGGATAATATCACAGATTAAGACCTTCGATGAATTAAATCTTCCACCACTGTTAGGAGATTTGGTTTTGAAAGAGAGGGGATTGGTTTTGGTTGTAGGAGCTACGGGGTCGGGAAAGTCTACAACTTTAGCTGCCATGGTTGAATACCGAAATACCAATCTATCTGGTCATATTTTAGCGCTGGAAGACCCGATTGAGTATTTACATACTCATAAAAAATCCATTGTCAGCCAACGCGAGATAGGTCAAGACACCGATTCCTTCTCATCAGCTTTAAGAAGTGCCCTTCGTGAAGCGCCATCCATGTTATTAATCGGTGAAATAAGAGATCAAACAACTATGTCTGCAGCGTTGAACTTTGCCGAAACTGGACATCTGGTATTGAGTACCATACATGCTACAAATGCTTATCAGACTATTGAGAGAATAGAGAGCTTTTATGATGCTCCTCAACATCAGATGATTAGGCTTCAATTAAGTCAAAATTTAATGGCAATCGTAGCTCAACGTCTGATACCTACTGTAGATGGTAAACGAAGAGCGTCCATGGAGATTCTGTTATCCACAGCTCGGATCCAGGATTTGATTCATAAAGGAGAGATAGATCTGTTACGGCATACAATAGAATCTTCTACTGCAGAGGGAATGCAATTGTTTGATCAGTCTCTTTATAAGCTTTATAAAGAAGGAGTGATCACTGATGAAACAGCAATTCAGTTTGCCGACAGGCCAAATGATCTGAGGTTGCTTATTCGATCTAAAGAAGAACAAATGTACACTCAGAAGATTGAGTTGTCAGAAGACGAAGACTAAAGGGGATATAAAATGGGTAATAAGAAGATATTGATTGTTGATGATGAGGATTTTTTTGTTAAGCCTATAAAGCTTCTGTTAGAAAAAAATGATTTTGAGGTTGTAGTTGCTTATGATGGTATGTCTGGTCTGAAAAAAGCGCGCAGTGAGCAACCTGACCTGATGATGGTTGATTTAATGCTTCCAGGGCTCGACGGCTACCAGGTATGCCGTTTGATAAAATTTGATAACAAGCACAAAAATACACCCATTATAATTGTGTCAGCTAAGGATACAGAACATGACCGGAAACTTGGTGAACTAAGCGGCGCTGATCTGTATATAACAAAGCCTGTAAAATTTGAATCGTTGCTTGAAAAAATTAAAGAGATGGTTGCCTGAGAAAATGGAGTTAGTCATGATTTTGGTACTGATTATTTCGGGATTGATGATAGGTAGTTTCTTGAATGTCTGCATTTACCGGATTCCCAGAGGAGAATCAATTATTAGTCCGAGATCCCGCTGCCCTCAATGTAAACACCAGCTTAAAGCCTGGGAAAACATCCCGGTATTCAGCTATATTTTTCTTAAAGGTCGTTGTTCTGCTTGTCATTCCCGGATTTCACTAAGATATCCGGTAGTGGAACTCATTACGGCCTTGGTTTTTGTGATTGTTTATTCGCAATTTGGATTATCCCTGAATTTTCTAGCCTTCGTCTCCTTTTTGTGCATCGTAATAGTTATCACATTTATTGATATTGATCATCAAGTTATTCCCAATCGGCTTTTATTGTTTGGTCTTATCCCTGGTGTTTATCCATTGATCAGAGATGGGTTTCAATATCCGCAACTGTATTTGTTTGGTGCTTTTGGTTTAGGATTAGTATTTTTACTAATCAGATTAGTAGGAAACCTGATTTTTAAAAAAGAGAGTATGGGGATGGGTGACGTGAAGTATGCAGCGTTAATAGGTTTAATCCTCGGTTGGCAAGGGGGTCTCGTTGCTTCCGCAGTGGCGTTTCTATCGGCTTCTATATTATTCCTGTTATTCATGTCCTTTGGAAAGGTATCCTTTGGACAGCGGATACCTTTTGGACCCTTTCTTAGTTTAGGTACTCTGTTGGCATTAATTTGGGGACCAAGTATTATTAACTGGTATTTGCAACTGGTTTTCTAAAGGGGTAAACATGGTTGTAACACAAAAAAAGCAACTGGGTCAGATTTTAATTGACGCTGGTATAATTGATAGTAACCAGTTGGAGGAAGCACTCCAATACAAACGGGACCATAATGTATATTTTGGTAAAGCAATCATTGCCATGGGATTATTAACGGAAAAGGAATTGGTGGAAACGCTGAGCGATCAACTTGAACTTCCCTTCCTGGATCTCATGTCCTTTGAGATACAAAATGATGTACTGAAACTGGTAGAAGAAAAGCTCACCCAGCACTACAAAATTATGCCAATTTTTAACATCGGATCTTCCCTGACGATTGCCACCTCCGATCCACTCAATGTGGAGGTCATTGATGAATTAAGCCAAAAAACGGGGATGGAAATAAACCTGGTACTGGCGACTGAAAGTGACATTGAGCAGGCCATTGATCTTTATTACGGCGCTGCGAAATATGTAAGTAGAATGGAGACAAAAGGAGGTGTCGAGAAGGCTCCCCGGGTGGTCTCCCAGGAGATCAGTGAAGACACGGAAATTATTGAGGCAGTGAATATGCTGTTTAATGAAGCCATGAAAATAGGTGCCAGCGATATTCACCTTGAGCCGCGTGAGCAGGATGTCCGTATCCGTTTCCGGGTGGATGGGGTTCTGCAACAGTATTACACCGTTCCTAAAGCCTCTATGTCCCCGTTTATTTCCCGGGTGAAAATTTTAGCTGGTATGGATATTGCTGAATCGAGAAAACCACAGGATGGACGCTTTACCCATAAAGACAGGGACAATAAAATTGATGTTAGAACCTCTACTTTCCCTACCTCCAATGGTGAGAAAGCGGTTATGCGAATTCTCGACGAATCACGTGGGAAGATTGAATTGCACAAACTGGGTTTTTCAGATGACATGCTTAAAGAATGGCGGAGAGTCATTCATATTCCGAATGGCATCATTTTAGTATCGGGTCCCACCGGCAGTGGAAAAACCACTACCTTGTATGCGACTTTGAATTTGATTAATTCCGTCGAAGTCAATCTCATGACAATTGAAGACCCGATCGAATATAAACTGGGCAATATCAATCAAGCGCAGGTGAATCCCAAAGCCGGGCTTAGCTTTGCTACAGCCCTAAGATCTATGTTACGACAGGATCCGGACATTATTATGGTAGGAGAGATGCGCGATGTGGAAACGATTGAATTGACCATTCGGGCGGCCTTGACGGGACACTTAGTGTTCAGTACTATTCATACCAATGATGCCGCTTCAAGTTTTACCAGAGTGCTTGATATGGGCATTGATGCTTTTCTGGTCAGTTCCTCGGTGCGAGCCATCCTGGCTCAGCGGTTAATACGGTTACTCTGTCCGCGGTGCAAACAGGAAGTTGAACCTACGGTCAATCTGCTTAAATTGATCGGTTTTACAGGTGATTTCAAGGGGCAGTTATTTAAGCCTGTGGGCTGTGTACACTGCCGGAATTCCGGTTATTTCGGACGGGCTGGAGTCTTTGAGTTACTGATTCCCAATGAGGAAATAATGGAATTGGTTAATAGACATGCGGTTGCTTCTGAAATTGAGGAGGCCGCCGTTAGAAATGGTATGGTTACTTTACATCAGACAGCCCTTCATTATGTGGTCACCGGAAGAACCTCCAGCGATGAAATGATGCGCGTAACCTTAGTTTGAGATTCAGGTACAATTGCGATTTCTAATCGGTTATTCCCCCCCTGAAAATAAGGTGAAAGATTCCGTTCGTAATGAACTGGAACAGGTATTTAAAGATAACCAAATCGATATAACCATTACCCAGGATTGGGCGTCAGCGTTAGCGTATGTCGCTGTGGATAATTATTCCTCAGTCTGGATGGATTGGGATATTCTAAAGGATTACTATGCCGATTTCCATCGTCGATTACTCAGACTAAATAAACATCTACCACTGGTTGTTTTTGTTAAAAAACCAAGCATAGGATATCAAATGTATGCCAGTAAAGAGCTCCTGTTTTCAGTGCTGCCACTCGACCGCATACCCGAAGAGGCGGATGAATTAGTCAAACGTCTGAAGCTGTATCGAAAAATGCTTTCTGAGGTCCCCGGTGATGTCCTGGGGTATCTCAGACCCAATGGCTTCGGCCCCTTCATTGGGAATTCCCCTTCGATGTTAAAACTATACCAGCAGATTGCAAAAGTTGCCCCGACTGATATCACAGTCTTAATTTCCGGAGGAAGTGGTAGTGGAAAGGAATTGGTAGCCCGGACAATTCATGATCTAAGCCCCCGGCAAAGTAACAGTTTTGTCTCTCTTAATTGTGCCGCAATTCCTGAGAACTTATTGGAAAGCGAATTGTTTGGTTATGAGAAAGGTGCCTTTACTGGTGCTGGGCAGTCAAAACCGGGAAAATTTGAACTGGCTCATAAAGGGACAATATTTCTGGATGAAATTGGCGACATGCCCCTTACTTTGCAAGTCAAGTTGTTAAGAGTATTGGAGGAACATACAGTAGAACGCCTGGGAGGAACGACAAGTAAAAAAGTGGATATCAGGGTATTGGCGGCGACGAACCAGGACCTTGCCGCTCTCATCAGAGAAAAGGAATTCAGGTCTGATCTCAATTATAGACTTAACGTTATCCCCATACAGTTATCCTCCCTTAGTAGGCGCAGAGAGGATATTGTTCTGCTTACTCTCCATATTCTTGGAAAACTATCCCGAGATAATTCCCACCTGGTAAAATCCATTAGCTGGGAATTTTTAGATGAACTCAAGCGTATGGAAATATCCGGCAATGTTCGTGAGTTAGAGAATTTTTTAACCCGCGCTTTGTTCCAATCCAATGAACCTATCCTTAGCGCCAGGAACCTCCGCGAAGTGGTGACCTTACCTAATACCGAGCTAGCACCTGAGGAATATTTAGATACATCCGGAGATGGAATTCAACCACTCTGGGAGGTGGAGAAAATAACCATTAAGGAGGCTCTAAATAAACTCAATTGGAATATCAGTCAGGTCGCCTCCCAGTTGGAAATATCCCGGACAGCCTTGTATCGGAAAATAAAAAAATACAATTTGTCAAGATTTGAAAACTCCTGATTCCTTTGAGACAATAGCAGGACTAAAAAAGACAAAAAGATTTCCGATTAGATTTTTTTGAATTAAGGATTTATCCCGACCAGAAGAATACCACGTCACGTTCACTTCCCCGATACGCTTCGCTATCGGGGCAGGCTATTCCGCTATCGGGGTAGGCTGTTCAGTCCATGCTTTACCCGTGCCTGCACACCGAAGTGCGTTTCGGCACGCAGGTGTGGGGCTCCATAT
>JACKQG010006324.1_pt1 | contig 12584 bp, 11 predicted proteins | sample 8237621 | NCBI WGS metagenome assembly JACKQG01 (sample SAMN15677084, study PRJNA649215) | marine metagenome | biome: marine; feature: Black Sea; material: saline water; isolation source: suspended particulate matter (SPM) from the Black Sea western gyre | collected 2013-06-09/2013-06-10 | depth...
AAGAAAAGCGAATTCGTTTGAATTGAATAGGGCCAGGCAAACGATGGGCAGGCCTCTATCTTCAGCCACTTGCAAGCAATCCTTCAGCTCGACCGCAGTCGGTTGTCGTGAGAGCAGGAGCTCGAAGCATCGGCGAACCGCACCAGCAGAACCTTCCTGGCCGGCTTCTCTCTCGGCTCTTTCCGCAAGCAAGACGACCTGATTGACGACAAAGTCGCTGTTCATCAAATTAAGAGCCTGCAATGGCGTAGTAGAAATGGGTCGCTTGGCCCGCACCTGACCGCAATCGGGAAAATCAAAGGCCGTAAAGATGCGATCGTCCACGCGCCTCATGCGTTCCTGATAGATCATCCGACGCCAGGTTTCCGGACCATGATTATTGACCACCTCCCACTGGGCGTAGGTTTTCTTAACGTTGTGTATGCGATAGCTACGTCCGCCCAGCTTCCGCCCAAGCTTGCCTGAAGCCAAGAGTATGCCGTCGCGAATGACCTCGGCTTCTACGCGTCGGGGAGGAAAGCGCCAAAGCAGGGAAGAGGTGGCATCCTTTTTCATCCCCTGCTCCGTTGGTTGGCTAGATCTACGGAAAGCATCGGAGGTAACGAGCAGGCGTATGAATTCCTTCATGGACCAGGCAGTACCTCCGGATCGCCCGGGCTTTGTGAACTCGGCCGCGATCCAGTCCAGCAACTCAGGATGACTAGGGGGGGAACCCGCTCGTCCAAAATCCCCTCCCGTAACCACCAATCCCGCACCGAAGACATGTTGCCATATACGGTTGGCCATAACGCGAGCCGTGAGCGGATTGGATGTGTCGGTGACCCAGTCGGCAAAACGCGACCGACGGGCGAGGCCACTGGCGTCATTGCCAACGCCTAGCACGCCGGCCAGAATCTTAGGTGCTCCCGGCAGCACGACGTCACGGGGGTTCTCAGGGCTGCCTCGATGGAAAACATGCGTGACCACCGGCTTGATGAAACTACCGACGAAACTGGGACGAGGGCCATTCTCGGCAAGCTCGTAAGTAAGATGGGAAATTTCCAGAACGGCATCCGACAAGTCTTTGTTTTGCTGCACCGCCTTCTTTATCTTTACAGTCGACGCAATCTCCTGCCAGGACCCGTCGGGTAGCTGGGCCTCCACTACGTAATCTTGAAAGTTGAACTTGTTCTTTTGCTCGAGGTAGTCGGTCTCGTAATAGTATTCGCGGTTGGTGCTGATGCGAAGGCGACCGACTTGTACGGGGTTCGCGAAAGTAACTTCAAGCCAAGGCTGTTTCTTTGCCTGTTTGTTGTAGCTAGCCCGCCAACGTTGCGTCCCGTATTTTCCGTCAATCACACGTGCAACTGGAAAGCGATTGCCTTGTTGGGAAAACCTCGGATCCGTTCGGACCTTCGTACCCCGGGAGCTGCGAGCCAAGTTGAGGTCCTCACTTGGCTTGCCAAAAACTTCCAGTTCGTCGAGACCAATGTAACCGGACTTAAAGGACACGCGAAGGGCCTTGGCCATGATCGGTTTCCAGTGGAGCTCCTTGTAGGCTCCCCAGTCTTCCTCCCAAGTCGATCTCTGTGCTCGAATCTTATAACGGTTTCGCGAAATATCCTTCCATACCTCGCGAGATTTTTCCTTCCGAGGATGATCCCTCGCGAACTCAGGAAACCTGCTCCCGAACTCGATATCCTGGAAAACCGCCGTCATCGAATAATAGTCCTGAATCGAAACCGGGTCGAACTTGTGATTGTGGCAACGAGCACAACCGATGGATACTCCGATCAGGGAAGCTCCAACTGTCTGCATGACCTCATCCATGCGGTCGGCGCGAGCCTGTCGAATGGCCGAGGGTTCCTGCCCGACCGTGGCGGCCGGCACGTGCGGACCCGCCACCAGAAAGCCCAAGGCTTCTCCCGTCCCCAGACCATCACCCGCAAGCTGTTCACGAACAAAGCGATCATAGGGCAGGTCTTCGTTGAAGGCGCGAATCACGTAATCACGATAAACCCAAGTAAGCTTCCGGTAGAGGTTGGATTCCGAACCATTCGTCTCCGCCCATCGTATGACGTCCAGCCAATGCTGAGCCCACCGTTCGCCGAAATGGGGAGAATCGAGCAACTCGTCGACCAGTTCGAAAAAGGCGCGATCATTGCGCTTGGCATAGTCGGCAAGGAATTTTCCCACGCGAGCAGGCTCGGGAGGAAGTCCCGTAAGCACGATGGAGGTTCGTCGAATCAGGGAAAGACCGTCCGCTGGTGGATTCGGCTTGAGGCCTTCCTTCGCCAATCGATCAATGAGAAACGCATCCACCGGATGTTTGGCGCCTTGAGGCACAACGGACCGCTTGACGGGCTGGAAAGACCAATGATCCGTTTTGAGCTCGAATTTAGCATCCATCTGCCCCGGCCAGATGGCACCCTCGGCAATCCACTTCTCCAGCAAGGCAATTTCATTAGAACTCAAAGGGTCCCCTTTCTTGGGCATCCGTTCGTCCGGGTCTTTCAGCTTGATCAACTCGATAAGATGACTCTTTTCAGGACTCCCGGGCACAAGAGCGGGCAACCCGCTATCGCCTCCCCGTAGAAGAACGGGGCGCTGGTCAATCCGAAGACGAGCCTTGGGCTTGTCAGGCCCGTGGCAATCTATGCAGTTCTCCTCAAAAAGTGGTAAGATTTCCTTCTGAAAATCAACTGCGTGAAACAGTTGAAAGGAGAAAGAGAAAATCAGAGTGAAAAAGAAAAAATTATGGATATGCACTTCAAGTAAATGATAATCTGCAGACCGAAGTAGGAGTTAATTAAATACTATTATTAATTTCTTCGACCAAGGCAAAAAAACGAGAAATGAAACTAATTCCAAAAATTATTTTCAATCTCGAGGCCAAGCCAATACATCGGCCTGACATCCGTCACATGACCGGGTTGATCGGTAAGGTCGCCTCGACTGTTGATTCCCTTTGGCATATGTGGGTCATGCTCGCTCGCTCAAAAAGCCCTGAGGAAAAGGCGACCGAGGCGCAACCCTAGTCGGAAGAAAGAAATGTTCAGTGAATATATCTGTCTAATCTTTTTACGGTTTTCTTGTCAGTCTTTCTGCACTGGTTCTTTCATGGCTTGGAATTGACAAGCAATTGGAGTGAATAATGGTTTCCGTGTACATAGTGGACATGATGCCGTTTTCACGGCTTCCACCAACAATTCTTGGTATTCCAATTGTCATAGTGATTGTTACCAACAGGTTTGTATTTTTCAATTAGCCGAACAGGGGTTGTGGGCAGCATTCCATTTATCGTAACCCTCCTTGTTTGAGGCTTTGCAGCCAATGGAGTCGCTTTTGCCATCAAGAAACGGAAATCGAATGCAACTTTGTCTTAGCGACCTCGTTTGATACTTTGCAAAGAGCCATAATAACCCTAAAAGAGAAACAATCATCATACGGCAAACCATTCGATCTTTGAAACCCTTGTGGATTGTTATTACGACACTTCAGGTTTCCTGCTCGCTTTCCGCCCAACAACCAGGTCGAGGGAGACCCCCCATGCGGAAGCACACCATAACGCAAAAGAAGGAATGGCATCCGGTTCCTGCAAGGAAACCCCCTCGGTTTGAAAGCAAGAGCACTTTTGAAAAAGGACATAAGGAAATAAAGGTCGAGGCCAATGGTATCCCTAGGCACAAGGTCGGGCGATTTCCCAACCGAGGGAACCCACACACGATCAGCGAGCAGGCATATGATTTCGTCGTCCGGGCCAATCAGCAAGCGAGTCGCAACATTACGCCACTTCACAATGACACTGGATTCGGTCCTCCGAACACGCCATTTGGCATTGCGATAAACGGAGTGCTCTTCGATCCGGGTACGGCCGAGTTCTACAATGGGGATCGCCGCTCCGATTGGAATTACGAGGCCCTAAGCGGAGCCGTTCCACTAGGCGTGGACGCCAATAACGCACACGTGCAACCGAACGGAGCGTACCATTACCATGGCTTGCCCAAAGGCTTGCTCGAGGCACTTAAGGTGAATGACAAAGAGCACTCCCCCTTGATTGGCTATGCAATGGATGGTTACCCTATTTATTCCCTTTACGGGTTCAAGGATCCGAAGGACTCGAAGTCATTGATCGAGAAACTCAAAAGCAGCTACAAGTTTAAGAAAGGAATGCGCCCGCGATCTGCTCGGGATCCCGGCGGAAAGTATGATGGAACCTTTGCCAAGGATTACGAATACGTCGAGGGAGCCGGAGATTTGGACGAATGCAACGGTCGCTTTACCATTACCGCAGAGTACCCCGAAGGAACCTATGCCTATTTCCTAACGGAAGGATGGCCGGTAATACCGCGAAACTTCAAGGCAACCCCACTAAAACTGAGAGGTGGCCCTCCCCATTCCGACGGCCATCGCCACAGACCTCCTCCTCGCCCAAGACGATTCCCGTAGCAGGGTATTCAATTCATGGACGTCACAATCCGTTCTTTCAGAGACGCCGAGAAAGAGATTCGTTTCATACGCGATATCGTATTCGGAGAGGAACAGAATGTTGAGAGAGAAGTTGATTGGGACGGAAAGGACAGTCAGTCCATTCAGGTAGTGGCAACTGATGATGATGACAATCCGATCGGAACCGGTAGAATGCAACCGGATGGAAAAATTGGACGCCTTGCCGTTCTGGATTCATGGAGAGGGCAAGGTACAGGGGAGAAGATGCTGCAAGCTCTTCTGGAAACGGCGGAAAAGGAAAATTTTCGAGAGGTTTTCTTGCACGCTCAGGCTCATGCGATTTCCTTCTATGAGAAGTGCAGTTTTAATAAGGTTGGCCCAGAGTTCTTGGAGGCTGGCATCCCGCATGTTAAAATGACGAGGAATGTCTATAAGATATAAGTTTTTCGTAATGCCTAAGAAGCTAATCTCTATCGTACCGCTGTTTTTGCTGATCCAAACAGCCTATCCGGAGACGTCTCAGGAACAGGCGCAATTCAAGAAGATTCAAGAGGCTCTCGTAGAAACAGTGGCCCAAGAGAAAGTCCCGGGGATGGTAGCCGCGATCACTTCCTCGAAAGGAGTCCTCGCGATCGGGTCCGCCGGGGTTCGCAAGATCGAAGCCGATACGAAACTGACGGAGCAGGATCATATTCATTTGGGTTCCTGCACCAAGGCCATGACCTCCGTCTTGCTGGCCACCTTGATCGCCGAGGGCAAACTCACGTGGGAGACCTCATTGATCGACGTCCTGCCCGAGCTCAAGGGTAAGATACATCCTGACTATCACGCCATCACCGTCTGGCAATTGCTCACCCATCGGGCGGGAGTGGAGGCCAACGCAGCGAACTGGTGGGCCCACGGCAAGATGGAGCTTAAGAAAAGACGCCTGGCGATCCTCCAGGAGAACCTCAAGGAGGCGCCGACCAGCAAGCAGGGGGAGTATCACTATTCCAACTTGGGGTACTTGATCGCCGGATGCATGGCGGAAAAGGTCACCGGCTCGACTTGGGAGTCCTTGATGCGAAAACGCATCTTCGATCCGCTTGGCATGGACTCGGCCGGCTTTGGTCCTCCGGGCGTTTTAGGGAAGACGGAGCAGCCGTGGGGTCACGTTCGCTCCGGTGAGGGCTGGCGTCCCCGCCAATTCGACAATGCGGAAGCCTTGGGCCCGGCCGGTCGCGTGCACGCATCCTTTGCGGATTGGGGGAAGTTCCTCGCCATGCAACTGCCAGGTGGCAAGAACCTCGGGCTGGACCGCAAGATCTTGGACAAATTGATTACGCCCACGGGCAACTATGCAGGTGGCTGGAGAGTGACCAAGCGCCCTTGGGGGAAAGGCACCGTGCTGAACCACAGCGGAAGCAACACCATGTGGTACGCCCTCGTCTGGGTGGCTCCCCAGCTGGACCGCGCTTTTCTGGTGGCAACGAACTCCCGCGATGACAACTCTCATCCGACGTGCGACCAAATGATCGGCAAACTCATTCGAATCAATCAGGGAAACTGAATCACTCGAACTGACAGTTTGGGCGCAGTCTGGTAACCATATTTCTCCACGATTTCATCCATTCCGCAATGAAGCCATTTACTCTTGTCGCGATCGCTCTCATTACAAGCCTACTTACCTCGCCACTGTTCGGCGTTGCGGCGTTGCGCGAAGTGATCGTCAGCCATGCCGATGAAAAGGGTGTCCTTCAACTCTATCGGATGAAGGAGGACGGGACGAGTAGTCGGCAACTCACGCAATCCAAGCACGGGTGTCGCCAGCCGAGTTGCTCACCCGACGGCACAAAGTTGGCATATGTGGAACAGGTTGGACATGCGTTGGCCATTCGTATCTCCGACCCCGATGGCCAAAACGTCCGCACCCTGATCAAGGAAGGCATGAACCTGTTCCCCTCCTGGTTGCCTGACTCGGAGCAACTGGTCTGGATGAAGGTGAAGCCCCAGCCAAAGCAAGACCCGGCCCGTAATGCCCAGATACACCTCGTCAACGTCAGGACGGGGAAGGCCCGGAGGCTCTTTACCGACAAGGAGCAATTGAAGCACAGCAACGCCATGCCGGTGGTTTCATCGCAAGGGGACCGCATCGCATTCGTCTCCAACCGCAGTGGCGACATGCGGGTCTGGATGAGCGCACTGGATGGAAGTGACGCCAAGCTCGTGTCCAAGCCGGAGATGGAGTACCACAAACAGATCAAGGCGCCGTTCGAGCAAAAGGTGCCCGCCTGGTCTCCGGACGGAAAATGGATCGCCCATTGGGAAGGCGTCGAGATGATTCACATGAGCAAGTTCACCGGGGTTCCCCACCCCCAGCGGGACCAAATGATTGCGAGTACCTTTCACGTCTGGGTGGTCGGAAGCGACGGCAATAACCGTCGCAAGGCAGGACGTGGGGACGACCCCACTTGGTCGCCCGACGGATTTGTCACGAGAGCGTTTCCCGATCCCAAGAGAGGAGCGCCCGTCGTCATGGTGGGTTCCGCTTCCGGGGACAAGGCATTGCCCATCGTTCCGCCGAGAAGAAACTGGGGCCGCTTCACCTGGTTGCCGCTGAAAACCGAAAACAAGGCCAAGCCAGGTGTCCCCGTCGTCGCCTCCTACGAGGGGCGCATCCGGGCGACGGGTTTCGACCACAACTTCCGCGACACCGGCCCGACCGAAATGATCATCAAGACGCAGACCGACTACGAGGCCTTCCTTCGCAAGATCCCGAAGCAAACGATCTCCAAGACTAACCCGGCCCCACCGAGCAAGGATCCTTTGCTGCAGAAGCCGCCCATCGACTTCGGCAAACACATGATGCTGGTGGCCGTGCGGGCAAACAGCATGTACGTCACGCCCAAGCTCGAGTCCGTCGTCGTCGACAAGGACGCTTTGCTTGTTCATATTTTAGATCCCGACCTCGGCGAAACCCGGCTTCTCAACCAAATGCAGGGCATAGGCACTTATCGAGCCGTCGTCGTGCCTAAGCACGATGGTCCCATCCAATTTCTCAGGAAGAAGGCGAAGCCCGCGCCTCGACGAAAGTGACCTCTTCCTCTCCTCCCCTTCTTCGCGTGATCGGCTTGCCCGGATCCATTTTGATGGGCCTTGGCTCGATCATGGGGGCCGGGGTGTTTGTCAGCCTCGGGATGGGAGAGCAGATTGCGGGACCCTCCTTGCTGCTGGCCTTGGCTCTCGCTGCGGTCGTGGCTACCTGCAATGGACTGAGCAGCGCCCAGTTGGCGGCCAATCATCCGGTCAGCGGAGGCACCTACGAATACGGGCACCGCTGGCTGACTCCGTCCCTCGGCTTTACCGCAGGCTGGATGTTCCTTTGCGCCAAGTCCGCCTCCGCCGCTACGGCGGCCCTCGCTTTTGCCATGTATTTGACCCCTAATTACCTTTTGCCAGTCAGTTTGGCCACGGTGGTGGGACTCACGCTGATTACCCTAACCGGCATGCAACAGAGCAAAGCCGTGAATGCCGTTATCGTATCCGCTGTCCTGCTGACCTTGCTTGCTTTCGTGGCGGTGGGCTCCTCGGCTTTGAAAACCAACAGCGAACTTCTCAAACCTTTCTTCGATTCCACCCGGATGTCCGAATTGCTCGAGGCCACGGCTCTCATGTTCGTGGCGTACACCGGTTATGGTCGTATCGCCACCTTGGGGGAGGAGGTTCGCGAACCGCGCCGGACCATCCCCGTGGCGATCATCCTCACGCTAGGGTTGGCCACCTTGCTTCACCTCGGCGTAAGCGCAGTGAGCCTAGTGCATGCCGATGGCCAAGGCTTTCAGTCGCTCTCACTTCTCGCCGAAAAAATGGGTGGAACTTCTTTTGGCATGGCCCTGACTGCGGGGGCAGCCCTTGCCTTACTGAGCGTCTTGCTCAACCTTCTTCTGGGCTTGTCTCGGGTAGCCTTGGCGATGGGTCGGCGGGGTGATTTGCCCAAGGCCAGCGGACGGATCAACGAATCCACCAAGGTGCCCGAAGTGGCCACGGTGTTGATCTCGGTGATGGTTAGCGGACTGGTCTGCGTCTGCGACGTAAAACGCACTTGGAGCATCAGCGCCGTCATCGACTTGATCTTTTATGTCATCACGAACCTGTGCGCCATCCGATTGAAACCAGAGGAACGATTGTACCCCGTATGGACGGCCTACCTCGGCCTATTGACCTGTCTTTCGCTGGCCTTCTTCGTGGAGTGGCGCGTCCTGTTGACTGGTCTGAGCCTGATCGCGTTGGGCCTGATCTGGAAGGCCGTCGCGGCCAGACAATGACCTCGGTCAGGCGATGGTCGCACCCAATCAAGGATTAGATCAGTTGCCATGCTCTTAACTTGCCGAGTGAGGGCGATCGATGGAAAATTGAATGACGAGATTTGGAAGCATGCCACATTTCTGCATCTGTTTGATTTTCTGGCTTCGACGAGCGATGTAGAAATCAAGGCCGACCGCGGTGCCCATAGTTTTGGTCGGATCATGCTTGGCGCGTCGGGGACTTTGTTCGACGCGTAATATTTGCAGTACGGGCTAAAAGAGCATCGAAGGTTTCACCTCAAAGGTCTAGATGGCGCCACGAACATTCAGGTAGACGAGAGGACGGGGGGGGATTGCAATTCCCTTTGCAGGTCTGGCGATGAAACCGGATGCGTTTGCGGCCATTGCACCGCGTGTATTCTATTCTTACTCTCCTGCAAGTGACGGGGTTCATCCAGAATGGGAGCCGGCCGCTGCCGCACCGGTAATTCAGGAGTTCCATGAAGCCTGTGGGGCGAAAGATTCATTCATAATTCAGGCAACCTCCAGGCGATCATGATTTCCCGTGGACATGGCGTCGGCCGGTGGTCACGCCCAATCAAGGATTAGGTCAGTCTCGCATGGTCTGAACTTGCCGCGATGCAGCGACAGACCCTAAGCTCACAATATGCTCATCCGGACGACATATATATTGACTACCACTCTATTCCTCGCCGTTGGTTCTCTGTCGGCTGACACCAAAGAAAACGCTGATTGGCGAGAGTACCTCGGCGGAAAAGGCCGCAACCTGTATTCTTCATTGGAGCATATCAACCGGGACAACGTGTCGAAGCTCCGGATTGCATGGCGGTATGAAACTGGGGACAAAGCCGAGTACCAGGCGAACAACCTGATTGTTGATGGGATCGTGTACACACCGACTCCCACTCGAAAAGTAATTGCCCTTGATGGTGCGACAGGAACGGTACGCTGGATCTGGGACCCGGCCAAGGACGGTCCGGGCAAAGGGAGCGCCCGGCAGCGGGGCTTGGTCTATTGGGAAAATGAGAAAGGCGCCGAGCGGCGATTGTTCACCGCGGTTGCGGGGATGCTCTTTGCCTTGGACCCGGCGACCGGCAAGGTGATCAAGGATTTTGGAAAGGAAGGGGCGATCAAGCTTGGTTCGGGCTTGAACACACCGGGCGTGGTCTACAAGGACCTCGTCATCGTCGGGGGCGTTGGAGGCAAGGGTGCGGTGCGGGCCTACGACGTGCGCACGGGATCCCAACGCTGGATTTTTCATCTGATTCCACGGCCCGGTGAAGTAGGCTACCACACCTGGCCCAAGGATGCCTACAAGACCGCCACCGGCCTGATGCCTTGGTGCGGCCAGTCGCTCGACGAGAAACGGGGCATCGTCTACGTGGCGACGAAGACCGCCGAACCTGATTTCTATGGTGGACGGCGGCATGGAGAGAACCTGTTCGCCAACTGCGTGCTTGCCTTGAACGCAGCGACCGGGAAGCACATCTGGCACTACCAAATCGTGCACCATGACCTGCTGGACAAAGATCTGCCCTGTCCGCCGGTACTGGTGACGGTCACGCACAAGGGGAAAAAGATCGATGCGGTAGCCCAGGGAACCAAGCACGGCCTACTGTTTGTCTTTAATCGTGAAACGGGTGAACCCCTCTGGCCGATCGAGGAACGCCCGGTGCAGGCCTCTGACCTTGAAGGAGAAAAAGCTTGGCCGACCCAGCCGTTTCCAACCAAGCCCCCGCCGCTCATGCGCCAGAAGTACACCGAGGCCGATGCATCAAACATTTCTCCGCAGACCCATCAGCTTACTTTGGATCGTATCAAGGCCTCGCCCAACTTTGGGCCCTTTCCTGCCCCGAGCTTGAAGGAAACGGTAATGTTTCCGGGCTACGATGGCGGAATGGAATGGGGTGGTGGGGCAGCCGATCCGGATGGCATCTATTACGTCAATATCAATGAAATGCCTTGGTTGTTGCAGATGATCGAGACGCGCAAGGCCGATGGGTCCAAGCTGGTTCGCGGGGAGCGTGACTACATGATCTTTTGCGGTGCTTGCCATGGCTTGGACCGCAAAGGAAACCTGCTGGCTGGATTTCCACCCTTGCTTGGCATCGGCGAGCGGAAGACCCGTGAGGAAATCGAGTTGATCACACGGCAGGGCGGAGGGCGCATGCCCGGTTACGCGGTCATGCCGGAAGGCAAGCGTAAGGCCATCCTCGACTACGTATTGAACTACAAGGCGCCCAGCGCCTCACGACCCGAGACGGGAGCGCCTGACCCGAAGGTAGACAAAAAACAACCGCCTGCCTATGCCTTCGGAGGTTTCCGACGCTGGCTGGACCCCGAAGGATATCCTGCCATCAAGCCGCCTTGGGGAACCCTCAACGCGGTCGACCTCAACACGGGCGAAATCAAGTGGAAGGTGATCCTCGGCGAGTACCCGGAACTGACTGCCCGAGGAATACCTCCGACCGGGACTGAAATCTACGGCGGCCCCTTGGTGACAGCATCAGGCTTGATCTTCATCGGTGCGACGGCGGACGAAACTTTCCGTGTTTTCGACAAGGAGAACGGCAAGACGCTCTTCCAAGCAAAGTTGCCCTTCAGCGGCAACTCTACACCCAGTACCTACATGGTGAAGGGTCGGCAATTCGTTGTGATCTCCGCGAGCGGCGGGAAATCCGGTCGGCCAAAAGGTGGCAGCTTGGTGGCCTTTGCCTTGCCGGAGTAAATAAAGCCCAAGCACCTGCTTAAAACAAGGCCGTCAACGATTGACACAAGATCATTCGAGGACGATACTTTGATTAATCAAAATCTGATCTTTCACTAGAAAAAATGAAACTTATCCCCATCCTTGTTAGCCTTACCATCGGATCAACTCCCTTTCCGGAAGTTGCTGCCGAGAATAGCTTGCCAGTGTCTGGTTCAAAGAGCCAATACACCCTCCTCAATCCGACGCCCCGTGAGCTCATGCGCGAGCTATCCCCCGACCGACCGGATGCGACGGAAAGTCCATTGACCGTGGATGCAGGTCATTTCGTGATAGAGACCAGTGTCTTTGATTGGCGAAGAAACGATGGAAGCGATACTCACACCCTTCTGTCGACCAACTTCAAAATCGGTCTCTCCAACGATGTGGATTTGCAGATCGTTTTCGATACCTACACCAGGGAAGACCCGAAGGTCGGTAAGGACTCAGAGGGCTTCGGCGATGTCCAGTTAAGGCTCAAATACAACCTTTGGGGTAATGACGGAGGTGATTCCGCTCTCGCCCTTTTCCCCTTCGTGAAAATCCCCACGACTGCGCAATTCAGCAATGACGAATGGGAGGGTGGCTTGATCATTCCTTATGCTACGGAAATTTCCGGAGGAATAGGCCTTGGCCTGATGGCTGAATTCGACGTCATCTACGATGCGGTTCGCAAAGACCACGACTTCGAGTTTCTGCACTCAGCCGTGCTCGGTTTCGACCTGAACCAACGGTTCGGTTCCTTCGTAGAGTACGTCGGGATAGAGGGTGATCCGTCCTATCGGGCTTTCGGGGCAGGTGGCTTTACCTACACCGTACACGAAGATCTTGTACTTGATCTTGGAACTCAGGTTGGCTTGAACAATACGTCGGAGGATTTTGGTCTATTCTTTGGGTTCACACGCAGATGGTAGCCGTCCGGCTTGTCGGCTAAGAAACCAATCAAACGAATGCTTCTGAGCTTAACCTTTGCCTGAGATGGTTTAGGTTGGCTACATGAGTTTCAAACCCAAAACCGGTTTCCTTTTCAAGCTAGGGCTGATTTTCTTGTCCCCCCTCTCAACCTTCGGTGAGACGGGGATACCGTCTTTCGGCGGAAGAAATTT
>JACKQG010006326.1_pt1 | contig 12575 bp, 10 predicted proteins | sample 8237621 | NCBI WGS metagenome assembly JACKQG01 (sample SAMN15677084, study PRJNA649215) | marine metagenome | biome: marine; feature: Black Sea; material: saline water; isolation source: suspended particulate matter (SPM) from the Black Sea western gyre | collected 2013-06-09/2013-06-10 | depth...
CACTTTCGTCGCGCGTTTTTCTTCAAAGTGGGCGCGTTTTAGATTATCATTAACACGTCACATCCTGCAACCCCAGGTGGCGCTGGATGAAGGCGTCTTTCAAACCTCCTGTGAGGGGACCCGGTCGATAGAGCGCCAGGGCGATCATGATGTCTTCTGGCGAGTGGGCGTCGATCTCTTTGAGCGTGGCGCGCATCCCCGGGCTTTCGATGGCAAAGCAGCCAATCGTCTGGGCATCCCGCACCATGGCAGCTGTATCAGGATCATCTTCAGGGATGGCATCCAGTACGTGCAGGCTGCTGGGGTACTCTGTTGCGGTCCAATCTCGCAGCCGCTCAGCCACATCGCCCAGCACGCTCAAGCCGCGCGTGCCAAGCAGATCGATCTTGACCAGGCCGAACTTCTCGATAGTGTCGAGGTCGAACTGCGTGATGACAATCCCTTTGCTGGCCAGATGCGTGGGCACCAGATCGTTCAACGGTCCTGGCGCGATAACTATGCCCCCTGGATGAATAGAAAGATGGCGGGGGAAATTCAGGATGGCAGCGGCATCTTTGAAAACAGCACGATAGGATGGATAGCGCTGCACCAACTCGCCAAAGGGGTCATCGCCGCTGACCCTGGCGCGTGCCCGCGGGCTCCAGCCCCGGTACGGCAGATCAGCTGTCATTTCCTTGATGAACTTCTCCGATAAACCATGGGCTTTGGCGGCTTCACGCAGGGCAGAGCGGCGCCGGAAGCGGTTGATCGTCGCAACCATAGCCACCCGCTCGTGACCATATTTATCATAGACATGCTGGATAACGATCGCGCGCCGTTTAGAACACAGGTCGGTATCGATGTCAGGCGGTGAGCTGCGAGAGGGATTCAGAAATCGCTCGAAATACAGGTTCAAGGCCAGGGGGTCAGGCGTGGTGATCCCCAAACAGTGCGCTACCAGCGAGGAAGCGGCCGAGCCGCGCGAAGAGGTGGGCACACCCGCCTCGCGAGCGAAATCCATGATCTCGGCCATGATCAGGAACAGCGGCGCGTAGCCGCGCTCTGCAATGACCTTCAACTCATGCTTCAGCCGCTGGCGGATGGTTTGGGTAATCTCACCATACTGTTGCTTAGCGCCAACGTCAGCTCGCTCGCTTAACACATCCAGGGCGGTCTTGCCTTCAGGCAAAGGAATCTTTGGATAGTGTGGTACGCCCAAGGGAAGTTCCAGGTTGCAACTTTCAGCAACGGCCAGTGTATTCGAAATAGCTTCTGGGAATTCGACGAATCGAGCACTCATCTCATCGCCAGATGCAAAATGACTCCCCGAAGGGGCCGGTGCATCCGAGGGCAGCTCGCTTAAACGACAGTTCAAACGCATGGCGCTCAATGTGCGCTGTAGTTGAGCGTCATCGGCATTGATGTAATGAACGTTGTTCGTCGCCACAATGGATAGATTAGCCTGCGTAGCGAGGGAAGTCATTTCCCGAAAACTTTCATTCGGTTGAAGCTCAACATAAAGGTTTCCTTGGAAGGCGGCCTGCAACTCAAACAGGAAATCCAAGGCGGCTTCTCTCTGTCCGCTGACGGCCAACCGTCGCACCAACCCGCTCACGCCCCCGGTCAGGCAGATCAACCCGGAACTGTTCTCCGCCAGCACTTCGAAGGATATGCCTTGTTCTGGGTCACGATCGGGAGCACTCTGGGCGGCGCTGCTCAAGCGGCACAAACTTGACCAACCCTGCAAATCTTTGGCCAGAAAAACGAGATTGCCCAACCCCAGCGTGTGCTGAACGGCTACCTCCAAACCCAATATCGGCTTGATCCCGGCGTCAAGGCAAGCTTCGTAGAATTCCAACGCGCCGGTCAGGCCATGGTGATCGGTCAGCGCCAGGGCGGACATGCCATGCTCGACAGCAGCATTTACCAGATCCTGAGGAGAAGGGACTCCTTCCAGGAAGGAGTAATAGGAGTGGGTGTGTAAGTGAACGAATTTCACAATGGATCAATAATACCAATGAATCCCCCATTAGGTCATTGAAAACCTTTCTATGGAATAAATCGACCTATCAAACTCAACCCGAAATATTCACTCATGTTACGCAAAATAGGACTGGCAGTCCTGGTAAATTCGGTTGGAACATGGGAATTTCTCTCCTAAGGACTGCCAGTCCTGCGTATCATCAGTTATTCAGTGAAAAATCAGCACTCACATGATTTCGAAAATGCCTTAAAAGTACTAGGCCCACCCGTAGACAATTTTTTCGGGGATGATGCCAGTGGTCCCCTTCAGTCAATAATATCCAAATCATTTTCATCGATCCACATTCGATGAAAATCTGAGAAACTTCGCCCTTCATCAAACCAGGACAAAACTTTGTCGCGCTCCAATATGGTCGGCTCCCGTCTCAAAATGGCCTGATACGAAGAAAATCGCCAATCTCGATAATCATCGATCAAACCATGCTTTTGCGGATTTTGATGAATATAGACAACTAACATCCTGAAGTAGGCGTCATTGGAGACATGCCTGCGCTTGAAAGGTTTTTCGAAAAGACTACCCGTCCTTTGGTAGGCCTTGTTGATCGCTTTCGAATAGGTACTAAATAAATTTCGAAACTGAAGTGAGACATAGGACTGCCAGCCCTCAGAGAACTGGCAGTCTTGAGGAACAACCTTGATTTGCATTAAGAAATGAAAATGATTTCGCAGCAGACAGTAGGCGTAAGTTTCGGCGATAGGATCAATGTATTTACGATAGAGACGCATGAAGTAATCATAGTTCTTTTCTTCGATGAAAATATTTTCTCGATTATTGCCACGATTGTATATGTGGTAATTCTCACCAGGGATTAGGGTTGTAATTTTCATATCACACACAACAAAATCATCGACCAGGTTTTATTGAGAGGTCACGCCTTCCAGATCTGTAATATCCAAATTCCCAAAAAAAAGACTTCTTGAGGGGGAATTATCTTTAGGTTAGGATGAGAAATTCGGCTGGACCAAACTTGCACTGATTGCAAAACGGATGATGAGCCTCACTACACTTTCAAGGTCCAATATACTTTGAGCCATTGAAACCTTCACCATAGGTATTGTTTCCAGGTTTTGGGTCAGTAAAATCAGGCTTTACCGTACATTCCACAATATAGGAATAAATATTGAAATCTAGATTCAGATTGGTCGGGTGCGAATGCGTTTCACCGGGTTTCATACTTTGGGTGATGGTAAATTGCGACGTTTTACCCGGGCCTGATTTAAGGGTGTTCTTGTCTGTTGTCTGAGTCGAGCAATCAACTGTTATTTTGAGATTATTTATCGTTCCCGGTCCGTGGTTGGTGATGCGCACATGGAATTGTCCATGGGGTTGGCTTCCAGGATAAATATCCGTTGGTTCAATATCTGCAGAAAAGGAGCCGCTGCCCGAAGTTCCACCCCCGCTGACAGTAACAGTCACATTTTTCGTGGAAGTCCCCCCACATCCCGTCCCCGTAAGGGTATACGTCGTCGTTACTGTGGGATTTACCCAGGCAGACCCAGGCGATCCTACTCCACCAACGCCAGAGGAAATTTCTACAGAACCTACCAATTCAGCAGTGTTCCCGTTAGTCACAGGGCCCCATTCAAGCTTCGATGATTCACCAGCTTTGATAGTGCTGGGGTTAGCTGTAAATGATGAAATTACTGGTTGGCCAGAGCAGCCTCCACTGGTTGTTCCCCCAGTTGTCCCGCTGCTTGTTCCTCCTGTTGTTTCGCTACTGGTTCCTTCATCTCCGGAGGGCGATTCTGATGGAGATTCATCGCCTGGCATCCCACCCACAACAATTTCGATTTCACGGGCTTCCATTTCTTCGCCCATATCCACACCCAGAACGAAGCCCATCGTCTCATCGGGGCAAACTTCCCGCTCACCTGCGCGCTCAACTGGTTCTCCATTGAAAAAGGCACCAAAGCCACCTCCTTCAACGTTCCAAAATAACATCGTACACTCACCAACCTGGAGATCAGTGCGTTCAGCAAAAAACTCGATTTGCACTTCCTCATCAATAGGCTCATCATCAGGAGGCGGCTCTTCCTCTGAGAATTCAACGACCATGATCTCGATTTCTCGAACATCGGCGCTATCTCCCAAATCCACTTCCAAAATGAATATTGTTGATTCTTCCAAGCAGATCTCCCGTTCTCCACCGAGTTCAACCTGCTCTCCGTTCAAAAATACGCCGAATCCTCCTTCAACGTGCCACCAGAGAAGTGTGCATTCACCAGGGTGTAATTCATTGCGATCAACATCGAATTCGATCCACACTCCATCATCACCGGGTGGTTCTTCCACCGCCTGATCATGTTCATCATCAACAAGCTGCCCATCATCATTTGGTATATCGGGGGAGGTATCTCGCGGCATAGAACAAGCAGCCGCACTCCCCAAAACTATTACCAAACACAACAAAACAAGAAATTTGGTCAGAGTGCTAAAGCTTTCATTCATCCTTTATCTCCTCGTATGAAATCATAAACTACCCAAGCAACCTTGATCGACTTCTGATCGAAATTTTTATCAAACGTTTTTTGAGTATGTCCATAATAGTCCCCAATATGACTTTAAATTAGAACTAATGTGAATATTATAACGGGTTTTGAAGCAACTCTCCCAGAGCTTCAATCAATGCATCTACATCCGACTGAGTATTGTATCCCTGAATTGATGCACGGATAAATGGCTCTCCCTGCCACCTGAAGAGCGGCACTTCAATGCAATACTCATCGTACAATCGTCTCTTGAGTTCCTTTTCTTCCACATCCTCAGGCAGGCGCGCCGCGAACATTTGCTTGAACCATAATGATGTTTCAGGGCAAATGGGTGGTAAAACTGTTAGGGTATTGATCTCTCGGCGAGCGTGGCGCGCCAGGTGATGACAGCGATCCGTCACGGCTTCCCATTGATGCTCTCGCATAAACTCAATCGCGGCGGGAACCGATAGAAAAGCGGCGATATCGCGCGTGCCTTGCCACTCGTGATAATCGATAAATTGGTTGCTGCTACCAAAACCTTCCTCGGCCTGATAGCCCCAACTGATCACCAATGGATCGAGCCAGTGATGAACTTTAGGATTCGCATAAAGGAATGCCGCTCCTTTAGGACTCATCATCCACTTGTGACACGCGCCCACATAGAGATCAGCGCCTATGGCTCCCAGGTCAACGGGGATTTGGCCTGGCGCGTGGGCACCATCGACGATGCACAATATACCAGCCTGTCGCGCTCGTCGACAGATTTCATCTACGGGGAAGATCAATGCCGTCGGGCTGGTGATATGGCTGAGGAAGATCACTTTAGTCTTTGGGGTGACCCCTTTCCAAAAAGTTTCGACGAATTCCTCGGGTGTGGTCACAGGCAACGGGATGGGCTGCTGTACATATCTCGCTCCCACTTTCTGGCACACGTAGCGCCAGGTGCGGTCCATGGCGCCGTACTCGTGATCGCTGGTCAGAATTTCGTCGCCAGGCACTAATTCAAGGTTGCGGGCGACCATGTTGATCGCCGTGGTGGGATTAGGGAAGTAAACAATCTCTTCAGCCCCACAATTCAGAAATTGTGCCAGGGCTGACCGAGATTCGGCCATCAACTGACTCACCTGCCGATCGAGGAATTCCACGGGCTGGCGTTCCAGGCGGCGCTGCCAGGATTGATAACTCTCAAAAACAGGGCGGGGACAAGCCCCAAAGGAACCGTGATTTAAAAAGGTAATCTCAGGGTCAAGTAAAAACATAGAAGAATAAGTATCAAACATGAGGGAGTCCGTTCATCCTGTTTGGGAAAACAGAAACCCCAGGGATGTGAATAAGCCTGGGGTTTGCTATTTCCAAAAATATGAAGTTATTCGGCAGCAGGTACCGTTTCTACGCTAGGTTTAGGCCGCACGGCCGCGCCGACCAGGATCAGTATCAACCCAAGGGTGAAGACAATGATCGACTGCCACATCAAGGGACCAAGTATTGCATCAGCCAAAATCATGGAAGCAGATAAGGCTTCTTCACGCACCAGAGGCGGAATTTCACTCAAGGGCCCGATAGTCAGCACGCCAACCAATGTTGCAGGATAGATTAGGGCTAAAATTAGCAGTAGCGCGCCATCCAAGGTTAGAGGAATACCCCACCAGTTGCCTAATGCTTTCAAGGAGCGAATGGCGAAAAGCAAGATCAATACAAGTAAAACAACGGGAATTAGCGGCGCCAGTCGCATTGATTGGCGGACTAGCAACAGTTGCGCCTTGATCAATTCTGGTCCTATGCCGCGCGTATCTTCAAGACGAGATAATTCTTGGGTGAGCGCGAATGTGTCTGGAATATTTTCGACAACCAATATCAAGGAATTATGATAATCACTGACCTGATCAGAAGCCCAAGGATCAGGGAACTGGCATAAGTTGTAAAGCACCTCTTCGCCAGGTAGAGATGCTGCCAGACGAGATCTAAAATCTGCAATCTCATCTTCAGTACATGGAGGCAGCGATTCGTAGACAACTCGGATTGCGTTTTCCCCATGTTCTGAATTGACACGCTCTTTGAAGGCCAACAAATCTAATGTTACGTCGGGAACACGCTCATCCGAATCGATCCATTCATAAGTGCCGTCGACAGCAACAGATATCCATTCGATCAGGATTTCATCAGGCAAGGCTTCGGCGCGGATTTCTCGCCAGCTATCGATGCTCACCATGCTGAGCAAATCTACGATATCTGGTTCATCTTCCCAAGCAATGGCTTCGCCAGCACCGTAACGCTGCTCGGCGCGCTGCTCAGAATACCATTTCAGGGCCGCGGGGATTAAGTCCGAATCCGTGACGATATCGGTGATAATGCCTTTTACTAAAACCTGATCAAAAACCACACGCCCAATATCATAGGCCAGAATCGAAACTGGCAGAGCAATCAACAGGATCAAAAGGATAAAGAAGGCGATTATCTTACCAAGAACTTTCATCGTACTTACTCCTTACAGCTTACGGAAAACATTTTCGTAAAAATAGTATACACCAAGTTTGCTCGCAAAAACGCAACCAGTATTTTCCTTAGCTTAGCATCCCCATTTCCTTCAATTCTTCAGGGACTCAATTTTGTTTACCAGTACGCCAAGAGCTACATCTGCCAGAGATGTGAGTTGTAGATCAGCATGATCTACTGACAAGAGGCGAGTTAAAGGATTAGGAACAACAACGCAAAAAATCCCAGCACTTTGGGCAGCTGTGATGCCATTCGGCGAATCTTCCAACACAAAAACTTCATCAGCATCCAATCCCAATGATTTCAAAGCCAATTGGTAGAGAGCCGGGTCAGGTTTGGTGCGCTCTACATCATCTGACGTGTGCACGATATCAAAATGTTTCATCAAATCTAAACGTTCGAGATGTCCACCAACCCACTCCCGATCTGAACTAGAAGCAATCGCTAACTTCAAATTCATTTTTCTCGCTTCAAATAATATTTCCTCAACCCCAGGGAGAATGGGCTGTTTTTCTACTAAATCAATTTCCCGCTGCAAACGCTTTGCTCCAACTTCTTTACCATCAATTGCAGAATCCAGTTGGGATTGTAGTCGTTCCAATGGATCAAAATGTTCATCTGGCGAAATACCAATTATCTGCCCCCATTCTTCAAAGGGCAAATCCAAATTATATTCCTGATATAACTCCAACCAGGACTGATAAATAGTGCTCTCTGTATCTAAGATCAAACCATCAAAATCGAAAATAATGCCGCGAATCATTGGGTCTCCTAATCGTCGTCGAATCGGCTGGGTAAGGGTTTATAGTGGGTATAATTTTACAACTAATAGTACCAATGTGCGTAAATAGAATCAAAAAGCGTTTTGTTTGCACACTTGTAACTTGCCTACTTCCCCAAATGCCTTGTATAATGCTCCATGGAGGAACCCATGACCGAAGAAAAGAAAAAACCGCTTAAAGCCGATATCGGCTTTTTCCAAAATATCAGTAATGAAATCAAGCTTATTTTCCGTTTGATGGCTGACAACCGGGTAGGTTGGTGGCTCAAGCTGCTGCCATTCGGCTCGATAGTATATTTCATCTTCCCAGATATTGCTCCTGGACCGATAGATGATGCTATTGTTATCGGTATTGGCGTCTATCTATTCATCGAGCTTTGCCCACCCGAAATTGTCGACGAACATCGCGAAGCGCTGCGCAGCACGATTCCCGGTGAGTGGCGTGATCCTGAGAGTGAAAGCGAACCCGATGTCGTGGAGGGGGAATTCAAAAAGGAAGAGTAAAACCGCTCATCAAAATTGAAGCAACGAGTTTTCTAAAAGTATGCCAGAAATTATGACTTCTGGCATATAATCATTAATTGAGAAAGATTTTGCGAGGTGTGAAATGACGAAGCGATTTATCCTATTAATTTCTGTTGCGACTGTTATTCTGCTTACCGCCTGCATTGCACTGGCAAGTGGAGCCACCTCCACACCGCTGCCAACCTTTGCCCCTCCGACGTTCACACCCTTCGAAGCGCAAGCTCTCGAATACACATCCACCCCTTTCTCTGAAACACCGATCATCATGTGTACACCACCCCCGTGTGGAGATAACGAAGCTTATCACTGCCCCAATGTCTGCCCTGGTGGCTGCGGAACAACTTGTGCGACGCACACCCCTGCGGCGATAACTCAGGCTACTCAATTACCAGATCCCGCCAAATTCCAGTGGACACTGATTGCCAGTGGCCTGACCAAGCCCGTGGGATTAGAGCATGCGGGGGATGATTCGGGAAGATTATTCATCATTGAGCAACCAGGGATGATCCGAATTTTTCATGATAATACTCTGCTCTCAGTACCCTTCCTGGATATCAGTGAGCGCGTCAACAACAAATCCAGCGAGCAGGGTTTATTAGGGTTGGCTTTTCACCCAGATTACACCCACAATGGGTACTTCTTCGTCAATTACACTAACAACCGCGGTGATACTGTGATCGCCCGCTATCGCGTTTCCGCTGATCCCAACCTCGCTGATCCCACTACAGAAGAAATTGTCTTGATGATTGCCCAACCTTATGGCAATCACAACGGCGGGCATCTGGCATTCGGCCCCGATGGTTTTCTCTACATTGGCACCGGGGACGGCGGTTCAGCCGGAGATCCTGAAGGAAATGCCCAAAATCTCAGTTCATTGCTTGGCAAAATGCTGCGTTTGGATATAAACGTTTCGCCCTATTCGATCCCATCCGACAATCCTTATGGGGACGAGATTTGGGCCGCTGGTCTGCGCAATCCCTGGCGCTATTCTTTTGATAGACTGACTGGAGATCTCTTTATAGGGGATGTGGGCCAAAATCAATGGGAAGAGATTCACTTTTTGGATTCCGGCACCCCCGGTGGAACAAACTTCGGCTGGGACATCTTTGAGGGCAGCCACGCTTATGAGGGTACTATTCCCAAAGGATTACTACTAACAGAGCCCATCGCCGAGTATGATCATGGTCAGGGATGTTCGGTAACCGGCGGCGTGGTCTACCGCGGCGCGCTGTCCAATTGGCAGGGGGTTTACCTTTATGGTGACTACTGTTCTGGTCTGGTTTGGGGATTGTTACAGGATGTCACTGGCAATTGGCAGAACGCGCTACTCTTTAATTCAAATGCAACCATTTCCTCATTTGGTGAAGACGAAGGCGGTGAAGTTTATCTCGTCGATCATAGTGGGAATATCTATCGTTTGGAAGAACAGTGATCTTACTGATTTAGGTGTAACCATTCAGATGTGCATGCATCTAAAAAGTAAACACAGGAGATTAACAAATGGCTAAACAAAAACGTAAAATTCAAAAGAATCAATCAATACTCTGGATCGGAATTATCGGTATTCTTTTGATCGTCCTGGTGGGTGTCACCTTAGCAAGTCAATCTTCATCTCAAACTCTCCCCAACGAGATCACAGTTGATGAAGCTTATCAAAAATACCAAGAGGGCGCCTTTGTGTTAGATGTGCGCACCCAAGAAGAATGGGATGAGTACCACGCCCCCAACACAACCCTGATCACCCTCGACCAACTCCCTAATCGAGTCAATGAAGTTCCCCAAGATCAAGAAATTGTTGTCATCTGCCGTTCAGGCAACCGCAGCCAGGTCGGGCGAGATATTTTGCGCGATGCCGGTTTTGACCAAGTCACCAGCACGGCTGGCGGCCTGAAAGCCTGGAGCGCGGCAGGATATCCCATCGAAGGCACACGACCATAAATGACTCTCTTCGGTGGTATCGAAGCTGGCGGCACGAAATTTGTTTGCGCCGTGGGCACCGGCCCCGACGATATTCGTACTGAGACCCGTTTCCCTACAACCACACCGGATGAAACGCTTCAACAAGCCATTGCTTTCTTCAGAGCCCACGGCGAACTGGCTTCTATTGGTATCGGCTCCTTCGGTCCGGTAGACCCCAACCCAGAGTCTCCCACTTTTGGCTATATCACTTCCACACCAAAGCCCGGCTGGGCGCATACCAATTTCGTGGGGGCTATCAGCACGGAGTTTGATATCCCGATAGGCTTCGATACCGATGTCAACGCGGCCGCGCTGGGAGAGCATCGTTGGGGCGCAGCGCAGGGTTTGGAAACCTTCATATATCTGACTGTCGGAACCGGTATCGGCGGGGGCGCCATGGTAGAAGGAAACTTACTCCATGGCGTGATGCATCCCGAAATGGGTCATACTCTTCTACCACACGATCAAGAACGGGATCCCTTCAAGGGAATTTGCCCCTTTCACGGGAATTGTCTCGAAGGATTAGCCTCCGGCCCAGCGCTAGAGGCACGCTGGGGTGCACGCGCCGAAACTCTTCCTGATGATCATCCAGCTTGGGATTTGGAAGCCACTTATCTGGCATATGCCCTGGTCAACTATATTCTTATCATCGCACCCCAACGACTCATCCTTGGCGGTGGTGTGATGGAGCAAACGCAGTTATTTCCCCTGATACGCGCTAAAGTTCACGCGTTGTTAAACAGCTATGTACAAGTTCCAGAAATAATAAACGATATTGAGAGCTACATAATTCCCCCAGTCCTTGTCAAACACTCTGGTGTGCTGGGATCAATTGCCCTGGCAGAACTAGCTTATCAGCGTGGAGCTTGACAGCCGCTCAAAGCGATTTATAATAACGACAAATATTATCCAAAACGCGATGACCGGGACGAGTAACTGGTTCGGCCCTGACAGAAAAAGGAGACCATCGGCTGAGAGTCTCCCCCAGCAACCGACCAATGAAAACCCCCCGCGAGCGTAATCCAGAACGTCCTTCACCTTCGCTCAGGACAAGTAAGGAGAACGGATGGCCCCGTTACCAGCCCAATGAGGTGAGTCAAAAAGACCCTAAAGGTCTTTGAGACCTTTAGGGTCTCACTCAAATCAGGTGGAACCGTGTGAGCTAGCGCTCTCGCCCTGAATATAGGCGAGAGCGTTTTTAGTTAAGGACGGGAGACGGAGGACAGGAGACAGAGAATTGTATTTTTCGGTCCCCCGTCTTCGGTCCCCGGACTCCGAAGGAGCAAGAAAATGTCTTACCAAGAACAAGAAAAATACGAAGAATCAGAACTTTACCGCATCCGGCACTCGGCCGCGCATGTTATGGCTCAGGCGGTGATTGAATTGTTCGAACCCGGTGAAGCCAAGTTTGCCATCGGCCCGCCCGTCGAGAACGGCTTCTATTACGATTTCGATCTACCGCGCAACCTGACCCCCGATGATCTCAAAGCCATCGAAAAGCGCATGAGGCAGATCATCGCAAAACATCACCCATTCGAGAAAGTTGTCGTCAGCGCAGAAAAAGCTAAAGAAATGTTCGAAGGACAACCCTACAAAATCGAGCTAATCGAAGGCTTAGAAGAAGGTGGTTTTGACGAATACGGCGAACCTTTAGATGAGAAACCTGAAATCTCATTTTATTCGCATGATGCCTTTACCGATTTATGCCGCGGACCTCACGTGGAGCATACGGGCAAGATCAATCCTTCGGCGATCAAGTTGATGAGCATCGCCGGAGCCTATTGGCGCGGCGATGAGAACAAGTCCCAACTCCAGCGAATCTATGGTACGGCCTGGAAAACTTCTAAAGAGTTAGAAGAGCATCTCCACATGTTGGAAGAAGCCAAAAAACGCGACCATCGCAAGTTAGGCAAGGAGCTTGATATCTACACCTTTTCCGATGAAGTCGGACCCGGCCTGCCGCTCTGGCTGCCCAATGGCGGCATCTTGATTGAAGAATTGGAGGCCCTGGCAAAGGAAATCGAGCATAACCACAACTACGATCGCGTGCGCACACCCCATCTCACCAAAGAAGATCTTTTCCATCGCAGCGGCCATCTACCCTACTATGCCGAGAGCATGTATCCGCCTATGGATATGGATGGCGTCAAGTATTATGTCAAACCAATGAATTGCCCTATGCATCACAAGATCTTCGACGCCCGCCCGCGCAGCTATCGCGACTTGCCCCTACGGCTGGCGGAGTACGGCACTTGCTACCGCTTCGAGAAGAGCGGCGAGCTCTTTGGCCTGATGCGCGTGCGCTCCATGCAAATGAACGATG
>JACKQG010006327.1_pt1 | contig 12575 bp, 14 predicted proteins | sample 8237621 | NCBI WGS metagenome assembly JACKQG01 (sample SAMN15677084, study PRJNA649215) | marine metagenome | biome: marine; feature: Black Sea; material: saline water; isolation source: suspended particulate matter (SPM) from the Black Sea western gyre | collected 2013-06-09/2013-06-10 | depth...
GCAGCCCTGTTGATCTCTTCCGTTTTATCATCCAACGAGTAGCTTGCCAGTTTCAGAGGAGAACCCCCAAACGTGTTTGTTTCAATGATGTCTGCGCCTGCATTTATATATAATGCTGCAATCTCCTCAATAATTTCCGGATGGCTGAGATTGATAGATTCAGGACAGGTACCCTGTAAATGTTCCTTAGCCCGGTCCATCAATAATGAGCCCATGGCACCATCACAAACAAGGATCTCTCCTTGTTTAATCCGATCCATTACAACTCTCATGTTCACACGATTGAGTTTAGATATTCAACAGCATTGGAGCCGTCATAACAGTAAGCAGTTGCACCGATTTCTTCAGCGTAACTTCTCGAAACCGCAGCCCCGCCAATAAGGGTTTGTATTTTTTCTTCGAGATTTTCTTTCCTGATCTGGTCAACAACTTCTTTCATCACAGGCATGGTGGTTGTTAACAAAGCTGACATCCCGATGAACTCTGCGCCTTCAGTTTTTGCAGTTTCAACGAATTTTTCCGGAGTCACATCATTCCCAAGGTCAATGATTTCAAAACCTGCACCTTTCAGCATAACGCCAACCAGGTTTTTTCCTATATCATGTAAGTCTCCCCTTACGGTACCAATTACTACTTTAGCTTTCATTGGAATACTATCAGAAAGAAGCAATGGCTTAATAAGTTCCATCCCGGCATTCATAGCCTTTGCTGCCATCAGCACTTCCGGTAGAAATAGTTTATGCTCTTTGAATTTCTGCCCGACGATATTCATTCCTTGTAGCAAACCCTCGTCAAGAATTTTTTTTACGGGGATCTTCTGTTCAATAGCTGTGGTGGTTAATTCATGAACTTTTTCATCATCACCAAGATCAATCTGATCTGAAATCTGTTGCAGGATATCCATTAAGTTATTTTTGATTTACGATTTACGATTTACGATTTCCGATTTCCGATTTTTGATAGTTGTTTTTTGTGACTGTTATTCCGGTAGTTTATCCATTCCGTTGAGACGCGCTTCCACCTCCATCCGACGGGTTAACTCTGTTTTAATATCTTCCGGAAGCCTGGATGGCTGATAGTCATTCAGCAGCCTTTCTATCTCCTGGTTAGCCTGTTCCGTGAGGCTTAGACTGCCTTCTTCCTTCCATCTTGAAAGATTTGCTCTGTTAATGACCTTACCCGGAAAATAATGTTCTTCTCTAATATATTTTCGAGTATGTTTTGAAATAAGCAGGTGTTTCTCCTTTAATAATTCCTGGAACAACGGAATGGACGGAAAATCTTCTTTAGGTTCAATACCCTGTGCAATCCTCATTGTCATCCCGCAAATTTCATTGTCAACAACCAGTTTTTGCAAGCTCTGGCAGCTTTCGAAATCGAGCATACCCGGCCCCGAAATATTGTTGATCCCTGAAAGAACAGCCAATGTAGCGCCCATCGATGATTCCAGGCCTGCTTGTGCATCGAGTCTTTTTGCGTCACTGAGCGAAATATAGGCTTGAGTTGGAAAGCCAAGGAATTTACCTATTTCGTTATACGCACAATCTATCATCATGGTTTCTACCGCTCCCATGGGTGTCGTTTCATACCGCATATCAAATATAGCAGGTGATCCACCATAAAGAATAGGTGTTCCGGGATTCGTTAGCTGACTGATAATAATTCCACTTATTGTTTCGGCTGTGTGTTGTATTATACTACCGACAAGGGTCACTGGCGCCATGAAACCGGAAAGTGGCATGGAGATGAATTCAACCGGGATCCCAAACCGGGCACAATCAACCACATTTTGAGATGTAACATCACTGAATTTCAGTGGAGATGTTGGGCAACACGATAATATCGTCAGAGGTTTAGCTGCGAGCTCTTCCTTTGTTCCCCTGACAGCAAGCTGCAGATCTTTTATTGTTTCAAAACCCTCAATCGTAAAGGCTCCGGTAACCACCGGTTTCTCACAATAGAGCAAACTCAGATAGAGGCGAAAACTATCTGAAATTTTTTCCGTTACATCAGCGGGAATAAAAGCTGTACTCGTTGAAGCAATATTTGTCAACCCACTCATCAGTTTGGAGTAATTGATGAAATCTGCAGTCGTAGGTTTCCGAATTTCATTGGTCTGATTGTCAAGGATATTGATGGCAGCAGAACCAGGTGTGAAGTGGCTGTTATTCCCAGAGAAATCATGCGTTTCCTGGCCCAATACATCAAATAACTTAAATGAAGAGGGTGTTGATCCAAGGGCTTTATCAATGATATCATTTGTGAATCGAACATGATATTTATCCTGATCAACAGCAGCACCATATCCGGATAATACCTCCAGGACTCCCTTGTTATGCAAGGTTATTCCGAGGTTACAGAGGAGATCACGTGCTTCCGATATGATCTTTTCAATTAAATTATCCTCCAAAAAGTGTGTGACCGGCCTGATTCCCATTGTAGTTTATTCTTTTAGTTTATAACATGTCCTTTTTGTCAATGCAGCTGAAGGTTTTACATTGAGCGCAAAAGGTAAAATCATTATCAAAATTATGAATTTCCTTGTCTCCGGCAATCAAAACTCCGGATATTGACTTCAACGGTATCATAAGAAATTGATTATTCAAGGAAATCCCGATTCGTTCAGGTTCAAGTTTTTTGAAAATCTGTTGTTGTCCGCTTATATGCCAACCACAATATCCAGGGCAATACAGGAAGGTTTTTGATGATTTCCTAAAATTTAGCTCGGCTATAGAGGCTGCTTTATCGGCACTTGCAGAGGCAATAGAATCGAGCATTGATGCCAATGCAAAATCTTGCCTGTTAAATAAATCTGAAATGGTATCGCTGATAGTTTTTCCCAGTGTAAGAGCAAATAGAGCCAGGGAATCGGCTAAAGGAAAAATGTGTTGTACAGGAGCATCTTCTTCATTCTCACCATTTCCCTGAAAAATCTCTGAAAATTCCAAAATGGAAATTTCTTTTATTAATCCTTTGGGCTCAACATTTTTCGTAAATAGTGATAGAGAATAATCATAAAGATTGGTGATCTTTTGGGGAACTGACACCTCCTGTTTAATTCCCTGGGATTGATAAACAACTTTCCTGTCTGGGATAATTTCATTAATTGAAAAAGTAACCATTCTATCGTAAATTGGTTCAGTCGTAATCTGGTTTATATCTTCCAGACCGTACTAAAATATCAAAAACTATTGTCATCTCCAAAGAAGTATCATTGTGATATGTTAAAAGCAAATGGTTGATGTTGTTATTTTGAAAGGAAAATCACATCGTAGGTCACCAGGGTATCAAATATATTTTGTAACTATGCTAAATGTTACGTGAGATAAAAAAACTTGAAGCAGTCTCTCGAAAATTAGAACCTATAGCTGCCAATAGGGAGCATTGGAATAAAACTGTTCAGGCATATGCTGACAATTTTCTGGATGATTTCAACCAGCACACCACCTTTGTAGTATCCGAAGATTTGGGCAAAAACATCCTGGATTTCCCAATTGAGGAAGTGGGAAAAACTATTGAAGAGGTTTTGGATTGTCTGAAGGAGAATGTTGATACCCCTAACATCAATCCGGCTTCGGGAGGGCATTTTGGCTACATCCCCGGGGGAGGGATTTTTACCACTGCCCTGGGTGATTACCTCGCGGCTGTCACCAATCGCTATGTAGGGATATAGAAAAAAGTGTGATCTATATGACCCGCCAGGTGCACCATTGTGTGCAAAAAGCACTACGCATTGTCGGCATGCAGGAGTGTATTGTCCGCTATATCCCTATGGACGAGAAATATAAAATGAAACCTGCACTATTAAGCCAACAAATTGTGGCAGACCAGGAAAAAGGTTTGCTGCCCTTTATGGTTATTGCCTCTGCCGGAACCACGGATACCGGTGCTATAGATCCCCTGGAAGCTATTGGAGAAATTGCACGGGCAAAAAAACTGTGGTTTCATGTTGATGCAGCATATGGTGGTTTTTTTATGTTGTCAAACAAATTAAAACCTGCTTTCAAAGGGACAGAATTATCCGATTCAATTGCTATTGATCCCCACAAGGGGCTGTTTTTATCCTATGGCATAGGTGCCATTTTGGTTAAAAACACCAAAGCCTTATATCAAACACATCACTACACGGCCAATTATATGCAGGATGCTTTTACGTTGGAAGAAGATCCCTCACCTGAAGACCTGTCACCTGAACTAACCAAACATTTCAGGGGTTTACGCATGTGGCTTTCTTTGCAGTTATTTGGAGTCGCCCCTTTTCGCGCCGCCCTGGAAGAAAAGGTGTTATTGTGCAGATACTTTTACAGGGAGATACAAAAAATTGGATTTGAAGTAGGCCCGCAGCCCGATTTGTCTATTGTCATTTTCCGATACATACCCAAATCAGGCAACTCCAATGTGTTTAATCAAAATCTGATTGAACAAATCAAACAGGATGGTCGGTTTTTTTTATCGTCTACAACGATTGATGACATCTATTGGATACGGTTTGCTGTTTTGTCCTTCCGCACACATTTGAAGCAGGTGCAAACGGTATTGAAGTTATTGAAAGAGATGGTCTGATTTCGATCAGATGCTATCAGCAGTTATGTTTTAAAAAACGACTACTTTATCGCTGGAAACAACCCATTTAGCGAGTTCTTCCATTGTGCTGATTTCTGTTCCTTCAATCAATTGTGCGTTTTTTAATCCTCTTGCATCCGCACACGAGCCGCAGATTTTTACTTTTGCTCCTTTTCTAAGAGCAAGTTTCAACATTCGCTCGATGTTATAATAACCGGTAGGTGTGCTTTGATTTGTTACTGCACAAGATACTGAGTCTGCCATTAGAAATATTCTAACTTCTGCTGTTTCATAGTCCTTACCAAATTGGTTCGCCAATCGCAAAGCATTGTATGCTTTTTCTGTACCATAAGGAGCATCATTTATTAGAATTAAAATTGTCATTGTAATTTATTTTTTCGTATCAATTGATAAAGGTCATTCAATAACTTTGAGATTCACTTTCCTTTCGTAATAATTGGATATACCCTCAGAAGCATTTCCTTTCTCTGTGCCGCCTTTTGAAAGCAGTACCTGCAGAGATATCTCAGTATCTCTTGCCGCATCAGTTGGGCGAAGCGTTGAAGGAACGACCGTAATATGAGCCCCTTCGAATCCTTTTAAATTATCACCCACAATTTTACACGACATCGGTAAATTTACATTCCATCCCGGAGCAAATTTGGATAAAGAAGAAGTACCAATAGTAGCCGGATCAACATATATAAAAGCATTTCTGTACGGAGCTTCTGCTTCATCGTCGGCAGTTCGCCCGATAACAGTCAAAATCGTTGCAATCTCGTTGCGTTTTACTTCAATAAGAAATGATCCGTCAGCTTGCTTCAATGATTTCTTCGTGCTTTTATCCAGCACGTCAATAACGGTTTTGCCATCATCTTTCCACGGCCCGTTATCTGCGTGACAAACCAGGCAGTTTGTCGCATTGCCAAGAATTCCGACAGCAGGAGGGTAGGCATAAGCTGCTGTGAATCCGCCTCTAGTTTTATTGAATTCAGGATGATTAAACTGCTCATAACCATTCAATTGAGCAATTGTAAATGCAACTATACCAATGATGCTGACAATTATTCCTTTTTTTATCATGACGTTATTGTTTTGATTAATAAATACAGAATTTATATTTCAAAGCCAATAAAAGCGCTGGATACCAAGACTAATATTGCAAAAACAAGGCATATCTCACATAAGTATTTCCTCCGTGCTCTGAGTTTAAAAAATCCAGCTTCGCTTTGAGAGTCAGGTTGGCTTTCACTTGAAAATCCAGCAAACATTTTGTTCAGTACAGGATTGATTTTAAAGAATATAATGAACATGATTACAATCATTCCGAAAACAAAGGCAAGTTTGATAAAAAGTGAAATCACGGCAACGTCGGATAACTCTTTAAAAGCACCATGAAAGAGATAGTAGTTTGCAGGCATACCCATACCCGTGATGAATAAAATAATAATAAAGACGATGCAATAAGGAGCATTACCCTGCAACGTATCTTCCACTACTTTATCCAGTTTATAGGATAACTTAGGCCCATATTGGCCTCTGCTATTAACTAGATTTCGGTTATAAAAGGGTGCTGCAGCACAACCTACCAGTGCCAGATTATGCAATGCCAGTAAAATTCCATGAATGACTTGTTCCATCTTTTCTGATTTTTAATTAAACAATCTTTTTTGTGTGCCTCATTATACGGATTAATCTGAAAGCAGAAACTTCGGGCTTTTGCGATGTTTAGTACCTCTTTCATATGCGTAAGCTATTTCAAGTAAAAGAGGTTCACTCCAGACCTTTCCAAAAAACGAAATTCCAACAGGTAACTCATCAATGTAGCCCATAGGCACAGTTATATTGGGATATCCGGCTCTGGCGGCAGGGGAGGAGCTTCCCAGGTGATAGCTATCGCCATTAATCCAATCGGTTTTCCAGGCAGGGCTTCCTGTTGGAGCGATTATAGCATCCAGGTCGTGTTCATTCATGACCCTGTCTATTCCATCTTCTCTGCTCCCTTGTAACATCTTAGCCAAAGCTTCCTGATATTCCAAAGAGGTCAGATCTCCTTTTTCCTGTGCCATCTCAAGGTATCGTTGGTTATAGTGTTTTAATTCTATCGAATCCGATTGATTAAATGCGATTAATTCTTCAACGCTTTTGATAGGAGCATCAGGCCCCAGGGATTGGAAATATTTATTCAATCCGTCTTTGTATTCAAACAGCATGATTTCGAATGAATAAGAGCCGACTTTTTCACTCGATATTTTTTCAATTTCAATGATTTCTGCTCCCTCGCTTTTCAGAAAATCTACTGCTTTGTACATCAGCGTATCAACCTTGTAATTTCTGCCGAAAGGAGCTTTGTATAGACCGATCCTCTTCCCCTTTAATCCGTCTTCTTTTAGGAATTGCGTGTAATCCCTGTAAAATTTCCTTTGGCTTGCTAATGTTTTCTCATCAGCTGAATCTATCCCGACTATTGCTCCCAGGCAAATGGCTGCATCGCGTACTGTTCGTGCCATAGGTCCCGGTGTGTCTTGTGTGAAAGAGATTGGGATAATTCCAGAACGACTTGCCAGTCCCACCGTTGGCTTGATTCCTACAATACCATTAGCAGTTGAAGGACAAACTATTGACCCATTTGTTTCGGTCCCTATAGCGATCATCGTAAGATTAGCCGATACAGCAGCGGCTGAACCCGAACTTGATCCGCATGGATTTCTGTCCAGTATATAAGGATTTTTTGTTTGGCCTCCTACTCCACTCCAACCACTTGAAGATAGTTCACCACGAAAATTTGCCCACTCACTTAAATTGGCTTTTCCAATGATAATCGCTCCGGCATCTCTTAGCTGCTTAGCAATATAACTATCCTTCAACGGGTATGAATTCATCAATGCTCTCGAGCCGGCAGTTGTTGCCATTTTGTCGTGGGTGTCTATATTATCTTTTAAAACCACAGGAATACCATGCATTGGACCTCTGCTGTTTCCAACTTCCAGCTCCTTATCCAATTCTTCAGCAATTTGAATAGCATCAGGATTTACTTGAATCATTGAGTTAAGCATGGGCCCGCTTTTATCAATTGCCTCAATTCTGTCTAAATAGGCTTGAACCACCTCTTTAATAGAATAAGTACCATCTTTATACCCCTGTTGAACTTGAGTTATGTCTTGTTCCAGAAATATGAAACTGTCAGATTCTGCAGTTTGAGATTCCCTGGATGGAGGTTGACAAGAAATTTGTAAGATTAAGAGAATTATCAGGATACTATCAATCTTACTCAATACCTGTTTTTTGTTTTTATTTTTCATCTTCATTCAATTTGTGAGATAATCGCGACATAGTTCTTGCCATATTTTCTTGCACATTTCGGACAAGTTGTGTACCACATAAACCTGTTTTTTGTTAACTTATTTTCATTCTTCCTTCGTCTCTGAATTTATGATACCAGTGTTGGCCATCGCAAAATGGTTTATTTCTTGATTTTCCACATCGACATAAAGCATAATGATCTTCCGATTCAGGATGGTCGTCATCGTTAAGTTCAATGGTGCCTTTTACCAGAATAGGCCCATCTTTAGTAATTTGAACTTCGGGTTGTTCCGAAAATTTGTTGTTTAATTTTCCATCAACAGAATAACTTAATGCACCTGAAGGACATTTTTTTATGGTTTCAATAATCTGTTCTATGGTTTCTCCATCTGGATTTATCCAGGGTTCAACGCCCATTTGAAAAACTTTTGGTAAGCCATCAGTACAAAAACCTGCGTGTGAGCAAATTCCTCTATCATCGTGAATCGTATTTTTTTTACCTATATAATTATCTGCTTTTCTTGGTTGCCGGCCTTCTTGTTTTTCGTCAGTCCAACCAATTCTACCGTGTGTACCATCACAAAAAGGTTTGTTTTTCGATTCGCCACAACGACATAGAGCAACAGTTAATTTATCAACACTAAAAATATTTCCGTTTGCTTCGGTTATTTGTTTTAGATTTTTTACAATTAACGGCCCGTTGGCGGATGTACTTATTTTTATTTTTTCTTTCATGACATTTTATTTTATTAGTCGATGAAAAAACAAAGTCCTTACAATATTACGTTTATTTCCAGTTTGTTATTAGCCGTGTAACATTTTCTGTCAGTTCCAGTCATCTTGGCGCATGGATAATCCTTCCAGTGCAACATGCGAAATAGCCGACGGTATAGCAAATATCTCTTCGATCGCAGCGATTAGTTCGTCTATAGTCTGATAAGTTTTCCTTCGTACTGACTTTCCTCTCGATTCAATAAAAGTCATATTATGGAGAACCTGGGAATAATCGGTGCTAAAGCGAACAAGCAAGAGAGAATTCATGAATATTGCTTCGGGCCTAAAGGAATCTGCAATGACGTGATTAAACTCTTTAATATCTCTTGGTGTAGGATTCGCCAGATATCCGTGGCGGGGAATTCCATCCCTGAACCGCGTTAGTTGTGAACGCTTTGCTGCATCCATTGGACTCAGGATATATTGGTCTGACCCTAAAGATATTTTGTAATCTGTGGAAAGGTCTCTCGGAAGAGGTTTCAGAAACGGAGCACCATAGCCGACATCAGCAATGAATTCTCTTCCTTCAATTCTTACAAGGTTAATAAGATGTGCATCTTGTTGGTTCATGTCGGCACCGCATAGTTCCACATTGTAGCCAAGGAACCTGAGAAGCTGGTGTATATGAAAGTTGTTTGCATAACATGTGCCACCAAAATTGTAATACTCAAGACCGTCGAGGAATTGTGTGAGCCCTGGTATTTCCCTGAGACCAATTGTTCGTAAATAATACAATTTCGAAATGTTTTCAAATGGAATCCTTGTCATATGAGCATGAACAACCTGCGCCAATTCAGCGATACTTGGTTCTCCTCGCCGAATTCCCAGTAACTTTAAGTAACGTTCATAATTCTCAGTCATCAAATTTCAGTGTGTTCTTCTTGTCATTAAATTTCTGATACAAACACTTTCCTGTTGGTGTTTGTGCAAGTCCTCCCAGGCCTGTACAACACAATGTCGAAGGCAGGGCTTCTCCCACCGATTTCATGGCATCGATTACTTCATTGTAAGGTATTACAACATTATAGCCAGCCAAAGCCATAATTGACGAATTGAGGGCATTGGTTGCGGCCATAATATTCTTCCCCAAACATGGCACTTCAACCCGTACTGCAACGGGATCGCAAACCAAACCCAGTTCGTTTTGCAAAGCCATAGATGCCGCCTCTATTGCTTGTTTTGCAGAGCCTCCGTTTAGTTCAATCAATCCGGCAGCTGCCATGGCTGCTCCTGAACCTGTTTCCACCTGGCAACCACCTTCTTCGGCCGAGAAAGTATATTTCCTAGCAATAAAAACACCTGTAATTCCTGCCGCAAGAAAAGCCCTGCCCATTTGTTTTAAATCAAATTCCTCCTCTTGAAGCGAACCAAACAAAGCCCCTCCCACAACACCACAACTCCCGGTTGTCGGTGTGGCCACAATAAGCCCCATCGAACTTTTTACTTCCATAATGGCAGTGGTGTAAGCAATGATGGTGTTATTAATTGTTTTATGAATGAGACCTTTTTTTTCTGCAGTCTCAATCAATGTTGACTGAGCACCAAGTATCCGGTCTTTATAGTGAGTGCCTTTTAATCCCTCATCAATAGAATTTTTTATAACAAGAACAATTTCTTCCATTTTCTTCAGGATGGAACTGGTATTCAGACCGGTACGGGCACTTTCATACATTATGGCCAAATCCGACAAAGAAAGGTCTTTATTTGATGCCAATTCCAGCATTTCGTCCACAGTAGTGAAAGGAAGGTTCATTTCAGAAACCGATGGAACCGGCATCACCGGAATTAATTCAAATTTCTGGTTTGATTTTTCGCTCAGGCCGGGAATGTTTTCAATTTCCTTGCTCAAACTGCTGCCAGATTTAATAGTTACCAGCAGGTTTCCATTTATATCTTGTGATTTGTATAATTTGAAATCCGAAAGATTTGTGTTAATAGTTAACTCAATTTCAGAAATATCTTTTGCATTTACAATTTGAAACAACAGAAGGTTTTCAAAAAAATCTCCTTTTAAGGAAACGTTAAACTTATTCCATTCCACTATTTCAAACATGCCCCCGCCGGTTGAAATAGCCAGTATATTCAGCTCTTCCCTATCTGGATATCGAACACTGATCTGGTAAGCATTCGGGTGTTTGTAATCAATATCAGTTATGATGTATTCAATTGTGAAATTGCTGTTTTCCAGATGCTTTTCATAGTTTACAATTTCAGGATCTGTCATTTCCAAGCCCAACAGGCCACCTGCCAGTCCCAATGCCGAGCCTTGCCCAAGATAAGTAGTGGCCAGTGAACCGGTTTTGTCAAACTTCACAATCACGTTAGTGAAATCCGGGCTGCCTGCTTGCCTGATTATGCTTCCAATGCGGTGTGCTGCAGCAGTATGCGAACTGGAGGGTCCCCGCATAACAGGGCCAATTACATCGTTAAAGATACTTGGGGTATGTGTTGATTTCATCCGTCAGATTAAAAAACTATTGCTGTGAATACTTCTCAAATATCGCATTAGCCATAAACAAATCCTGAACACCCAGCCCTACACTTTTAAAAATCGTAATTTCTTTTTCATCATGCCTCCCGCCTGCTTTCTTGTTGATTAGTTCCCCTATTTCTGCTTCAATAATGGTATCGGTAAAAATGTGCTCACTGATGGGCTTTATCAAATCTCCTGATTCTTTCAGGACTGATTCCCGAGAATCCACAAACAGTTTCCCGCTTTTTATTATTGAGGGATCTATCTCCTGCATATTGGGTTTGTATGAACCTACAGCATTTATATGAACACCTTTTGAGATATCTTTCTGACTAAATAGTGGTTTTTCAGAATTGGTCGCCGTACATATAATATCAGCCTGTTTTAAATGTTCCAGATTCTTCACAACCTGGATAGAAATGTTCAGTTTTCCTTCCATTTCCGTTTTGACTTGCTGCGCAGCCTCTGTATTGAGATCGTATATCAGGGCTCGTTTAATGGGCCTTACATAGCAAACGGCCTCCAGTTGGGTTTTACCCTGTGCGCCACAGCCAAATACAACCAACGTTTCAGCATTCTTGTGTGCAAGCAATTTTGTAGCAATACCTCCTGCTGCACCTGTGCGAAGGGCTGTAACATATGTGCCGTCCATCATTGCAAGTATGGCACCCGTTTTCATATCCAATAATAATACTACGCCCAAAATTGCTGGTATCCCCTGAAAATTGCCCTCTTTTTTTTGTGTAATAATTTTTACTGCTATCCTGCCCAATTTTTCATTATAAGCCGGTTTGAACAACAAGTCTAAATTTTTGATGCCTGAAACATAGCGTTGCGGCACCCGGCTTGTTCCATCAGAAAAACTTGCGAACGCCTGTTCCATTGCATTCATTGCATCTTCCATGCAAATCAGGCTTCTGATATCTGCTGAAGTTATTAAATTGATATCCTGAAAAATCCGGTCGCTCAAATCGCGTTCCTCATTTTTGGTTTTATTTCCTCAATTCCTGTATGCTTTCTATTCGAAGTACCTGTTCTTCTGTAGATGAAGGAGAGAGTTGAATTTGTGTTACATTTCGAAATACAATTCTATGCCTTCAAGAATACTTGTTACAGCGACTGATGCTAATATTAATCCCATTACCCGACTAATTATACTTGCTCCACTATTGCCTATAAGTTTAAATAGTTTACCAGCGAAAAATAAAATAACCTGCCGCTACAAATTAATGAATTATTATTATGAACGACATCAATGCTCCAATAATAAATGCTCCTACCATCAAAATAAAAAACAGGATGGTCATGATTGTCGAAAACGAAACGGGATTGTTAATTACGTAATTTTTCATTCTTATTTCGAAATGCAATAAAGATATTTAAAACCTCTTAAATACAAATTATTGCCAATTATTACGGGTGATGCGTGGAAGCCGTCATCAAGTGTATTTATTGCAAGAAC
>JACKQG010006329.1_pt1 | contig 12570 bp, 8 predicted proteins | sample 8237621 | NCBI WGS metagenome assembly JACKQG01 (sample SAMN15677084, study PRJNA649215) | marine metagenome | biome: marine; feature: Black Sea; material: saline water; isolation source: suspended particulate matter (SPM) from the Black Sea western gyre | collected 2013-06-09/2013-06-10 | depth...
TGAGCCCGCCACATCAAGGCGCCGTCACCACCTCCACTTCTGCCTCCGCATACGCACCCTTCTTTGAAAGTCCCTGGTTCCTGAGACGTTTCACGAGAAAATCAGACTTTGCCCAATCACCCTTTAGTTCAGCAGGAAACTCAATAGGGAATTCTGCGGCCACGGCCCAGACCCGGTCCCTGCCGTACGGCTCTGTCACCACCAGATCGTAAGAGCATCCGTCCTCTGGCAAGACTAAGGGTGTGCCCGGCGGGGGGAGTGACCCGCATTTGCCGCTGCGGTCAAGACGGCCGTTCTCGTCCACCGGGTATAAAAGGGTGGCCGTACCCTTGGGGTCAAGGTCAAATAGATACACCCAGGCCGAACGGTTGAGGCGAATCAAAAACCGGATATGCTCGCCTTTGCGGTAGAGAGGCCTCCCCTCGCCCCGGGTTGTAGTGAGCTCCACCTTTAGGCCGCCTTTGGAGATGCCGTCTATCCCTGTTTCAGGCACGGGCGGCCCTGCACCCGGGGTGGAGGGGTCCGGCTTGAGCAGATCTCCGGGAAAGAGCCCTGACGGAATATCGGCAGATGCGGCCGTGATCTGCTGGCCCTGCCGACCGACCACCCTTACCTGCACCTCCACCTTTTTTTCGTGGAGCCAGGCCACACCCTTGATCTCTCCATCGGCTTTGAGAAGATCGGCGGTCAGGCTGGTACCCGTACCTTTCCCGGGCAGGTTCGGCCGGATGGCACGTGTTCCTCTTGTGCGAAGGGTGTTCGCGGACAGACCCTTGAGCGCCCTTTGCTGGTCCAGGGGTACGAACATACGGCCTTTGGCTAAGGCTGGACGCAGCCAACCTGTCAGATACGGCCCGAGATCGGAACTGCATTTTCGGCTCTTAACCTTGAAATCGCGCATATGAACTTTCCGGCTGTCCCGGTCCGAGGTGTTCTGCTCCAGTTTGCGTACGAGATACCTTGCCCACGATTCCCTGTCAGGGGTGAGGGCATCTGTATCGATCTTTTGCAGAGGCACTTTTTCAGAGGCCGAAGCTACTGCCTCGGGCCCGTAAGCACCCAATTTCATTACCTTGAGGTCGATTGCCAGATCCTCACCCTGCTTCTGCCATGTCCCCTGGAGGATCATGAATTTTTCCTCGTCTGCGCCAGGAAGGAGGGCTCGAACTCCCTGTTTTTTCATCTCGGTAATAAGCTTGCCTCGCAGTTGAGTGGCCAGCGGGAGGCTCAAACCGGTTTTTGCATCATAAAGGTTATGGGGGCTGATCAGTACGGGCTGACCTTTAAGCTTCCCCTGTTCAACCAGGGTTTCGGTAAGCCTGGCAACCGCCTCATCTAAATCTAAATCCCCCCACCAGGACGGGGAAGAAGACTGGTTGCCGGAACCCTCAATGACTTCTCCCCTGTCCTCAGCCCGGGAAAGGGAAGGGTAGTAGCCGGACAAGAGGGCAATAGTGCAAAGTAAAAGAATGAGGATAAGGGCAGAGGTGAATAGTCTGGCCCGCGTTGAATCAGATGGCCGGGATATGGTCTGACGATTTTTCATCTCATTCGCTCCTTCTTATGTGCAGCCCTCTTCAAATAGTTGAGTTGTTCAGCCGTTGAATAGGGGAATACCCCGTTGTTTTAATCAATTTGTGACTTCAACCATGTTGAATATTCAAATTTAAGGAAAACAGAACAGAATCAGGCTATTACGCCCAATCATCCACTGTTCTTGCCGGCTTCCACTGAGACCTTGAGCATCCGGTTACCGTCTACCGCCACGAGATCGTACTCAGGTTGTTGGGACCATATTTAACGGAGATGTTTCACCCTCAGCGAGCGAACAGTGCTACTGCGAATGCTTCAGTATCTGTGGCCACTTGCTACGCGGTCTTCATTACCTTCTAATTGCGTGAGAACGGGCTGCTAAGGGGCGGCGTGCTTTTTCGCCGTCCCCTGAAGAAGCAAAGTTATTCAATTTTATTATCAGGCATTATCATCAGCACGAACCAGTTCATCTTGATTGAGTTGCCTTAGCCATTGGGCTTGATCAATTTGCAGTAAATTCTTTATTCGTCGGTTCCAATAGAAAAAGAAAATTAATGGGAATACGATTCCAAAAACGACAAGTATATAAATTACTATTTCAAGTAAACACAGATCCCAAAACTTGAGAGTCTGTAATAGCCATTCAAAGTGGGATATTGTCATTTTATCTGTTGCGTTAAAAATAGCCCAGTAACAAATACCGATGGCAAGGAAAACACTGGAAGATAATATATAAAATTTTAAGAAATATGTGTCCGCTCGGTTCGTGGTTACACATAATCGTGGATTTGGGGGGTCGCCCTGCCAAACAGGATAAAGCCAAAGAAATCTGACGGAAGTTGTTTGAAGAGCAAAGGTTGATAGCACGAGGATAAATGATAAAATAATATAACTATTAACAATATTCTTTAGGAGCAGACTTGTTATTATAGCAAGAATCGTCAACTGGAATGTCATTGCGGGCCAGCGCTGACCATTAAATTTTTCTAACATTCGTAATTTCCCCTTTTACCTCTTACAGTCAAATAATTTCCATATTATTCTCTGATCAGTGATTAAGCAGTTTCTGTATATCCTGCAAAATTCGGCATTATGCAGAGGATCACAGCGGCCTTAGTCTGCTTCTGTGATAATCCTTATTATTATACATTTCTTTTAACTGACCCTTCTGCTCAATATCCAGAGTCCGTAATGCAGACTTTACGGACAATAATTCAAATGACCAAATTATCTATCGCTTGGGGAACGTACTGCAAAAGCTCGTGAGTTGCGGGAGAAGTCATTGGAGAGCCAGTCCCTGCGGCCGAGGTTGAAGAAGAGGAGCCAGGTATACGAGGAACCTTTAGTTTCCCCTGACCATACGTACCAACCGGTAGTTTTAAATAAAGGTGTCATATTACGTTTGCCACTGCCATCCTCATAAAGCCCTGCCAGTTCATCCATGGTAGGCATCCTCCAGCCCCCACCATCCAGATTCAGGCTTTGCACCCAGTTCCTTGCTTCATTCCAGTTAGTATCTCTATCAGGGCCAGCTTTCCATTCAAGTCCGGTCTTAATATCTCTCACAATTCCGTTCGCATAGTCTACATAAACTCCATCACGATTGATTACATTGGAAATGGAGGCAGGCCGAGTATCAGGCGAAATTTTATGTGCAGAGGTTTGTAATTGGTCAGCCCGACTTGCATCGTTTCTGAAACGCACCGCAAAAGCCCGACTGTTGCCGGAGTAGTCCCGGAAGTAGCCGAACGAGCGGCCGTCGATGAAATCGAAGTGGCGGGCTAACGAGGAACCCGTAGTCTTACCTGACCACACATACCAGCCTGAGGTTTTCAAAAGAGGCGTCATATTGCGGCTGCCTGCACCTTTCTTGTAAAGGCCCTTGAGTTCATACACGGTAGGCATCCGCCACCCGCCACCATCGAGATTGAGGCTTAGCACCCAGTCCCTTGCCGCGTCCCAATTTGTGTTTTTATCAGGCCCCGCCTTCCACTCAAGCCCCGTACTCGTGTTCTTTACAATCCCATTTGCGTAGGCCACATAACTGTGCAGTTTTATTGCATTCGAGGAGGGTGATGGACGAGAGTACGAAGGTTTCTGCGTAGGGCTAAACACCTCATCGCCCCGGGAAAGCACCGCAAAAGCTCGTAGGCTGTCGGAGCGCTCACGGCGGTACCAACTCCTGTAGCCGCCGTCGCGGAAGAAGAAGTTCCAGGCACTCGAGGAACCTTTAGTTTCACCTGACCATACCCACCAGCCGGTGGTCTTCAGCAGAGGCGTCATGTTGCGGGAGCCAGCCCCTTGTTTGTAGAGGGTTCTTAACTCATCTGAGGTAGGCATCCGCCAACCTCCGCCGTCAAGGTTGAGGCTCTGGACCCACGACCTGGCTTCGTTCCAGGTTGTATTCTTATCAGGACCGGCCTTCCACTCAAGACCGGTCTTTGTATCTTTTACGATCCCATTGGCATAGGCTACATAGATTCCGTCCATCTTCAATACATTGGTTGCGGGAGAAGGAGGCGTGTAGGTCGGAATTGGCTGAATAGATGCCTGCAATTGTTCCAGTCTGATTTCAAGCTGTTTACTCTCTCCTGGTTCCAACTTTACCCACATTTTCTTTGTTTTGTAATTGGTTTTTGAAACCTCTACGTGGTAACTGCCAGAGACAAGATCCATTCCCTGGTAGAACTTTGGTTTTATGTTAAGGATTCTGACTCTGGAACCTTTAGGATCTGTTTGCACAAAGAGTTTACCCCTTATTTTCTGATCAGGAGTCACCTTCAATCCATCGCTTCGGGAACGCACCGCAAAAGCCCGTACGTGGACGGAGTTACCACGGGTGCCCCAGTCCCTGCCGCCGGCGTCGAAGCGGAAGAACCAGGCACTCGAGGAGCCTTTAGTTTCACCCGCCCAGACCCACCCGCCAGTGGTTTTCAGTAGGGGCGTCATATTCCGATCCCCTTTTCCCCTCTCATAAAGGCCTGCCAGTTCATCAGTGGTCGGCATCCGCCACCCGCCACCATCCAAACTGAGGCTCTGCACCCATGATCTGGCTTCATTCCAGTTAGTTTCTCTGTCAGGACCGACTTTCCATTCAAGCCCCGTCTTCGTGTCTTTTACGATTCCATTAGCGTAGGCTACATAAACTCCGTCACGCTTTATCACCTTCGAGGTGGTTGGTGGACGGTAATTGGAAGGCTTCTGAGGTAAACTCGCAGTTTCAACCTTTTGCCTGTCTATCTCCCGCCTCTTTCTTTCAATCTCGGCTCTTATTCGTTCCAGTTCACGTCTCTCTTGCTCAAGGCGATTCCGTTCTGTTCCTTTAGATGCAAAATAGAAATTCCCCCTCAGTGATGTCGACTCCCAAGGGGTTTGTTTACCTCCTGTCTTTGCCATAACTGTTGAACGTACCCCCTGAAACATCTCTAAAACTGTAATGTTAGCTGTCCCGATGTGCTGTAATAAGGCAGAAGTGTACGGACTATGATTACCTCTACCGTCCAAAGCGGTTTTACCAGGTGCTGTTGAGTAGGCTATCAATGAACCGGACGGGGCGTTCATAAAGGCTAAACCAGTTCCTTTTGTCCCTTTACGCCAACTCCGTTCAAACGGGTTATCACGGCAAGCATCTAATATGACAATACTGGTCTTGGTTACTGCACTTTCCATCTTGGCAAGTACCCTGTCAGCTCTAACACAATCGTATTCGGTATCATTCTCGTTATGTAGCCTGGCATTTGTAGGGATAAGATAATTGTGGCCATTTACCTGCACACCATGACCCGAATAAAAGAACAGACCGACATCTTGGCCCTGTAATTCTATCCCAAAATTGTCCATGGCCCTTTTCATGGTCTTCTGTGTGCAATTCTCGTATTTCAGGACCGTAAAGCCCAAGCTCTCCAATGCTCTCTTCATTGCCCTTACATCGGTCACAGAGTTTTTGAGGCTGCCCCCATGGATGTAGTTGCTATTGCCGATCAGCAGGGCAAGTCGATTTTCAGCGATAAGATTATTGGTAAAGAGCAGTGATAGGATTATGGTGAAGATTATACTGACTGCATATCTTGTATTTCTTCGCATTGCACACCTTTTTGGAAATTACAATTTCTTCTTTACGGACATTACACCCTGTGACTAAATTATCCACCCCTTCGGGAACGCACCGCAAAAGCCCGTCTGCTGGCGGAGGCGCTACGGTAGTCCCAGCCCCCGTAGCCGTTGTAGAAGAAGAAGTGCCAGGCAGCCGGTATGGCAGCCGAAGAACCTTTAGTTTCACCTGACCAAACCCATAGATACTCTGAAGTAGTATTCAACAAAAGAGACGTCAAATTATGAGATCCCAAATCTTTCTTGTAAAGACCTTTCAGTTCATCAGTGGTCGGCATCCTCCAGCCACCACCGTCAAGGTTCAGACTCTGTACCCAGGCCTTGGCTTCGTACCAATCTGTGTTCCTATCAGGACCAGCTATCCACTCAAGACTTCTCGCAGTGTCTTTAACAATCCCATTGGCATAGGCGACATAAATCCCATCACGCTTGATTACATTCGATGTTGATGTTGGATGGATAACAGGCGTATTGTTCTGCACAGAGGCCTGTAATTGGTCAGCCCTACCTGCATCGTTTCGGGAACGCACCGCAAAAGCCCGATAGTTGATTTTGTCGTAGTGGGGGTCCCAATACCTGTAGCCGTTGTGGAAGCTAAAGTCCCTGGCCGAGTAACCTTTAGTTTCACCTGACCACACCCACCAGCCGGTAGTCTTCAACAAAGGCGTCATATTCCGATCACCCATACCCTTTTTGTAAAGTCCTATTAATTCATTCATGGTCGGCATCCGCCAGCTTCCACCGTCAAGATTCAGACTTTGCACCCATGAGTTGGCTTCGTTCCAATTTGTATTTTCATCAGGCCCAGTCTTCCACTCAAGACCGGTCTTTGTATCTTTTACTATTCCGTTGTCGTAGGCAACATAAATTCCATCCTTCTTCAATACATTGGAAGTGGAAGAAGGGGGGATGTAGGTCGGAGTTGGCTGAATAGATGCGTGCAATTGTTCCAGTCTGATTTCAAGCTGTTTACTCTCTCCTGATCCCAACTTTACCCACATTTTCTTTGTTTTGTAATCGGTCTTTGAAACTTCTACATGGTAACTGCCGGCGAGAAGTACCATTCCTTGAGAAAATTTCGGCCTTATGTTCAGAATCCTGACAGTGCTTCTTGAAGGAAATGTTTTCACAGAGAGCTTCCCTAACCCCCCCTCCATCAATATGCCTTGCGTAACTTTAAACTTTTGGTCCCCATTCAATTCCTGCCACTCAGGGGTCTGGGCAAGCTCAGACATGTAGCCCCTGAAAACCTTAGACTTTTTTTCAGCCGATAAGGTTCCCCACATATCGTTATTCACTATGTCAATCCAAGGGAATATCTCACGCACTGATGACGATGATGGCTGTGAATACTCAGGCTTCTGAGAAAGATTGGCAACATAAACTTCCTGCTTTTCCGATTTTTTTCTCTGCCGCTCAAATTCTGCTTTGGCCTGTTCAAACTCCCGACGTTCCCTTTCAAGTTTCGCTTGTTCTTCACTGAAACGGTTATCTTTCCCCTTGGTGGAAAAATAGAAATCTCCCGTCAATGATGTGGATTCCCATGGAATTTGTTTCCCGTTCGTAGCTCTATCAATACGCCTCCTGCATTTCTTGAATACCTGCTCAATGGTAAGTCCGGGGTCATCCATGTAATCCACCAACGCTGCCGTATAAGGACTGTTCCTCCCCTTACCGTCAAAAGCCAATTTGCCCGGAGAGGTAGAATAAGCCACTATTGTGCCCTTCGGGGCATCCATACGTGCTAATCCACTGGAACCCGACCTGAACCCTCTTGCCAAAGGATTATCCCTGCAGGCATCCAGGATCACGATGTTTAAGTCATTCCCGGCATTGTACATGGCGTCCAGGACCCTTCTTGCATCAACCGCCTCATACTTGACATCGGTTTCTTCCCGGATCTCGGCATCTAAGGGAATGATGTAATTGATCCCGTTTACCTGAAACCCATGCCCGGCGTAATAGAACAGGCCCACTCCGCCTTTGCGGAGCTGTTTCCCAAACTTGCGGATCAACGCCTCCATCTCCCTTTGTATTGCATTCTGTTTATGGATGACGGTAAATCCCAGTTTCCGAAGAGTTTTCGCCATGTCTTCGGCATCATTGACCGGGTTGCGTAGGGGGGCGGATTTATAGCTCCCATTGCCGATCACCAGCGCGGTTCGCCGCTCCTGGGCGGAAAGGGATAGATTGGGCAATAAAAATATCGTGGAAACCAGAAGGGCAATGACCCAAAGAATTTTATGTCTCGGCATAATAGCTCCTTCTTTGGAAATGCAGGCTTTTGGGTAAGATTCAAACCTCCCCTATACAAGAGGTTCTCAAAAAATGCGCAGTGGCCGAAGATAGTTTCTCAAATTAGCATAAAATGGTCAAATATTCAATTTCGATGGTGAAAATGGGCAGAGACGAATAGCGAGCCCAGGGCAGCACTTAACGCCCTTAAATCTCATTCTTATACAAACGCATGCCTACCTATGGGTTCTATGAATAACTACCTCACAGACCCCCAAACTTAACCAATAACTGCCGAGGCAGGGCCGTTTACACCCCTGTTATTCCGTGATCGCTATCTTGTTCTTCTCTACTCGATACCCTAATTCGTCTCCCCTTTTTGGCGGGCCTTATACGGATCATGCCGACCTGAAAATTCTCGGTCACGGGCACGCTCCCGATCCACCACAAACTGGATCGACTTAGTTGTACTGTCACCGGGTCGAACCCCTTTGAGGAGATCGATCTCTGCAGCTGTGTATCGGTAAGGAACCCCTTTCAGAGTGATTTCACCACCAGCTTCAGAAATATCATCGATCATTTTCATCATATTGGCTTGCAACCGGAACGGTTCAGTATCTTCTATGCGTACCCTCCAGATCACAAAAGAGGCCTGGGGGTTGTCCGGGACAAGGCTGGAGCTGTATCTCTTGGCCTCAACCACGCCCGTGACGGTATTGATTACTTTACCGAAGATCTCGCTGAGTTCATATTCAGTGGCACCGTCTAACCGGACATTGATCAGGTTCTCTAACGCTGCGGTTCTTCGCATCAAAACACCGCCCTCTGTTTGTGTGCCGCCAGACTTCTGGCTAACCTCGCTGTCGGTAGTTACGACCGAACCCTTGGCTTTGCTACCTTGCCAGGCCGTCAGTTTCCTACCCACCAGATCTCCGACCTCTTTTTCCACTTCTGCGACGGCGTCATCGCAGTCACGTCTGGTAGCCTTGAAAGTCTTGGAAACGTTTGCCCCGAGGGATCTTCCGGCGCTGTCATAACCCTGCCCGTCAAATCGGGCCTTGGCTTTGCAGTAACCGTCCGATGTCCGCTTGACTTTTACATTCAGCCACACGATGAAGGCCACATCAACGGCATATTTTTTGCATATCTCCTTAGAGGCAAGTACAGAATCCTCTCGAGCCCGTTCCATTACCCGGTTATATTCAGCTTCGCTGGAATCCTTGGCAAAGGGGTTGACCACCTCAAAACCGTGACGCACAAGCTGGTTTTCAATGAACCCCATGGCCCGACGATAGTGCAGGGTCCTGCTCCCACCATCTTTTGCCTCTCTCCCTTCTTCCGTATAAAGGGGAATAACCACGATCCTCGTCTGGGCCATGGCGTTGTTGGCAAACACCGAGCCCAACAGAAGAGTCCCAACCAGAAATGAGATGAAACCCAGATACCCGTAACCAGAATTTGTTCTTTTGCTGAGCCTCAATCTGTCCATTTTGACCTCCTTACTGTTCTCGGGTTTGTTAATCTTTTGACTTAATGTGTTTACTGATAATATCGTATGAAATTTCTCATTTTCAAAATATTTTCGGTAACCTGCCCAAGTCAAGGCCCCGTCACCAATTCGACCTCTGCCTCCGCATAGGCACCCTTCTTTGAAAGTCCCTGGTCCCTAAGACGTTTCACTAAAAAATCAGATTTTGCCCAATCACCCTTAAGATCAGCAGGAAACTCAATGGGGGATTCTACGGCTACGGCCCAGACCCGGTCCGTGCCGTACGGCTCTGTTACCATTAGATCGTAAGAGCATCCGTCCTCGGGCAGGATTAGAGGTGTGCCCGGCGGGGGGATGGCCCCGCATTTTCCACTGCGATCAAGACGGCCGTTCTCGTCCACCGGGTATAGAAGGGTGGCTTTACCCTTGGGGTCCAAATCGAAAAGATACACCCAGGCCGAACGGTTGAGGCGTAACAGAAACCGGATATGCTCGCCTTTGCGGTACAGCGGTCTCCCCTCACCCCGGGTTGTAGTGAGTTCCACCCTGAGCCCTCCTTTGGAGATACCTTCTGCCCCTGTTTTTAGAGCGGGTGGCGCGGTAACCGCGGTGGAGGGGTCCGGCTTGAGCAGATCTCCGGGGAAGAGCCCTGAAGGGATATCTGCAGACGCGGCCGTGATCTGCTGGCCCTGCCGACTGATCACCCTTACCTGCACCTCAACCTTTTTCTCGTGAAGCCAGGCCACGCCCTTGATCTCTCCATCGGCCTTAAGAAGGTCGGCCGTAAGACTGGTACCGGCATCGGTCCCGGGCAGATCCGGGCGGATGGCACGTGTTCCTCTTGTGCGAAGGGTGTTCGCTGACAGACCCCTGAGTGCCCTTTGCTGATCTAAGGGTACAAACATACGGCCTTCTGCCAGGGCCGGACGTAACCATCCGGTCAGATAGGGCCCGAGATCGGAACTGGCCTTTTTACTCTTAACCTTGAAATCGCGCAGATGAACTTTCCGGCTGTTCTGGTCCGGGGTGTTTTGCTCCAACTTGCGAACCAGATATCGCGCCCACGATTCTCTGTCAGGAGTCAGAGCATCTGTATCGATCTTTTTCAAAGGCACCTTTTCAGAGGCCGAAGCTACTGCCTCAGGCCCGTAAGGGCCCAGTTTCATCACCTTGAGATCTATGCCCAGATCGTTACCCTGCTTCTGCCAAGTTCCCTGGAGGATCATGAATTTATCCTCATCTGCTCCCGGAAGGAGTGCCCGGACCCCCTGTCTTTTCATTTCGGTAATGAGCCTGCCTCGCAGCTGAGTGGCCAGCGGGAGGCTCAGACCGGTTTTCGCGTCATAAAGGTCATGGGGACTGATCAGCACGGGCTGGTCTTTAAGTTTCCCCTGTTCAACTAACGTTTCTGTAAGCCTCGCAACCGCTTCATCTAAGTCCAGATCGCCCCACCAGGACTGGGAAGAAGACTGGTTACCGGAATCGTCAATGACCTCTCCCCTATCTTGAGCCCGTGATAGGGAAGGGAAGTAGAAGTGCAAGAGGGCATTGAAGCAAAGATAAAGGATGAAGATCAAGACAGGAGTGAACAGGCTGGCTCGCGTTGAATCAGATGGCCGGGATATGGTCTGACGATTTTTCATCTCATTCGCTCCTTCTTATGTGCAGCCCTCTTCAAATAGTTGAGTTGTTCAGCCGTTGAATAGGGGAATACCCCGTTGTTTTAATCAATTTGTGACTTCAACCATGTTGAATATTCAAATTTAAGGAAAACAGAACAGAATCAGGCTATTACGCCCAATCATCCACTGTTCTTGCCGGCTTCCACTGAGACCTTGAGCATCCGGTTACCGTCTACCGCCACGAGATCGTACTCAGGTTGTTGGGACCATACTTAACGGAGATGTTTCACCCACAGCGCCGCGATTCTCGCCGACGCTCAAGGGTTGCTGAGAACGTTCGGTTTCATCGGCGCGGGGTATTTTCCCGCATCCGCGTGGAAACCGTTGTTAGCCATTTTTGGGATTCTGAACTCAAACCCGTAGCCTTCTTTTGAGCTTCCTTTCAGTCTTGGTGTCGCCGAATACACTAGCTGTCGTGGCCTGGCTAAGGATCCCAAGCGTGATTACCGCATTGCCCAGAGCGCGCTTGAATTTGGCACCTGGCTCAGGGTACCCCCAGATGCGATGTATGTCTTCGGCAAGAAAGGACGAGAGCAGATCGATGATACCTTGGCAATCGAGATACCGTTCTCTATATCGCTTTGTGATATCACCGTCATTGGACTCGACTGCTGCCGTCAGCTGTCTGTCGAATGGCAGTTGATCCTCGAATTCCATGTAGTTCCACGCGAAGCCCATTATGTTTGTCAGTTGAAAGCCCTTAAGGGCAGCATCGAGTTCACTCCCACTGTCGAGGATGGGGGAGATGCCCGCGACTGGCGCTCCCTCGCTCTTTAATGCAGTTACACCACCGAATAAGAACTGCTCTCGCTCGAGTTTCAACTTGGATACGAGTCTCGGCACCACAGCCGGAAAAGCTGCTTTATTCACTTGTGGTTTCTTACCGAACCGACCATCGAGAATTCCCATGATGACTTCCTCCATCGGTGGGTAACGCTCGGCTTGACTGGGGCGCGTTTTTAACACATCCGATTCAAGCCGTTGTGGAATACGGTTTTCGGGAGCTACCCTATCGCCTCATGTTTTATTTACTCACGATACAACCAGTGATTATATAGTTTCCGGATAAACCTTATCTTTACTGTTTTGATTGCCAGAAAATGGTTCAGCCTTTATCGGTTTTTAACCGGTTAACATGAAACAAGGGGTGAAAACATAAAACCAGATAAGCTGCTATGCTGAGAATCCCTTTAGAAACTGTGCTCCTCCATCACGAGCTTTTGCTTAAACCAGTTGCGCAGAAAGCAGAACGTTTCTCCCAGCCTTGGCATCGTTCACGGCTGTTTTGAGACGAGACCAATCAATATCCGTTTTGATATGGGTGCAGCCGATAATAGCACGGCAAGAAATCTTAGTTCTCATTCAGACACTAAATATTAATATCGAAGTTTTTGCTTCGTTTTCAAGACGTTTCATCCCCCAGTGGCAGTTTTTTGTTTCCACAGGCACAGAGGGAAACATGCCTCTATTTATGTAAAATTTAACCAATTAGCTAATGGAAGTCAAGATTCAATGAAATAT
>JACKQG010006330.1_pt1 | contig 12568 bp, 10 predicted proteins | sample 8237621 | NCBI WGS metagenome assembly JACKQG01 (sample SAMN15677084, study PRJNA649215) | marine metagenome | biome: marine; feature: Black Sea; material: saline water; isolation source: suspended particulate matter (SPM) from the Black Sea western gyre | collected 2013-06-09/2013-06-10 | depth...
GCGCTTTGTATTATTGCTCTTTATTGTAAATATTTTTTACTTTTCAACAATACCTGCTTTTATAAGGTCATGCATATGGAGCATAGCAACAGGATAATAATTTTCATCAACAACAGGCAGCATAGTTATTTCATATTTCTCCATCAATTTTAATGCGTTGATTCCCATTGTAATTGGGGTAATACATTTAGGATTTTTTGTCATTAATGAATTTATCTTTGATTTCAAAGGATTTTCATATTTCTGTAAAATTCTTCGTAAATCACCATCTGTAATGATTCCAATCAATTTCCCTTGATTATCAATAATACTTACGCACCCAAGCCCTTTTGAAGTCATAACTAAAATAGCTTCTTTTAAGTTGTGATTTTCCTGAATTATAGGATTTTCATCGCCTGAATGCATAACATCTTTTACCTGCAAGAGCAGTATCTTGCCAATTGTTCCGCCGGGATGGAACAGAGCATAATCTTCTATTTTGAAATTCCTTTTCCGCAAAATTACAGTTGCAAGAGCATTTCCCATAGACAAGGCTGTGGTGATACTCGCCATTGGCACCATTCCCAAAGGCTCATACTCTTTGGGAACCCCAATATTTACGGTCACATCGCTAACCTTTGCTAAAGTAGATTCCGGATTACCAGTAAGGCAAATTATTGGGTTATTGTGTTTTTTGAAATAAGGAATTATATCAATCAATTCGGATGTTTCACCACTATTGGAAATTATAATAATAACATCATCACTGTCCACCATTCCAAGATCTCCGTGAATTCCTTCAGCAGGATGGAGGTAGATTGAGGGTGTTCCTGTGCTTGCAAAAGTAGCAGAAATCTTACGAGCAATTATACCTGTTTTACCTATTCCTGTAACTACTATTTTTCCTGAACAATTATATATTAAATCTACTACCCTGGTTATACTTTCATCAACTTTTTCAGATATCTCCAGAACTGCTCTTGCTTCCTTTTTCAGAATCTCAATAATTTCGTCTCTTGTATCCATATTCACACTTCCCTTATGAAAACTTATTACACTAAATTTACACTTACATTTTTTAAGTCAAACTTTTATTTTCTTGACAAATTTTCTTGACAAATTTTAAAATAAAATTACAAAAAAATTTAAAGTGAGGTGGAAAAAGATGAAAAAAATTATTTTGGTTTCATTGCTACTTATTATACCAGCTTCTTTATTATCATATTATTGGGAGTCATTTGGACCAGACAGTGAAGAGGTCTATGATTATTTATTTATTGAATCCAGTGATACTTATGCTGGTGTTTCAGACGGTGTAATGGTTTATGATTGGGCAGGTTGGATTAAGTATGAATACGGATTGCCCGTTTGGAAAATGCTCTTGTTAGATGAAAACCATATACTTTTGATTATGGGAAACGGAAGTTGGTCTGATGGAATTTATACCTTTGACCTTATCTCTCATAATTTCACAGTTCAACAATGGTTATATGAACCAAATTTTTTAGAATTCAACTCTGAAAATAGTACTTATTATGTAGGATATGAATATGGTTTGCAAAAGTCAAATGATGGTTATAATTGGACAGAAGTCGCATATTTCAATGAGATGAATTGTTCTTCTATGATTTGTTATCAGAACTATATCGTGGTTTCAGCTAATTCTCATATTCACATTTCTAATGATTTCGGTAATAGCTGGGAGGAATCATTATATTTGCCTTTATCAGATTTTACTGTTACAGATGAAGGTGTTATTTATGGAATATTTCCTGACCATTCAAATTCTTCAGGATTATGGAAATCAGAAAATTTTGGTGTTAATTGGGATGTTGAGTTCTATTCTGATTCTATGATTGCAGTTGAACTTGATTGTAATAGTTTCATCTTTGTTGCTTGGGAAGAACCATTTGAACAATATGAAGGAATTGGTATCTGGGACTCAGGAAGTCAAAACTTAAGCTTAATAAATGAGGAGCTTCCTTGCTTGGAAATTAATGATATTGAAATTTTCCCATTGGTTGATTGTCCTGCTATGATTTGTTGCACAGATTCCGGAGGATACTTTGTAACTGATTATCAAACTTCTGTTGATGATAATATTTTTTTCGAAGATGTCCAACTTCAAAATTTTCCCAATCCATTCAGTTGCTCCACTACAATTTTTTTTCTAACTCCAGATTACACAGATTTACTCAAATTACACGAGATAAAAATTTATAACATCAAAGGACAAAAGATCAAAACCTTTTCAAATCTCCAAATCAACAAATCTCCAAATCAACAAATTATCTGGGACGGAACTGATGAAAAAGGTGGACCAGTTCCAGGTGGAATTTATCTCTACAAATTAGTAGTTGAAAACCAAACAAAAGGTTTTCATAAGTTGCTTATATTACGATAGCAAAAAAATTCTCAAGAGGTAAACAATTTTCACAACTGAAACAAAAACCGAAAAAGCAATTTTAATTGGTTTGCAAACAGAGAATAAATCCAATTATGATGTGGAAGAATCTCTACAAGAATTATCTTTACTAACAGAAACCGCAAATGTAAAAATTGTTGGAATTGAAAAGCAAATCAGACCTCACCCTCATCCTGCATTTTATATTGGTTCAGGAAAAGCAAAAGCATTATCAACTTATGCCAAAAATCACCAAGCCAATGTAATTATTTTCAATGGTAATCTTACACCTTCACAAGATAGAAATTTATCAAAAATTACAAACCTAAAAATCATTGACCGTACTCAGTTAATATTAGATATATTTGCTCAACATGCAAATACAAGGCAGAGCAAGTTGCAGGTGGAGTTAGCACAACTTGAATATCGTCTTTCCAGACTAAAAAGAAGATGGACACATCTTTCAAGAATTGAAGGAGGTATAGGTTTTCGTGGACCTGGTGAAAAACAATTAGAAGTTGACCGCAGAAGGATCCATGATAGAATCTCTTTGCTTAAATCCAAACTTAAAGAAATAGAAAAAATTGCTACGACCAAGCGTAAACAACGAAAAAATCTATTCTCAGTTGGACTGGTGGGTTATACCAATTCCGGAAAAACTACTGTGTTAAATAGGCTTACATCTACTAACAATTACATTGCTGATAAGCTTTTCTCTACTTTAGATGCTACAACTAAGGGGAAAAGATTAACTTCCAAGGATAAAATTGTTATCTCAGATACGATTGGATTTATTAAAGAACTTCCACCATATTTAGTTGCTTCCTTTCATGCAACATTACAAGAAATAATTTATGCTGACTTACTATTACATATAATTGATATTTCACATCCAAAACTATATGAATATATGGAAATTGTTTTTTCTACTCTTCGGGATATTGGAGCACAAGACAAAAAAATGCTCCTTGTATATAACAAGATAGACTTACTTCCCCGGAATGAATTCCTTTTTATGAAGAAAAAATTGAAGATGGATTTCCCAAATTCTGTATTTATCTCTGCAAAGTATGGAAAGAATTTTACAAATATTGAAAATTCAATAATAAACTTTTTATCTAATAAAAAACATATTATTAATTTGAAAATCCCAAATCAAAAACAGAAATTAATTTCCTTTTTATATAATAATTCTGAAATTTTGTATAAAAAATATAATAATCAGTTTTCCAGATTTAAGATAAAATTGCCTTATACACTTTATTCACAAAAGTTTAATCAATTAAGAAAATTTGAGATTAAAACAAAGCGGATGGCTAAAAGAAAAGCAATTGGTGCAACATAAAAAAAAGCATTCATCAATTGATGAATGCTTATAATAGTATAGCGTTTTGAAAATCTAATTAATCAACCGATAAACGTAAAGGCATAAGAAGAAATAGGTTTTTTTCATTTTCAGGATATTCGGTATTATAGAACAATACAGGGTCTAAACTATTCTCAAACTTCATTTGCACTTTTTCAGTATCAATAAGATTTAAAATTTCTATCAGATATTTATAATTAAAACCTAGTTGAAAACTATTAACATTACAATCAATATCTAAAACCTCTTCAGCAGAACCTTTCTCTATATCTTCAGAAGATATTTTTATCTGATTTGGTGAAAAATTAAGAACAACCTTGAAAGTATCTTCAGAGGCAAGCAGTGAAACACGATGCACAGCTTGTAAAAATGGTTCAATATCAATCTCTACTATCTTTGAATTGTCATAAGGAATAACTGCATCATAATCTGGATAATCTGCCTCAATCAGTCTAGAATATATTTTATATGAATCATAGTGAAAACTTATTGCACTTTCTTCAGGTAATATTCTTAAATCTTTAACTTCTTCATTTATTATTCTACTAACAAGATTGAGTCCTTTAATAGGCATAATAATATTATTTTTTTCAATATTTAATGAAAGTTTTGTTTCATATTTAGCTAATCTTTTTCCGTCTGTTGCAACCATTATCTGCTCTTCCTTATCCAATTCCCAAAGAATACCGGAGAAGGCAGGACGTCCAATTTGATCAGAGACAGCAAAAGAGGTTTTTTCAGCCATTCTTGAAAACAACTCTGCATTAATAATAAAACTATTTTCCCAATCTCTTTCTGGAATTTCAGGAAAATCTTCAGGGTCAGCATAAATAAGACTAAAATCACTATGTAGGCATTTTATTTTTAACAATTTATCTTGCACTGAGAAATGTATATCATTTTCTGGCAAGGAACGAATTATCTCAGTAATATTTTTTGCAGGAACTGCAATTTTCCCACTTTCTTTTACCTGGCATTCTACTTCTGTAACAGCAGATACTTCCAGATCAGTTGCAGCAAATCTTATAATATTTGTCTCGGAATTAGCTTCAAGCCATATATTTGTAAGAATTTGTAAAGGATTACGAACAGGAACAATACTGTTTATAAATTGGATTTTATTTAATATTTTATTTCTTTCAACTGAAAATTTCATTATAAACTCCAAAATTTTTAATAAAAAAGCAAGGGGAAAAACCCCTTGCTTTAAATTCATCCACTATTTCACAGCTTCTTTCAATCTCTTACCTGCTTTGAATTTAGGTACTTTGGTAGCTGGAATGTTTATCTTCTCTTTTGTCAAAGGATTCATACCCATTCGTGCAGCCCGATGTGCAACACTAAAACTGCCAAAACCTACTAAAGTAACCTTTTCCTCTTTCTCAAGGCTCAATCTTATGCTATCAAAAATAGTGTTGATAGCTTCACCTGCCTTTTTTTTGGGAATATCAATTTCCATTGCAAGCTTCCCAATTAATTCTTGCTTGTTCATTTTTTATCCTCCTATTATTTCATTTTTGGCATTAAGTATGCCGTTATGACAAAAAAGAGATGTCAATTCTCTGTCTGTCAAGTTTTTTTTATTTTTTCATAATTTTTTACTTTGCAATTCCGCGCTCAGAACTCTCTACAAAATCAACAAAATGCTTAACTTCATTAATCATCTCAATCTCTTTCTTAATCTTATTCACTGCCTGCGTGGTGTTTAGGTCAGAATTATAAAATATTTTATACACTTTCTTTAAAAGAGCTCTTGTTCCTTCCGGAAAATTATTTCTCACTAAGCCCACAGAATTTAAACCAACTGTTTTGAAAGGAACTCCAGCACCACGCGTATAAGGAGCAACATCTTTATTAATTCTTGACATACCACCTATAAAAGAATAGCATCCAATTTTTACAAATTGATGTATCGGTGTAATTCCTCCAATAGTTGCTCTTTCTTCTATAGTGACATGACCGGCAAGATTAACACTATTAGCTAAAATAACATTTTCCCCTAACTGACAATCATGAGCAATATGAACATAATTCATCAGTAAACAATTATTTCCAATCTTTGTTGGTCGCTCAAAACTAGTTGACCGATTTATCGTAGCGAATTCTCTAATTGTTGTTCCATTTCCAATAATTACTTCAGAATTTTTTCCATCATATTTCAGGTCTTGAGGAATAGTCCCAATAACAGCAGAATGGAAAATCAAACAATTCTTTCCAATTGTGGTTCTTCCATCAATTATAACATTTGAAGCGATTTTTACACTTTTACCTATTTTTACTTGTGGACCGATTATTGAAAATGGACCTATCTCCACATCATCATCAATGTCAGCATTTTTATCAACTATTGCAGTTGGATGAATTCTGGCTTTCATTTTTTTACCTGTTTTGCTTTAAATATTCCCTCACATACTAATTCATCGTCTACATAAGTCTTACCTTCAATAACACTCACACCAACTTTAGATTTTATAAATTTCATCCTGAATTCCAATTTATCACCAGGAACAACTAATTTTCGGAATTTAACTTTATCAATTGAAGCAAAATATGTAATATAATCCCTGGGATTTTCATACTCATTGAGAATGAATATTCCGCCAGTTTGTGCCATTGCTTCTACAATTAGTACTCCTGGCATTACAGGATGTCCGGGAAAATGTCCTTGAAAAAATGGCTCATTTATTGTAACATTTTTGATACCAACAATAGACTCCCCGGGCACAAATTCAGTAATTTTATCAACTAACAAAAATGGGTAACGGTGTGGTAAAATTCTCTTTATTGCTTCATTATCAAAAACTACACCTTTAACAGTTTTTTTCTGGTATTTTGCTTTAAGAATCTCATTTTCATATAGCTTCCTAATCTTCTTCAATAATTCTATATTTGTTTTATGACCTGAACGCGCTGCAAGTATATGACCCTTTAATGGTATACCAAGCAATGCAAGATCACCAATTAAATCAACAACCTTATGCCTTACGAATTCATTATAGTATCGCAATGGTTCTTCATTCAATAATTTATCCTTACTCAGTTTTAATTCATCTTTGTATTTAAAAAGTTTTTTTAGCTCCTGCAAATCAGCATCAGACATATTTTCATCACCAATAACAATAGCATTATTCAAATTCCCACCTTTAATTAAACCTGCCATTTTCAATTCTTTGATATCATTCACGAAGCAAAATGTCCGTGCCGATGCAAATCCTTTTTCATACTCATCTTTTAATGAAATCATAGAAGTGTACTGGGGCTTCAGATTGGGATGTTCAAAATCAATAAAAAAGGTTATTTTAAGGGATTCAGAAGGCACTACTACAACATCAACATTATGTGCTGGAACCGAAAAAGACATTGGCTTGGTGATTACAAGATATTTTCGTTCTGCATCTTGTTCAATAATCTCACATTTTCGTAGTGCTTTTACAAACTCTATTGCACTTCCATCAGCAACTGGAATTTCTTCACCATCAACTTCCACAATAATATTATCAATTTCTAAACCTTTGATTGCCGATAAAACATGCTCTATTGTGGCAACGGTAGCATTTTTGATACCAATATTTGTTCCCCTTTCAAGACTAACTACATGTTTTATGTCAGCTGGAATTTTAGGTTTTCCTGGTAAATCTATACGCTTAAAGATAATTCCAGTATTCTCTGGTGCTGGTTTAAAAGTTATTGTGCATAGTTTCCCTGTATGTAATCCAATTCCAGTATAAGAGATAGAATCTTTTATTGTCTGCTGGTTTGCACTATTTTGAATCATTTTTATCCTTTTTCATTAATTTGTGATAAAACCTTCTCATTTCTGGTAATTCCTTCATTGCTGCGATAATTCTTCGTTGCTTGTGAGCATCAATTGCTGGATATCCAAATAAAATTTTACCATCTGGAACATCTTTTGCAACACCGGATTGAGCAGCAATCATTACTTTTTTACCAATTTTAATGTGGTCTGTAATACCAACCTGTCCAGCCAATACAGAATTATCTCCAATCTCAGAACTTCCTGCAATACCAACTTGTGAACAAATGATTACATTTCTACCAATTTTAACATTATGAGCAATTTGCACAAGATTGTCAATTTTAGAACCTTTCTTTATAATTGTATTCCCGAGAGTAGCCCTATCAATCGTAACATTTGCACCAATTTCAACATCATCTTCAATAATTACATTACCAATTTGAGGAATTTTTCTATGCTGTGTGCCATCCCATATATAACCAAAACCATCGCAACCTACTATACATCCTGAATGAATCCGAACTTTTTTGCCTATAATTGTGTCAGGATATATTACTACATTAGGAAAAATATGTGATTCTTCTCCAATTATAGAATTTTTCTTAATAACAGAATTTGCTTCAATTACAACTTTTTCTTCTAATATAACTCCTTCTTCAACAACAACATTTGGTAAGATTTTAATATAATTAGGTAATTTTACAGAAGAATGGATGTTTGCACTTTGATGAATATATTTACCTTTAATTAGTTTGTCTTCCTTTTCCAGGAGAAATGAGACGATTCTCAGAAAAGACATAAAAGGTTTCTCACATAAGATATAATTTCTTTCAGGTATCTTTGAGAGAGTTTCATCTTTAGGAATGATTATTAACCCAGCTTTTGATTCTTTGAATGCTTTTATGTATTTTACATCTTGATAAAATGCAATGGAAGAACTATCAGCATCCTCTAATGTGGCAACAGAATTAAATAAGGAATCATTAACTGATATAAGTTTTCCCTGTGAAATTTTTTCAACATCTTTTAAGCTGATAGAATGCTTAAATTTTTTCATTATATTTTATAGTATTATAAATAAAGTCTTTTCATGCCAGAGGCAGATCCGCCTTAGGCGGAGTTTTTTTTGCAAGAAATTATAACTATTTACTGCCAACCGCTAATTAACGCCAATTTTCGTTAATTAAGAGAAAAAAATTAGTGTCCACCCCGTTAGATAATTTTATTATAAGGGTGGAGATAGAAATAAAAACTGAATATCTAACGGGATAAATTCGCGTATATTCGCGGTTAAATTAATTATTATTTTGCGGTTTACCCCGTTAAATATAACAAACCGAAGAGGATAAAAATTATATAATTCATCCTTCGCAGTGCTATGGAGAATGGACAATGTAAATTATTTAACGGGGTTTACCGCGCTATGGAATAATTTCAATTTCAATTACTTAAAATATCATTTTATAGAACTGTATTATTTCTTGTTTACTCAGTAATTTCTTTTAATTTTTCTATAACTAAATCAGTTATATCCATCTCTTTATCTTTTGCATACAGCACAACTTCACCCTGCTGAGAGTTTAATACAAAATCGTACTTATTATCTTCTGCTACTTCATTAATTGCCTGTACAATTTTTTCACTTATTGGTTGCAACAACTCATTCTGTCTTTGAACTGCACGATTTCTAATTTCATTCACAAATTGATAATATTCTCTTTCTTTTTTCTCAATAAGTGCTAATTTTTCTTCCTTCCGTTCTTCAGTAACAATTGGAGGTAGATTATCGTATTCTTCCTGTAAACTATTAATCTCTTGTTCCTTTTCCTCTAATTCATTTTGCCACTGTTCAGCTTCTAAGTTATACTTCTCTTCAGCTTCAAGTTTCGCAGGATATTCATTATACACACGGTCAACATCTAAATATGCTATTTTAATATCAGACGCATATAATAACGATAAGGTAAAGGTTGTAATAATTAAACATAGAATTTTTTTTGTCATTTTTTGTTCCTTTTTTATTTTTGAGTCTACTATAAAAAGTCCTTAACCGCGAATGAACGCGAATAAACGCAAATTTTGAATGTGATATTACAAAAATTGCGGACTACCTAATCCACTAGCTATAGGCAAATTAGTGCCATAGAAGTACACAGTTTTATCCCCGATTCCTGTCCCCGTTCCCAATTTAATTGGGAATCTCGGGGATCGTTAGGAACGGGCTTAATTGGGAATGGAAAAATGGAATAAAAACTGAATTTTAACACCTTCATGGCTTTTTATAGCGGACTCATTTTTTTATTTTAAAATATGATACCCTGGGAAAAATATAATAAAATATATTCAAGATATTATCTTATCAATAATATTCATGTAATTTTTGGTTCACCCTTCGTAGTCCCGATATTTCGGGACGGAGAACTGGCAAGAAATTTTTATTCTGCCTTGAGATTCTTTTCTAAATCCAAATTTCTAATTTCTAATAAAATATCAAATATCAAATATCAAATAACAAATATAAAAGGATTAGTCTTCGGAGATTTTGTTTTTGCACGATTTGACATTTAGGCTTTGTCATTTTATTTGACATTAGGAATTTGGATTTAGAAATTATTGGCTTTATTATTGATTAATATTTCCTGTTTGGTTCTGGCTTGTCCAGGTTAGGATTATCTAAAAACTTTAACCAACTAAAAAGTTGAACCAAATTGAAAGTGAAACTGCCATTTATTTTTCTCTTCTCTATCAAAACCATAAGCATAGTCAAAACCCAACAAACCCATAGGACTCATTATCCTGATGCCAATTCCAGAACCTTTTTTCAATCCCTGAACATTCAATTCTGAAAAATAATTATAAGAATTTCCAGCATCAAAGAACAGAACACCAATTATCTGGTCAGTAGATATTGGGATAGTAACTTCTGATGAAGTGATTAATTCTGCTCTACCACCATCACTTGAGGGAGGTATTACACTCCTGTCTGGGTAACCTCTAATCCCATCGGGTCCAGTTCCTCCAGGATAAAATCTTTCATCTGGGGGGACATTACTGGTTTGTCCAAACTCTTTAACATAACCAATTCTCCATTTCATACCAAACGCAACTTTCCAGAACAATTTTATATACCAATTGGTCTGCATTATTTCTTTATAATAATTTTCCTTACCGCCTAAAGGTCCACCTGCTAATTCAGTAAAAGACCTAACAAGACAACCCGCAGTTGGTCGGAATATATTATCTCTACTGTCTCGTTCTAAGGTAACAAACATATTGCTTATTATTTTCTTCCCGGTATCCACTAAATCTTGAACATTCTGAGAGGTATCACCAGTTGGCTCAATAATCTCATACTTTTTCTGAGTTATAGCATACCCGGATGTAATTCTTGAATAATTAATCCAGGGAATAATTGTTCCAATACGAAATCCACCACCAGTGCGATAAACCCGATAATTCCAGTCAGTCCAGTTTCTCTTTGTATGATATACATCAAAACCTACAAGAGTATTCGTATCAAGAAAATACGGGTTGGTAAAGCTAATATCATAATTTTGTTTGACCCCACTGAATTCCCATTGTAATTTAATACCCCATGCTTTACCAAACAAATTATTATGGGATAGAGCAATAAAACCAACTAATTTATCTTGCTGATCAAAATTTACTCCAAGATTCGCAGCGCCAGATTCCTTATCTTCAACTGTAAATGTAAGGTCAATATCTCCTTCGGCATTTATTGGTTGATAATCTAAACCAATATTTGGTTCAAAAAATCCAAGATTATATATATTCCTCTGACTCTGGAATAATAAAGATTGTCTAATATAGTCACCAGGAACAATGGCAAGCTGTCTGCGAATAATTTTTTCTCTTGTTTTCTTATTACCTTCTATAAAAATTTGTCTAACACGAGCACGGGTATTTTCAGTAATTTCAATTACTATATTTATATGCTCACCCTTAGTTTGAATATCCTTATTTATTATTGAATATAAATATCCTTCCTCAATATACATTGAATAGATAGTGTTAAGCTTATCATTAAATTCTTCTTGATTAAATATTTCACCCTTCTTAATTTTTAATTGGCTTATAATAGCCTTATCACTAAATCTTGAATTACCTTTTACAAGAACTGACCCTAATTTATATTGATTCCCTTCAAATATCTTAATTTCAATAAATAGATTACCTTGTTCATCATATTCACTTACCCAATCTACAATTGAAGCATCTATAAATCCTTTTGAATGATAAAATTCTACTATCCTTTGTAAATCTTCTTCAAACTTATCTAATTTAAACCCTCCTGAGCGGAAAAAACTACTTGCTTTCGTCTTCATTTCACTTCTAAGCTTTTTAGATGAAATATGAGAGTTGCCTGAAAAAGTAATATCTTTTACTGTAATTTTTAGTCCTTCATTGATAGAAATCGTCAATTCAATTTTATTTTCTTTTAGTGGTTTTTCAATAAATTTTACAGAAGCAAATCTATATCCTTTTTCATAATATAAAGTTAATATCCGATTTCTAATTTCAAACTTCTTTTCACCAGACAAGTAGTCACCTTTTATAAGAAATATCTCAGAATTAATATCCTCTTTTTTTATGTTTTCATTGCCAGTAATAATAATGCTTTGAATAATAGGAAGCTCGGTAACTTTTATTATGATTTTTACACCTTTCTCGTCAGTAAGTTTATTAATATCAATATTGGCAAACAAACCTAAATTATAGATATATCTTATTGCATTAGCTATATTTTCTGATGAATAAATATCACCTAATGCTAAACCTGAAGCAGATTGTATTAATTTTGAACTAACATTAATATTACCTGTTACTACAATATCAGTGATATAATTATAATCTTGGGAAGCAAGATGTATATAGTAAAATAAAAAAAATAGGATAACTAAAAAAAATCGCTTATGCTTCATATTTTTTACTATTAAAATTAATTTTATAAATTGCAAATTTTTTGATACAAAATAAATAAGTAAAGTTTTTTATTTCATTCACAATAAATTATAGTATTATAAATCAAGTCTTTGTTTGA
>JACKQG010006331.1_pt1 | contig 12567 bp, 11 predicted proteins | sample 8237621 | NCBI WGS metagenome assembly JACKQG01 (sample SAMN15677084, study PRJNA649215) | marine metagenome | biome: marine; feature: Black Sea; material: saline water; isolation source: suspended particulate matter (SPM) from the Black Sea western gyre | collected 2013-06-09/2013-06-10 | depth...
ACAGCATTAGATTTAGATAAAGAGTATTCTTATGGATATAGATTAAGGGGAGATGTTTATCTTAAAGAAAAAGATTATGATAATGCGATTGCTGACTATTTGCAGGCAATAAATTTTGATTCACTATACAACTATCCAAAATCTCATCTTTCCGTTTGTTATTTTGAATTAGAAAAGTATTCTAAGGCACTTCAAATATTAAATGAAGCTATCTCTATTGACTCAACCTATAGAACCTTTTATTATGACAGACTAAAATGCTATATTGTGTTAGGGGATACATTAAAAGCTTTTGAAGATGCCGAAACTTTAATTTCAATGGATTCCTTAAGTACTACCGGATATATAAGCAGAGGATATCTTTATAGAATTACAAATAATAATAAAAAAGCGCTTGATGATTTAAATCATGCTGTTTCTTTAGATACTGCATCTAGTTGGGCTTATAATAACAGGGCTAGTTATTATATGTTTATTAAAGAATATGAACTTGCTGAATTAGATTATAAAAAAGTTATTTCAATTTCCAATACTGACCCTGAACCCTACTTTTATTTGAGTAGGATTTATAAACTACAAGAAAAAGATTTTAAAGCATTAAAGTATTTAAACAAGTCAATAGATAAATTAATTATTGGTGATGGTACAATTAGTTCTGAAGATCTGATGGATGATATTGAATTAGTTACACTATATGTAGAGAGAGGTCAATTGTACGAGCTGTTAGAGGCTCCAGAAGAAATGTGTGAAGATTACCAAAAAGCTTGCGATTTAGGGGATTGTGAAATGTTTAATGCCAATTGCAAATAATTATAGTATGTATAGAATCCAATTAGTATTTTTATTTCTCTTTTTATCCTCATCTTCTTTAAAAAGTCAAACTTGGCAAGTATATTCTGACTCTATTTATAAAATAATGCAATCTGGGGATTGGAAAGATGCTTATAACTTAATTGATGAAACGGATGAATTATTAGATATTCAGGGGTTTGTAATTGATACAACTTATGCTGATTATTTATATAGAAGGGGGGTTTTATTAAATATTATAGAAGAGAATTATAGTGCATCCCTTGAAAACATCTTAAATGCTGAGAGAATATGGAAAACAAGTAAAATAAAAAATAATCGTAAACTTATGCTTATCTATTATTGGTTAGGAGATTCACAGCTTAGATTAACTAAAGATGAAGAAGCAATAAAGTCTTATGAATTAAGTATTAATTACAATATTAAAAATGATTCAATTGATCAATATATTTTACTTTGGTCTAATTTCTCTTTAGGACAGTTGTACTATTTAGATAAAGAGCATTGTGAAAAATCGGAAGAATATGATAAGAAAGTTTTACTACTAAATGATAAGTATAAACTTAATTTATATTATCCTGTATGGAAGGCGGCTTTGCGATTAGCTTTATGCGCTAAGAAAGATAAGGAAGAAGGATATTTTTGGTTTAAAACGGCGCAAGCATATATTAATCTTGAGCCGGATAGCGTTGATTATTTTATTACAACAATTGCACAATCATCTTATAGTTATACTCTTGAGAAAGATTGGTTGCAATCAAAAAATGTATTAGAATATGCTGAAGAAATAATCACTGATAAAGAATCTATTTGTTATGGATACTTATTAACTGAATATGGTAATTATTATTTCGCACAAGATTTATTTACAGAAGCAAATAATAATAATTTAAAAGCTCTTGATATCTATAAAAGTCTACTTAGAACTACACATAAAAAAACTATTGAGCTTTATACAACAATTGGATTAAATTATTGGTTAAATGATAAACCATTTGAAGCAATTAAGTTTTACCTTTTAGCAATTGAAAACGCAAAAAGAAATAAAGAATTTGATCAAGAAAGAATTAACTCTTTTTATGGTACAATTAGTGATATTTATGCAGAAGTAGGAGATAATATTAAATTCAAGGAGTATCTTATTTTAAGCAGGGAAAATGGAGATGATAGTGCTGAAAAAGATGGTGATTTTTATATGGATGAAGCAGAGTATTATTTATCAATAGCTGATCTTGATAATGCATATCAATCATTGATTAAAGCTGAAGAATTGTATAAAGACTCATCTGATTATAATGGCTTATATGATATATATTCTCTTGCAATGTCGTTGGCAATGACGAATAAAATATTTACTAATGATAAGGCCCGTTACTTTTTAGAACTAATAACTGAGATTAAACCTCACTTAGATGATGAAGATAGGTTGTGGGCAGAAGCTCTAGAAATAGATGTTTTAATTCTGGAATTTGAATGGGTTAAAGCACACAAGATCTTAAAAAGACTTGAGCCTATTGTTAATGAGGAGGAATATGGTGCCCTTTACATATCGATAAAATCATCTCTAGCTAGCACTAGTTTCCAATTAGGAAATATAGAAAGTGGGCTAGAACAACTTGATGCCTGCATTGAATATGTAAAGAAGAGGCAAGATGTTTACAACATTAATTTATTACAATACTATATAAACGGTGGATTAATGACAGCTTTGTATATGCCTGAGATTGCAATGAAATATTTAACTCCTGCTAAAGAAATAATTGATAAGCATAATATGCAAAATACTACTAAAAATGCTGAATATCTAGTTTGCATAGGTTTTGTATTTGCTAATCTTGGGAATCCTGAAGATGCTTATTTTGCGCTTTCAGAAGCAATTAATATCTGGGACAAAGAGAAATATATTGATAATATATTTTACTATACATCAGCTAATATAAAGTTAGCTCGACTTGATATTGATGCTCAGATTAAGTTCCCTGAAAAAGATTTATTTAAACAAGCTTACAGAAGAATAGAAAAATCAGAAAAAATTGCAAAAGAGTATGGAGGAAATAATGAAGTACTGTTGGCAGATGTGTATGCAACTAGATCCCTTCTGTTATTATATAGTGATAAATTTGTTGAGGCAAATGAGTATTTTCTAAAGTCAATTAAAATCTATGATGAAAAAGGATTAAGTGTTTTTGCAGCAGGGCAAAAAATAATGTATGCAATGTCATTATATTTTACTAAAGAAGAAACTAAAGGTATAGAACTATTAGAATCTATTATTGAAGATGAGAAACTTCCTGATAACATTAAAGGACAAGCAAGTATCATGTTATATAAAATATATTATAATTATTCCCCCAGTAAAGCAATTGAGCTTCTTTTTTCAACAATTAAAATAGACAAAGAAATTATGTTGTCAAGTTATCAATTTATGAGTGATGAGGGAAAACAACGACATCTTTCGGGTGCAATTACAAATAGATTTGAATGGTTGAATTCTCATCTTTTGATATCAGATATGAATTCGAAATTTTTAATTGATTTTATGGATGTCAGAGCTTTTTACAGATCAATCTTACTCTCAAATTCTAATAAAAAAGCAAATAAATTAATTAGAAAACAAGAATATCAACATCTATCCTCAAAAATAGATGAGTTACATGAAAATAGGGTTATTCTAAATAAATTCATTGAAGGAAATAGAAATATTAGTGAGATCCAAAGTTTAGAGAAAAAGGTACAAGAAATAGAACGATTTATTACCTATGAACTACAAAAATCAGGTTTAGAGAATGATGAAATTTCCTATAAGATGATAGTCGATAATTTATTACAAGATGAATCGTATGTTGAAATAATTAGAATTAACAAAGCAGGTAAAAATTTCAATGTTGCTTTCACAGATACTATTTACTATGCAGCAATCATTATATCAAAAGACAAAGCGCCAGAATTGATTATTCTTGATAAGGAGAATAGATTTGAGAATGAATTATTGCCATTATATTATTCTTATACTAAGGGAAATCAAAGAAATAAGCTAGATGAGTATAGTTATAGTCTTTATATGAAGAAGATAATTGATAAAGTTGGGGAGAGTAAAATCATTTATTTATCTCCAGATGGGATTTATAATAATCTTAGTATTTCAACTCTTTATAATACAGAAAGAGAAAAATATATTTTAGAGACTGCTGATATAAGAATAGTTTCAGGGGCAAGAGGATTTGTTACAAATAAAACATCAGAACCAGAAATTTATGAAGACAATAATGTAGTTGTTATTGGAAATCCTAAGTTTGATTTAAGTAAATCTGATGCTACATTTACAACAGATGAATTAGCGGGATCAAGAGATGTAGATGTAAGTAATTTTGAAACTTTTACAAGGTCAGGAATTAGCCAATTACCTGGAACTGGAATTGAGATAAATAAAGTTAAGAATTTATTTGAACAAAATAAGTGGAATGTAACTCTTTCTGAAGGGGTTTCGGCAAATGAGATATCAATAAAAGAGGTTAACTCTCCAAGAGTTATGCATATAGCAACTCATGGGTTTTTCTTTCCACAACAAAAAAATGATTATGACCCAATTGCTAAACTAATGGGATTAACAACTAATACAACTTTTAAGAACCCTTTAATGCGTTCTGGGTTATTGTTTTCTGGGGCTCAAAATACTATTAGGGGAGAGAATTTAGTTGGAGAAAATGGAGTCTTAACATCTCTAGAAGCAAGAGATCTGGACTTAACAAACACAGAGTTAGTAGTTTTAAGTGCTTGTGAGACGGGTGTTGGAGATTTTGTAAGCGGTGAAGGAGTATATGGATTGCAAAGAAGTATTTTAGAAGCAGGGGCTGAAAATGTGATAATGAGTTTATGGAAGGTAGATGATAAAGCAACTCAAATATTAATGACTATATTTTATGAAAATTGGATAGAGCAAGGAATGACTACAAGAGAAGCTCTTAAACAAGCACAGATTACAATAAAAAATACTGATGGTTATTCTTCACCTTATTATTGGGGCGCATTTGTTCTTATTGGGAATTAAAAAATACTAAAATAATTGTTTACCTTTTTTCCTTATTGATATTTAAAAGCATATTAACTAATAAATATTTAAATTATGAAAAAGCTGAAAAAACTATTAATTTTAGGAATCTTTCTATCCTTAGGGATGGGTGCATTCGCACAAGTAAATTCAAATTACCATAAGGTAAGTGGGTATTACAAAAGTAATGGGACTTATGTTCAGCCCTATTACAGAACAAATCCAAATTCTACTATTAGTGATAATTATTCAACATATCCTAATATAAATCCTTGGACTGGTAATCAGGGTACGGTGAAGCAAACAACTAACTATAACTCTTCTTATAATAATAGTTATTATGACAATAGTTTGTTTAACAATTCGTATAACTCAACTTATTATACAAAACCTAATTATTATAGTTGGTAGTATGCGTCTATTATAATTTTTTGGTAAAAGGAGGGGGACCTCCTTTTTTATTGTCAAAGAAAATACTTTTTAAAAGTATTTTAGAATCTTTCAAAACTAACAAAAAGTTAAATTTGTTTACTAATTTTGTGATTGATATTTAAATTTAGAATTAGGTTGAAAGATCAAGATATAATAGTAAAGTTATTCTCAGAAAATAATAGAGAAGTTAATAACTCTCTCAAATATCTGTATTCTGAATTAAAACCAATTGCTTTAAGAATAGTATTAGATAATAATGGGATTATTGATGATGCAGATGATGTTTTACAAGAAGGTGTAATGACTTTTTATAAAAACTTAGTTTTATTAAACAGAATTATAGTTGAAGATCATTTGATAAGAAATAAGACAGGAGATATTGTAAAAATTTCATCATATATGTATGCTGTATTTCGAAATATATGGTTTACAAAGCTAAGGGATAAAAAATGGTTTTCTGATAAAGATGTTTCAGAACTAAAAATATCATATGAAGAAAATGACGTGTATAAACAAGAAACAGAATTTGAAAGAAAGGTAGATTTAATTTTAAAAGGTATTGATGCTATGGGAAAGAAATGTAAAGAAATTCTTACTTTGTTTTGGCTTGAAAGGAAAAGATATAAAGAAATTGCAAAAATTATGGGGCATGAAAATGCTGATGTTTCGAAAGCTACAAAATCAAGATGCCAGAGAGAATTAAAAATTGGATTAAATGTTAACTAATAAAGAAACGGAAATATTAGAACTATATATTCTTGGATTTGCTTCTGATGAACAGATCAAGATAGTTGAAGATAGGCTATCTTCTGATGTAGATTATAAAAATGAATATGAGAATCTACTTGCACTTAAACAAGCTTTAAAGTTGCATGATAAATATAAAGAGAAAAAGGAATATTTAAAATCTCTAAATAAGCAAAAGGCAACTCCACAAAGCTTAACTACCAATTATAAACGAATATTTGCAGTAGCAGCTAGTATTGTGCTGATTATAAGTATTGGCTATATTATTAAAACTGATTTTACGGAAACTGAAATGGAATATGCTGCCCCTTCACCAGTAGATACTCTTGCTACGGATTCATTAAAAAATGACACAATGAAAAATACTTTAGAAAATCCGTTTAACCATAAAAAAAGAAAATAATTAATTCTTATTCGTAATTATTCGTTTTATTAAAGTTAAAACCTCCTTTGTTAAAATTAAACTCTCCAGATTTTATTTTAGTATCTGACATTTCTTCAACTTCAAAATCAGGGCTAACCTCAATTCGTGTAATTTCTGCCCCTAGAAGCTTAGAGAATTTACTGAATTCTGACTCTTGATTTGATCCAAAACCCCTCTCTTCTTTAGAAAGAAGTACTCCCTCATCATATTCAAAATCTGTCATTGTTCTTTCACTATAATCATAAAAAATACCAATACCATCTTTTAGATTATAGCTAAAGCCGCCACAGTAAATATCTCCATTTGCCCACATGTAATATCCTTGACCATTCCTTTTCCCATCTTTGTGCATTCCTTCATAAGAATCACCTTTTCCACAATCAAATATACCATAATAGCTTGTATTAATAGTTGTACTTATATCATCAGAATTAATAAATTTAGGTAAGATATAATACGCTTCTTTAACAACTTTAGCAAAATCAGCATAAGTTAACCAAATATAACCTTTATCACCATATTCATTCCCCCAACTATTCATTACTTTAAATGCTCCTCCAAATTTATAATCATCATAAGCTATAATAGTCATGGCATGACCGCCAAGAATTTCTCCTGATAATTCTATTGACCAGAGTCCATTAGATCCTACAGTCCCACCCGAAGATCCTAGAGGGTTTATTGTTTCATCTATACTTACACCTATTATTACAGGTTGTGTAATAGTAAGTCGATATTTTACTTGCGCAACAGTATTATTGTCTATTGATGGAGCTGAAAAATACTCTTGAACTGCAAATGGCATTGAATAAAATTGAGTATAATTCCACCAATCTTTTGACCATTCACTATCACAAGCTAAATATGGGACCATAGAGTGTCTTTTAATTCCTTTATCTTTAATAAAGTCCATGGCTTGATACATCAACAACCCTTCTTCACACTCATAATCATAGTTTTTCTTTAGTGATGAATACATAAAATAAGGGTCAAAAGCTAATGCGTATTTTTGAAATGGATCTGTTACCCCAAGCATGTAGTTATACATTATTGACATACTTGAATAACAAACAGACCAGCCAACGCATGATGATCCATTTTGAGTAAGTACAGGAGGACAATATTTCTCTAAAGAGAAAGATGATGGCAGATCTTCACTAAAACCTCTTTCTTCATTTATCCATATTTCAACATCTTCTAATTGTTCTTGAGTTGCAAATTGTAAGCCTTGTGTAAAAGCATTTGTAAATGTAAATATAAGAATACTTAATAGTAAAAATAGTTTTTTCATAATTTCATTAGTTGTTATAAATAATAGCAAGTTTTATTAATTTACCTTCAAGAAAACAGAAGATATATTCGGTGTAAATATAGAAAAGTTTTCCATTTGATAAAATTATGTTACTCGGATCTCCAAATTTACTTAGTATATTCTTTAAGTTACTTCCTGCCTTAAGTTCTAGGTTTGTTGTAAAATCAGTATTTGTTGTTTCTTGAATTAATACTCCTCTCCCTATATCATAAACGATTGAATTTTCAAATGCTTTAATTTTTAATCTACTGACACCAGAAATGCCATTTATCTTTCTATACGGCTTATCAAACATAAAAGCGAGTTGATTTAAATCTACATTATCAATTTCCATTATTTCATGCTTAGAATTTATCTCCTCCTGTGATTTAGAATTAAATATTTCAAAATTAAGAGCAGATAACTTCTCGTCTTCTTTAATTGCATTCTTAAATAATCTTTTGGCTTTTGATTTGTTTTCTGTTAAAGCATAATAAATTGCTTTTAAATGATTCTTATTTTCTAACTTCTCAATAAGATCAAAAAATTTAATTTCATATTCATTATTCAATGTTGCAAGAAGCATAAGAGATACTGACTTGTTTGCTGTTGCATTTGTATACTTATTATCTAAAAGCATTGCATTATCAAATCTTTCAATAGAGTTCTCAAGTAATTCAATTGCTTGTAGAATGTTTTCTTCAATCCCTAAACCTCTTGTTGCTTCTATGTTAGCCCGTGTGTTCAAATCTAATGAGGTTGGGAGATAATATTTGTATTTTTCTTTATCTAATAACTCTAAAGATTGATATATTAACGTTACGCCTAGGTTATTATAAATTTCTCTACTTGTAAATCCTTCATATAATATGAAAGTGAAGCACTTAGAAGCAATACTATAATTTTTTGATAGAAGTGCTAAATTAGCTACATTAAACACATCTGTTAATTCTTGTAGTTCCTCTTTTTTACTTTCAGAAATTCTCTTTCTTTCATGCAATGAAGGGTATCCTGTAATGTTAGAATCTAGTTGATAGGCATTATATACAATATCTAATACTTTATCAGCAACTGATAACGATTTATAGCCTGCAATGTGGGCATAAAAACCAGCAAAAACATCCGCCGCAGTTTCTTCAACTAATCGATCGTCAAAATTAATTAAGGTTTGTCCAATATCTGTGTTTTTAAAACCATAACCCGCTTCTTTCATCCATGCATGCCTAAGGTAATGATGTGCTAACTCATGAGCTAAAATAAATGCAATTCCATCTTCTTTTTTGTCTCCAAGTACTGACAAAGCATCAAATGCTTTTTCTTCAAAATAGATTTTATTATTTCTTATATATGCAACCTTTCCAGTTTTTGAGCTAAATTCAAATTGTGGTTTTTCTGGATTATTATTGCCAATAGCATTAATAATATTATTGTAAATGATCTTGCATTCTTCTGCTTTCTTCTCAATTTGTGAAACCCCAAGAAGAGGTAATAATAGTAATAGAATAATTCTTTTCACGCTACAAATGTAAGATTAATTAATACATAATGTTCACCTTTCTCAATTTCTGGTATTAATCTATTGAAAACAAATTAATAATAAAAAATAAAGTCATGAAAAAGTTAATGTTATGCTCAATCCTATCAGTCTTATTTATTAATTCCTACTCTCAAGATACTATTTGCACCTATTTCACAGGAGAGAGAATTATTGAGTTTGATTATCAAACAAGTGAAATAATTAGTGAAACGGAAATGGAAAGGAAATCCTATACTATAGATGTTGGATATAGAGAAGTACTCTGTTTAGATTTGAGTGATGGAAAGAAAAGATTTAGGAAAGTCATTACTACTTATGATGATGGTGAGCAAATATCACAAAAATTAGAGAGTAAAGACAATGTATACTATAGTCCAATAGGTCCAGTTAGTATTGAGGTAAGAAGACCTACAATATTATAGATATCTCAATATTATTTATTAATCTTTTATCATATTCAAATATAAGATTAGTTGTTACATAATGTTCACCTTTCTCAATTTCTGATATTAACCTATTGAAAACAAATTAATAATAAAAAATGAAAACATTTATCACACAATCAAATTATGAATCAATAGTGAAGAAATTATCTGATATTCGAGCAATGGATTTATCAGGAGAGGTTTATAAGAGAACAATTTACTTCTTTTCAAAATATGAAGAGAAAACATTACTAGCGCTTAAAAGTCTAATTGAAAATCCTGAAGATTATCTCAATAAGATTTATGTTCCATTTGAGGAAATAAGAGGTAACGATAGATTTATATTTGTAAATAAGAAATCTCCATCTTATCACTTAGAGAGCACTTGCTTTAGGCTTAAATCAGACTATAAGAATTATTTTATACCAGACCAAATTTATACCCTAGGGGAAGAAGCGCAAAAAGAGTTTAGAGATAGAATAATTCCTCAGATTAAGGAACTTGAAGATGGTGATATATCTAAAGAGTTTTTTGACAAAAGATTTTCAGATATCTGTATGCAGATAGTTAGAAAATATTCACAAGAATCAGATGGATTTCAAGAGATAAATCTAAAAGCTTTTTTAGTAGAAAATTCTGGGATTTGTAATATTCAGAATTTATCAGCAAATGAATTAGAAGAATTGATTGATGAAAAGATAAAAGAGGCAGGGAGATATTATTACGGTAATGATAAAAATACAAGAATTTTAAAAAGATTTAGTAGGGCTACGCATTTATCTTATACTTCTGATTCGATTCAAGATAATAATACGGGGTATTCTGATGAAGAAGTTAAAGAATTTTTAATGGATTACGATAAAAGATTTAAGAAGCCTTTAAAAAGAATATTGATACAGTATTATATGATAGTTAATAATTCTGATTTATCGATTAATAATACACTTTTAGAGGAGTTAAACTTTAAGGAGTGTAGGTCATGTAAGAAAAAATACGAGAAGAACACATTCAATAATGTAATATCATCTATATAATCGTTTTAAAAAAAATAAACTATGAAAGAGAATAAAAGATCAATTGTTGAGACTGCAATAAATTATATGAATAATAATAAGGAAAATAACGAAAGAATAATTAATGCATTTAGCACCATGAATCTTTCGATTTTAGTTGATCTTCTAGATGAGGATAAGGACTATGAAGATGTAAATAAATGGCGATTTATAGACATGATAAAAAATAAATTTGAGTATTTAAAGAGCTGTGGAGATACATTTTTAAAGAAGATTCCTTCAAAGTGTATGGGTTGTAATTATGGCAAAGAAACTATTACTTTTCAGGGGAATATATCAAAGAAAAAATTGTCTTTAATGTTTGAAATTGAGGCAGGTACTATTATAGATATCTATGAATGTGGCATATGTATTTCAATTAAAGATTTAAACCAGCATAATGAAGATGTGAAGAAAAGATATTAATTAAAAACATTAAAACATGAAAAAAATTAAAGCGTATTGGGTAATTGGAGGAGCACTAGTTCTTTCAGTATTTATTTTCTCATCATTTGGTTTGCTTAGAGGAACAACTAAATATCTTTTTACAAGTAAAGATGATATTAGTGTAACTGGTTCTACAGCTATGGATTTTACATCTGACCTAATAGTTTGGAGAGCATCATTTATTAAGAAGGATATTAATCTTAAAACTGCATATAAACAGATAAAAGAAGATCGTAATACAATAAGTGATTTCTTATTATTAAAGGGAGTTTTGGATAATGAGATAACATTTAAATCAATTGATATTAAGAAAAACTATAAACAGAAAAAAAAGTTTAATTCAGATGGAGATAAAGTAGATAGTGAAAGCATCTTTAATGATTATACTTTAACTCAGGAGGTAGAGATATCATCTAATGATGTGAATTTGATAGAGAGCATCTCAAATGAGGTTACAGATCTTATTGAAAAGAATGTGTTTATCACTTCTTATCCTCCTAAATATTATTACACAAAGCTAGGGGAATTAAAAATAGCAATGATTGAATCTGCTGCTCAAGATGGACTTTTAAGAGCATCTACAGCAATTGAAGGAGGTGGCGGTGATTTAGGAGAATTATTAGAAACAAGTATTGGTGTATTTCAGATACTCGGAAAGAACTCAAATGATAACTTTTCTTGGGGAGGCACATTAAATACTCTTAATAAAGAAAAGACGGCATTTGTAAATGTTAAACAAAGATATGATATAGAGTAAATCATAAAAATGAAAATTATTAAAATTACATTTTTACAAACTTTCATGTATAATGAAAGTTTTATGTATAAAATTTACTTGCAGGACCCAGATAATAGTAATCAAAGTATTGCGTGTCTTACTCATGATAGTAATGAAGCTTTAGATATATTAGTTGGGTATAGGAATAAAATAATGGAAAAGAACTATAAATGGATAACAGATTTTATATCTATACTAATTCCTACAAATGATGAAGATGAGGCAATGGATATTTTTTTAAAGTATAGATATAAAATGATTGACTCAGATCTAAGAACGTTAAATGGAAAATGTGAAATTAATCATTTAGAAACAAAATATTCTGATCACTTTATAAAGCCAAATAATATTTTACAATCTATGAAAAGAAAAAATAGTTCATTAAATACTCTTATAGATAATCTTAAATTAGAAATCATACTATGAAAAAACTATTATATTTTTTATTATTATTTCCTATAATTACATATTCTCAAAATAGAGATGTGTTTAATCTTGATATTGCAAGAGAATTAGGAGTCTGTTTTGATGAATTAACACCAATTGAGGATGATCCAGAGTATTATTATCCATTAT
>JACKQG010006332.1_pt1 | contig 12567 bp, 8 predicted proteins | sample 8237621 | NCBI WGS metagenome assembly JACKQG01 (sample SAMN15677084, study PRJNA649215) | marine metagenome | biome: marine; feature: Black Sea; material: saline water; isolation source: suspended particulate matter (SPM) from the Black Sea western gyre | collected 2013-06-09/2013-06-10 | depth...
AATATTCATCCCCTGTTCTGCATATTTGGGATTTGCTTCACGCCAATCTTTTGCCGTACAGTTGAATAAAGCAACATTTAGTAGATCTGCTTCTTCGGCATAAATTAACCATTCTTTATCTTTATCGTAGTTTTTATCAGGTAATATGTAATTTTTTACAGCGTCTGTATGAATATGGTAATTGGCTTTGCTTATAATTCTTTTAAAATTCCATTCAAGATTGTATTGATTAGTTTCAACTTCTTTAAGTCTCTGATATTCGGTTATTAGATAGAGTTTAAATGTTGGGCTAATCCAAGTTCCAAACTCAAAGGCAATATCTTTATGTGCATAAGTTCCGCCATATCTACCTGCTTTTGAAAATATCCCAATTGCATTTGTTTTTTCAGTCCATTCCTTTACGCTAACTTTAAAACTATTCAATCCAGATTGATTTCTAATTGTGGCGAATTCGCCATAATTAAAATTCGGATTGTTTATCTTTTCCCAAACACTTAAAAATTCAAGTGTGTTTCTGTTACGTAACCAGTCTGTAATAAAGAAACTTCCGTCTTTTGCTTTTAACATATCAGTCAAGCAAATATAATCTTGTTCATCTTTCTTAATGATTGAGATTACTTTGTTTTCAACTTGTATTTTTGTCGTTTTACTCATATTTCAAATTTATCTACGACAAATTTAACTCATATTTCGATTATTCTGAATTCTATTTTTTAACTGCTTGATTTACAATTTTAAATCCGTTTCCATTCTTGTTAAGCATTTATAAACGTTTATAAACGGTTATTTATTCTTAACCGTTTAATGTTTTAAAAATCAAAGTAATCATCCCGCACGTGTGGGAAGCGAAATTCAAAAATAGGTAAAAAAGTTAGAATATTTTGGAAAAACTGAAATTAATGTTGCAGAGGAGTGATTACACCCGCCTGCCATCAATAAGCTAATACAAAGGCGGGCAGGAATCCAATAATTATTTTCATCGGGATTATCCTTCCCACTTTACTGCAACACAAATCCCGATGAGCAAGGGTTCAAACATTTGCCCAATGTGCATGGCTCTATACATCGGACAAGTCAAAGATAAAAATTTGTTTACATTTCCTCAACTTCCTTCAAATTATTTTCCCTGTCTCTGTCAATCAAAACAACAAAGGGATCGATTCCGGCAAAGTATGGTTTTTCGTTAACGATGATTTCTATTTCGGTTTTGTTTTGTGTGAACTTGTGCTTTTTGTAATAGATCTCTTCTTTATCTTCATTCAAAATGCCAACATAAATATAATCGTTTAGAGGTTGTTCTGTTTGAGTTCCTATGCTGTCGGCGTAGAATTTTGTTGCTTTTACATTTATACTTACTTTGTATTTTTCATTACTTAATATTTCGCAATATGCCGATTTGGTTTCGTTTTCATAAAGGGTTATTTTCTCAAAAAGATCAGTAACAAGATATTGTAAGCTGTCGGGGGTGGATTTTTTTATTTCGCTAATAAAATCAACTGAAAGCGGATAATTTAGGGTTGATCCATATTTGTTCACAAGGCGGCTTAGAGCAGCGCTTAATGAATCCAAACCGATATAATCGTGTAGCGCATACATAACTACTGAACTTTTAGGATAGTTCAGATAATCCTGAACAGGCAGTGACCGAAACATCGGTCTTTCGCCTTCATAGTCAGTTTTACGACGACGTAAGTATCTTTCCATTTCATCTTTAAGGTGTTTTCTTGACATCTTCTGTCCATATTTTTCTTCGTTGCACATTGCCTCTACATATTGAGCCATTGTTTCGGTGAGCATAAATCCACCTTCAGCAAAGGCAGGGGTAACAACATATCCCCACCACTGATGAGCCATTTCATGTACACAAATTCCAAACATCATATCCACTATATCCGGGTCATTAAAATTGTTTGTAAATCCGGAACCTTCGCGCCAGATAAAAACACCCGGCTGCGAGCGGGCGGCTCCTCCGGTCAAATAATCAGGGATTTCTACAATCCTGATATTATTAAACGGAAAATCGCAATAGTTTTTTGTATTAAAATCAAATGACCTCTTTACACCGTCTATCATTCGCTGAACATTGTACGGATGCTTTTTATCATAATAGATTTCAATATTGATGTCCTGATATTTATCCCTCGCTACTTCATACCTTCCGGATGCGAAAATTAGCTCATTCTGCATTGGGATATCCGAATGATAATGGAAATAATTTCGGTTACCTTCTGTCCATTTCTTAATAAGTTCCCCGTTTGAAACAATGGTCTGGTCGCTGCTTGTGCTGATTACAGTATTAAACTTTACATTGTCGAGGTTAATAAAAGGAACTTTTCTGTCGGCATTTTCTAATGAAGGAAATGCAGAAAGTTCATCCAGCCCGTATTTTCTCCTGTCATTGTTATCCATAAGAATGAAAAGATTATTATACCCGATTATCGGAAAGAAAGGGGATTCGCCACCTGAGAGCATCAAACAACTTCCATTTTCAACAATTAAATCTTTTGGATGGTTATCGTCGGTAAAGCCGGTTGTCAGTATCTCGTAATCAAACAGCAATTTGATTTCATCTCCGGGTTTTAAAGGTTTATCTAGTTTGAAAACTTTAAATCCAGCTTCTTCTCCCTCAATAATCAATTCAGCAGGAGCACTAAATTCAAACTTATTAATATTATCTATTAACCTACCCTCCCAAAGATTAGTGCAAATTTCGTCAAGGTTTTTATCTGAATTATTTTTTAATAAATAATAACCCCGGATCAAAGCTTCTCTTTTATCCGGAAATATATCAATTTCTAAATCAATGTTTGAAATGTCGGGTTGCGTAACATCCTTGTATTTACTATATTTTATTTCATATTGGGCTTTTATATTCTTGTAAGTCTTTTCCGACATATACGAATTCAGAATATATTTATTGTAAAAAATAAAACTACCGGAGCTTATAAATAAAATAATTAGAATTCCCAATGACACTTTCTGAAATCCCGTAATATTTTGTTTTGCAATTCTAAACCGGAATTTAAGGCTGGTCTCATTATTTCGTCGCCACAACAATGTGCTTATCAGGATTAAAATTCCTCCGAGGAAAGCCCAGTAAACCGTGTACCATATAATGGTTTCGGTATTAAACCCAAAACCATTCATGCTTGAATAAGTAAACTTAGGAATTGTCCCATATCTGAGCAATAAATGGTCAACTTTAAGAATAATAAAAAATACGAGATCCAGCACAAAATAAAGAGCAGATATAAAAAATCCGAGATATTTATTTGGTGTAAGATTTTGAATTAATAAAACAATAATTGCCATAAACCAGTAATTGAGCAAATCAATTCCATATAAGTGTTTAATGTATAAGCCAAAATTAATATCTGTAAAGCCGAGAGATAATTGGGTGATTATTCCGCCAATCATCGCAAGAGTAATAAAAAGGAACTGAATGCCCATGAGCGTAAAAAGTTTTGATAGATAGCTCATCCAATTAGGGACAGGTAAGGTGTCATAAAATTCGTTTGAGCCGTTATCTCTTTCGCGCCATACTAAAACTCCTCCAAAAAAGATAGTCAACGGTATCATATATATCAATAAATGATCGGTATGTTTCAAAAATTCCGAAGTAAATGGATATACCCTTGAACGGTCGGACATAACATTACCAAGGAAGTTAGCTATTATTTCACTAATTGCAAAGAAAGTAAGTAACAGAAAAGCCGGATGAAAAACAATTCGTTTAAACTCGATAAAAACAAGCCTGAAACATTTTTGTAACTGAAATGTAAATGTCTCATCAATACTTGAAATTGGAATTCGCTTCAGAATACTTACTGTTTTTGCCGCTATTTCGCTTGAAACTCCCAAGTATTTTTTCTTCTTTGTTTCAAGCTGTGATACAAATTTGAATTTTTTCCAGGTGTAAAATAATATCCCGAAACTTATACACAGCCATATTATCCTGTTCAGAATAAATACACTATTAACAGGCATTTGGTTGGCATTCATATCGGCAACTGTCCAGAATTTTGCCTGAATGTTAATGGCTAAAATTCCAAAAGGATCAATTAAGGTTTTTACAGTTTCATTATCCACAGCCGTTAATCCACCCATCAATAAACCATAAATTCCAAGAAAGGCTATGCCGGCAATGTATGTCATTATCATACGGCGGCTTAAAGTTGCAAGTGCGAAAAATATACTGCCAATAAAAATCAGGTTGGGTATTAATATTAAAATTATCGGAACAACAAATGCCTGCAATTGAAAAGGTCCGTAATATTTATCATCAATGCTGAGGCAACCGAAAATATATCCCAAAACCACACCTGCAAAAATTAAAATGTTTGCAAGCAAAGCTCCGCTAAACCTGCCTCCGAGATATGCGAATTTCGACATTGGGGTTGTAAAGAAAAAATCGTGGATGTTTGCCTCAAAATCTTTGGCAACAGCACGCCCCACTATTAACATTGTAAATAAAACGCTGATAATACTGAAATTTGTAAATATTTTCGCAATGTTTATTGCTGCATTGTTCCATTCTTTACCAAATCTCATTCCCATCATCATTGTGTTTGGATCGGTATTGGAAGACCACAGATAAGCTGCATAAAACATTATAGCCGTAAAAATATAAAAGGCAATGCTTTTCAGGTTTTTCTTTAATTCGGTGGTGAATATTGTTGTGAACATAATTTCAGAGCTTATTTTATATTAATTCTATTATAATAAATTGCAAGTAATGGTTTAAATACATTTCTAATATGGAATGATGGAAAAGTGATATAATATCAGGCAATTGCTTTTTCCAATATTCCACTGCTCCATTATTCCAATTAAATATTTAAAACATATCATTTGTGGTATGATTTTATCAAAACATCAAAATTATTGAGTTCAGAATTTTATCTATTATTTCTGCTTAACCAATAAAAATAAACATCTTCGAGAGTTGTAGGAGATGATTCAAAATTGTTTCCGGGATTTGATTCGGAGTAAATTCTAATAAAAGTTTTACCTGTAAAAAGACGATTTGATATAACATCGTATTTTTTTTCATAATTTTCAATATCAGATTTAAGAATGTCTTTTTCCCATATTTTGCCTTTTAAGGAATTGATAGCATTAGCAGGATTATCTTTAAAAAGGATTTCACCATTATTAATAATAGCCATATTGGAACATAACTGGCTCACATCGGCAACAATATGGGTTGAGAGAATTATAATTATATCTTCACCGATTTCGCTCAGCAGATTATGAAAACGGTTTCTTTCTTCAGGATCAAGTCCTGCTGTGGGTTCATCAACAATTATTAGTTTAGGATTTCCAAGCAAAGCATGAGCTATTCCAAAACGTTGTTTCATCCCTCCCGAAAAAGTCTTAAGCTTTTGCTTTCGTTCATTCCAGAGATTTACACGCCTTAGCAACATCTCAACTTTTTCACGGCGTTCTTTTTTATTTCCAACACCTTTTAGCATTATAAAATGATCAAGCAGGTTGTATGCATTGTCTTTTGGATAAAATCCAAATTCCTGGGGTAAATAACCAAGAATCTTTTTAACCTCTCTTTTTTGGGTCAGGACATCAATATCACCTAATCTTATTTCGCCTGAATCAGCTTCCTGTAAAGTTGCTATTATTCGCATCAATGTTGACTTCCCGGCACCATTTGGACCTAATAATCCATAAAGACCGGTAGGGATATTCAATGAAACATTTTTTAATGCAACTACTCCATTTGAGTATGTTTTTGAGAGCTTTGTAATTTCTATTTCCATAGTTAAATCGTTATTTGGTATTATTTTTATTTGACGAGGTTAAATATTAATTGGTTACAATGATTTTATTATCATTCGTATTTATTCCGATGGTTTGGGGAAAAAATTAGTGTGTGGCAAATCTTTTATGGTCTTGTGGGTGGCGTTTGCCTCTCTCTTGTTTTGAGGTGGATCTTTTTTACGATGAACGCCAATGTAAAAGTATTTTAAGCCCATCTAAGCTCATAAAATTTTCCGAACCAATAATTGTACTCTAAAAACAGGCATCCTTAAAAAGCTTTGTTTTGGTTCGATGATCTGAATAATTATGGGGTTGTGCAACGATTACGCGTGTTGTATGCTGTTGTTTCTTTTTTCTAGTTTCTTGTTCAATCAAGTTTTAATTATTTACGTTTGTTTAAGTATTTCATTCCTTGTGGTAATAACTAACTTAATAAAATCAGAATAAATCCAATCAAAACAATTCTTTTATCGAAATCATAGTTAAATGCTAATCCAGAAATTATGTCTCCAAATACCATTGCTAATCCAATATAACCAACTATTCTTAATTTTTGAGATAGCAAATTAGTTTTCATTTGAGAATACCAATTTCGGTATAAATCATTTTCTGGGTCAATTTTGATAAGTTCTGAGAAAACTTCAAATGAAAATTTATGATTTTTTAAATAACCATTTAATACCCCAGAATGAAATTTATTTTCAATATTCAATTTTCCGTACTGTTCAGATTTATTTTCAATCTTTTTTAATAAGAAGTCTATATGTTCAACTAATTCTAAAAAGCTATTGCTTCGTACCGAAGCTTCGGTATTAAGAATTAGTATAGAAGGTTCGGTTTCCTGTTGCCATTTTTTTAATGGTATATACGGTTGCTAAAATAGACTTTTTTTTATGATGCAAAAATAATTCGCTTTATTTCTTCCCTGCTATAAATGCCCGGCAAATTCTTGCTTTTCATGGGCATGTTTACATCTTCTAAATAATAAGACTGTTTGCTACCGATAGTTATCGAGATGTTCAGTGTTAGTTTATCTAAAGATAAAACCATTTTTTAAAGGATCGTCAGGGTCGAAATAAAATTCATTTTGACCGGTAATAAATGCCGTTCCTGTAACTTCAGGAATAACTGCTTTATGCGGGCCAAATTCAGTTGTTTCAACAACTTCACCATCCATGGTTGTTCCCAGGATACTTTCTATGGTTATTTTTTTCCCTTTAATTAATTCATTTTTTGCATAGTGCAAAGCTGCTCTTGCACTTACTCCTGATCCTGTAGCTGATCTGTCAACTTCGCCTTTGGCAAATATGCAAACATTGCGGCTATGATTTTTTGGATTAAATGCTTTTCCTGTAAATATTGTTCCGTAAAGGAAACTTAAATCTTTTTCGAAAGGATGTTTTATTTCATATTGATCCATCACAGCATATTTTATTTTTCTGCCATAATCGATCAGTCGGCTATAATCCGATTCATTCATTTTTAAACCTAATACAAAAGGAGAAAGATACTTTACTGAAGTTGCACGGACCTTTATGCGGGCTACAACCCTTCAAAAGCAAACTGCCAAGGCAGTTATTTATGAGTGCATGTAAGGCTATGGGCATTATTATCCTGTTTTAAATTAGGAAATTTTTATTTAAAAATTCCTGAAATTTTGATTTGTATTGTTCGCTAATAGGAATATATACACTGTCATCAAAAACAATACGGTTACGTTCAACAGTAGTAATTTTTTCCAGGTTTACTATATATGAACGATGAACCCTCATAAAACTTTTAACAGGCAAATATTCTTCCATCTTTTTCATACTCATCAAGGCCATGACCGCCTTTTGGGATTCAATATGTATGCGTACATACTCCCTCATCCCTTCAATGTATTTGATATCAGATAAATTTATGCGTAATATTTTATACTCCGATTTGATAAATAGAAACTTTTCATTGCTCCCAATCTTTTTAATTGTTGTTTCTTGTGGTAAAAACCGATCCTTTGCTTTCTGCGCTGCTTTTAAGAAATCAGTATAATTTATGGGTTTTAAAAGATAATCAATGGCATCTACACGAGATCCTTCTATTGCATATTCACTGTATGCTGTTGTGAAGATCACTTTTGGTGGATTATTTAAAGATTTGACAAACTCCATCCCGCTCAAATCAGGCATATGAATATCAACAAACATCACATCAATCTCGTTCTCGCTTAAAAATGAAAGGGCTTGCAAAGCACTTTCAAATTTCCCGGCTAATGCCAGGAATGGTGTTTTTTGAATATATCCGGCTATTTGTTTTAAAGCCAAAGGTTCGTCATCAATAGCAATGCAACTTATCATACCGGTATTGTTAGAATTAATTTGTATTCTTCTGATTTTTCTTCAATGTTCAATGAATACTTATCTCTATAAATAATATCCAGTCTTTTTCGTGAATTTTCAATTCCAATACCAGGTTCAGATTTATCTTTTTTAATATCCGGGATACTGTTTACAATTTCAAAGGTTAAATGTTCTGGTTCCAAAGAAAAAGTAATATTTATAAAACTTGAGTTTTGATAGCTGATCCCATGTTTAAAAGCATTTTCAACAAAAGAGGTAAATAAAAGTGGTGGGATTGATTTATCTGGTAATTGTTCAGGAACACTTAATTTTATCTTCACTTTTTCAGAGTAACGCAATTTCATTAGGTTGATATAACTTTTAATAAATTCAAATTCTTTGGACAATGATACGAGTTCGGACTGGGAATCATACAATAAATGGCGCATTAACTTCGACAGCTTGATAACTGATTCTTTTGCTTCTTCCGTATTTACATCAATAAGTGCATGAATATTGTTTAATGTATTCATAAAAAAATGGGGACTAACCTGATTGCGAAGAAAGGCGAGCTGATTTTGCACATTCTCCTTTTCCAATAAAGTTTTTTCCTGTTCCAGTTTTGACCATCTGACCATCATACGCATTCCGGTATCAAATCCAATTATTAAAACAGAAATAATAAACATATTTACAAAAGGTGGAAACGGAAAAGGATTTTTTCTTTGTGGTGGAGGTGGTGGAGCCCCATCCGGAGTCCCTATATTTTCTTGTCTTAGGGATTGTGATGGTGGGTGCTGAAAATTTTCGTTTCCAGGCGGGCCATTGTTTGACCTGGCATCTTCCAAATAATAAAGAGAGAAAGAGAAAACAATTATAAGTAGTAAGGTAACAAGTAAATATATCACTTTTCTATTTTTAAAGAGCAGAAAAGGAACAAATAAAAAATGATTGGCCAAAAACAGCACAAAGAAGGGAAATACACCTGTCCATGCGATAATCACTCTATCCCATATGATAACGTCATCTAGCTGAAATATTAACAATGGTGCTGTAAATATGGCCAACCAGATTGTAAATAGGATCAATGATTCAGAGTATTTTAAGATGCCGGGGTTCATTTTCATGTGTACAATTATAAGTTTTTTTTGATTAGTATATATTCCTCATTAATTTTTATTTAGGAATTAAACCATTTTGAGCGGGTATATATTTTGGATTTCGTAATACGGTTCACTATTTTATTGGCATCCATCGAAATAACATATTTTGATGCAGATTGTTTTCTTAATGAAAATTGAGATATCATTGGATTGAGCCATCCGGGAAATGACCGGTTAAATTTTACTTCAAGAATAAAATGATCGGCAAGTGTGGCTTTGATCCTTTCCTCCTGATAAAGCTCCTGAATAGAAGGGTACCCTTTGCTCCTTAAATTTTTATCAAATGTAATTCGTACAGTACTGTCAAATTTACTAAGGTAAGCTTCTCGCTCATAAATAATAAGCACTACCGGCCGTAGGTTTTTACTAAAAACCTGGTAGAAAAACCGCACTGCATTTTCAGTACCTTTTGGAAAAGTATCTTTAAACAAAACAGAACCATTTATGCTTTTTTCTTTAAGCATCAATTGTGCATCCCTAAAAGTAACCGGCGCCCGGTATTTGACTATTGGAATATCATATTTTCGCTTTATTTCAAAGAATACCGTATTGTCATCATTTTCTTCATCATAACCCCTTAAACGAACTTTCTTACGGTTTTTAATCCCGTCAACTTTTTCATAATAAAAATCATATCCGGGTGTATCAAAATATATTGACCTGACAGTATATTGATTTTTCCCTCCGGATTCTGCAAATTGATCAACATCAACAAAAGGCAGGATCATCTTTCGTAAATGCTCCATTTTGCTATTGTGTACAATATATTTATATTCGTAACGCATTATTTATAATTTCAAAATTGTTCTCCTTTCCAGATACTTATTCGGTTTTTAAAACCTTATGCGTTTTATTTCCAATCTTTAGAAAGTAAATATTTGGTGATAAAAAAGACAAATCAACCTTCTGATTATTCGAAAATATAACTCCTTTCATAATCCGTTTACCATGGAGTGAAAACAATTCGTACTCTAAAGGTTCTGAATAATCAAGTTCAATAAAAATGTATGAATTTGTAGGATTTGGATAAACATTAAGACTAAATATATTATTCTGGTCATACGATTCTATAGTTGTAATACCAGAATCATTTTCCATTCCAAAGGTTGGAAGCATAAGAACAAAATCACCGGTTCCATTGGGAAACCTTCCCGTTGTTGTATCAGCATATTGTTGCCCGAAACTTACTTCATCCACTATATTCAATCCGGGATCGGATAAAATAATTGATTCACCTGAACTTGAAAGTTTAAAATTGGCATGTAAACCTTCCTGTTCCTCATCATTATCTGCCCAAACAATAAGGTATTCACCAGGTGCAACTGTAGTATCGGGGAAAGTCCATTGATCCGGCTCGGCAGCATCATCCGACAGAAAATATCCTTCGAGGGCCAAAACCGATTGTCCATTATTATAAAATTCTATCCAGTCGTCATATTCTCCATTCGGATCTGCCACTGTGGTTTCATTATCAGCCATAAATTCATTGATCACTAAATCGCTTAAAACCGGAACAGAATAAAATTCATATTCTGCCCGAACAGGAGAAAAGGAGGCTGCATTATTATTATCTGCATAAATGTAATATTGAATTTCATTATAGCCAGCGGTTAAAGAAACACCAAAAATACCATCTCCAGCACTTCCATCATTATGGTTTCCATCATCAAACATTTCTGTTTTTTCAAAAGCTTCGGTAAAACTATACCGGTAACCGAGGAAAACCTGGCTTGCATATTCAACTTCTGCATTGAACCACACTTCGGTATTCGGTGCTACTTGCTCAGGACTAAAAGTAACATTTGATATTACAGGTGCCTGTGCCTGGAAATCTGATAACCCGGAAATATAATTTATCCTTGCTTCCATAAGTTGAGTAATTCCAATAATTTGATTGTTGGGCGGTGGTCCACCACCTACAGAATTGTTTATGTTGCTAAGAAAATTAGCATACGAATAGAACTTATTCGGGTCAGCCTGTACGTCTGCATCAATGATATCCTGTAGTTCCAGAGCTCTTGTTAAATACAAATTGTTCGAAAAATTTTCCTCGATTATGGTTTTCATGTGCGCTACATACATATTCCGGAAAGTATTGTTAGTAAGTATTTTACTGATTATCGGAAAGTCACTAGCATTCAAATTTGCAAATGGACTCAATTGCTGTAGCTGTGTAGTGTTCAAATTTCCCAGCGTTTGATGCATCCTGAACACACCAAAACACTCGTTCAAATCCCAGGGAATTGGATTGAACCGTCCGGCATCATCTTTAAAGATATAATAGTTTTGTGGATTGTTAATGGGGCCATCAAGATTAACCAATAAATTTGAAAATGCCAGAAACCATAGGTGACGATCTATATTCAAAACCTGCTCAACTGATTCATTATGGTTATTCAGGGTATCCAAAAACCAAATCAGATTCTGCCAGCCAAATTCAGATTCCATGGCATATTTACTATAATAACTACTTGAATCCTGACCATAATACTTCCAAACACCTCCCGATGGGCCACTACTTTCTCCTTTAACCCTTGTATTCTCATCACTACCGAAATGAGTACGCATAAAAAACTTATCCACATCCTGAACGCTGGTATAGAGCCCAAGATGAGTCCCGTTGATATATACATTGGCATAATTTGCAAGGCTTGCCGGAAAATAATTCCTGGCGATTTCATAACTTAAAGTTTCACGTACAAAGCTGGGATCTTTAAATCCATTGGCAAGTTTTAAAGTGCCATAACCTTCTATCTCCTGGTCAGCAATTATATAATCTAGTTTAATATTCAATGGGTTTTTAACCTGGTTGGGATTATAAGAACTGTTTCCTTTATATCTCACACCAACACTATCGTAAACCACTCCATTTATTGCTACTGACCCCATAAGCCTTTCTTCCTGACCGGCTGCCACAAGCTGATCGAGCAAATAATCCCAGTTCGATTCTACGAAAGTGATTTCGATGGTATTGATGGTATTGATGTCGTAAAAACTTTGGCTGCGAATGCCAACGGTCATTCCAAAAACAGCCCATAAAAAGAAAAAAAATTTTTTCATATCTATTGTTTTTAATATTGTTGTATTCAATCATAAATTATCTTTATGTATACTGAATCTTTTCAGGTATGCGAAGCAATAGCTGATTAGATTCAGTTATACTCGGAAGTAACAGGTTTATTCTTTTGCAAACCTGTTACGCATCGGTATAGTTAGATTCATCACGTTTCTTATGGTTTAAATCTATCTATTATCAATATGATAGCGATTCTAACCCGACCTGTTACTTAACAAATCTTCCGGAAGAAATA
>JACKQG010006333.1_pt1 | contig 12567 bp, 12 predicted proteins | sample 8237621 | NCBI WGS metagenome assembly JACKQG01 (sample SAMN15677084, study PRJNA649215) | marine metagenome | biome: marine; feature: Black Sea; material: saline water; isolation source: suspended particulate matter (SPM) from the Black Sea western gyre | collected 2013-06-09/2013-06-10 | depth...
AAAAAATAGAGAAGGCAAGCCGAATTGTTCTTGCCTCACCTATTTATTTTTATGGCATCACCTCCCAGGCAAAAGCTTTTGTTGATCGGGTCCAAGCCTTATGGAGCCGGAAATATCTTCTGGGAAAGGGAGTGGGCGGGGATCAGCACGACAGGAAAGGATACCTTGTCTCGGTGGCTGCTACCAGGGGTGAGCGAATATTTGAAGGTGCCGAGTTGACAGCGACTTATTTTTTCGATGCTGTGGACGCGGAATACAGCGGTTCACTGCTGGTCAGGGGTATGGATAAACGGGGTGAGGTTGCTAAAGCGGCTGAAGAGTTGGAGCGGGCTGAAAAATTCGGGAAAGTGATTGTAAATAGATAGCCATTATTACTTGACAATATCATGCGTATCTATTAATAAACGCTATTAAATTTAGGCCCCATCGTCTAGCGGTTAGGACGTCGGCCTCTCACGCCGAAAGCAGGGGTTCGATTCCCCTTGGGGTCACCAGGATCGTTAAAGGGGTTGTCTAAATCAATAATAGACAACTCCTTTTTTCATTTGAGCACAGAAGAGATTACAAACGTAACTGTGATCATTATCTGTTGTTCTATTTCAATTTTATATTGAGGATTTTATATCATGGCGAATTATCTATTCACCTCTGAATCAGTTTCTGAAGGTCATCCTGACAAGGTAGCCGATCAGATTTCCGATGCTATTCTTGATGCCATTCTGGAGCAGGATATTCATGCCAGGGTTGCCTGTGAAACACTTGTGACCACTGGTATGGCGGTTATTGCCGGCGAAATTACAACATCGGCATGGGTTGATATGCCGCAGATTGTAAGGGATACGATAAAGGAGATCGGCTATAATTCGTCTACCATGGGTTTTGATTATGCCTCATGTGCGGTACTGACCAGTATTGATAAGCAGTCTCCTGACATCGCTGTTGGCGTTAATGAAGGATCAGGTCTGGATCTTGATATGGGTGCGGGTGATCAGGGCTTGATGTTTGGCTATGCCTGTTCTGAGACCAAAGTGCTCATGCCTATGCCGATCACTTATGCCCACAGGCTGGTAAAACGTCAGGCGGAAGTTCGAAAGGCCGGTCGGCTTGCCTGGCTCAGGCCCGATGCAAAAAGCCAGGTTACCATTGAATACGAGGATAACTGCCCTAAAAGGATTGAAGCAGTCGTTCTTTCCACCCAGCACGATGATATTGTCGATTATGAGGACCTGAAGGAAGGCGTGATGGAAGAAATCATCAAACCGATTCTTCCGGAAAAAATGATTGATACCAACACAAAATTTTTCATTAATCCAACCGGCAGGTTTGTTATCGGAGGACCTGTTGGTGACTGTGGTGTGACCGGCAGAAAAATTATTGTCGACACCTATGGTGGTATGGGTTCCCATGGTGGCGGTGCTTTTTCCGGGAAGGATCCTTCGAAAGTAGACCGTTCTTCCTCCTACATGGGACGTTATGTTGCTAAAAATATCGTTGCCGCCGGACTTGCTTCCCAGGTGGAGGTCCAAATTGCCTATGCCATTGGTATCTCAAATCCGGTTTCTATAAATATTAATACTTTTGGCACAGGAAAGATCAGTAATGAAAAGATTAAAGAGCTGGTCATAAATCATTTTGACCTGAGACCCAAGGCCATTATCCAGCATCTCGATCTTCTTCGTCCTATTTACAAAAAAACAGCCGCTTACGGACATTTTGGCCGGGAACGTGTGGAGTTTACCTGGGAAAAAACAGATAAGGCCGACGAACTGCGTGACGCTGCAGGGGTTAAATAGAGAATAAAAGGTGAAAATGCCTAAAAGGCACTTGAGTTAAAGAAGATAATGTGCTGATTTTCATCAACTAATTAAATAATTCCGAGGGTTTTAACTAATGAGTAACAACGATTATAAAGTAGCTGATATGAGTCTGGCAGATTGGGGGCGAAAGGAAGTAGCCATTGCTGAGACTGAAATGCCTGGCCTGATGGCTGTTCGTGAAGAATATAAAGGAAAGAAACCTCTGAAAGGAGCCAGGATCGCCGGCTGCCTTCATATGACAATCCAGACCGCAGTGCTGATGGAGACACTGGTTGATCTTGGTGCAGAATTACGCTGGTCTTCATGTAATATTTTCTCGACCCAGGATCATGCAGCCTCTGCCATGGCCGCTGCAGATATTCCGGTATTCGCCTGGAAGGGTGAAAATGAAGAGGAGTTCTGGTGGTGTGTTGAGCAGACAATTTTCGGACCTGATAATTGGCGCCCCAATCTGATTCTGGATGATGGCGGTGATCTGACCCAGATCATGCATGAGAAATATCCGGAAATGATGAAAGATGTAAAGGGCATCAGTGAAGAAACCACAACCGGTGTGCTTCGATTAAACGAAATGATGCGCGACGGAAAGCTTCTTGCACCGGCATTTAACGTCAATGATTCTGTTACAAAATCAAAATTTGACAATCTCTACGGCTGCCGTGAGTCTCTCATCGATGGCATCAAACGGGCAACAGACGTCATGATAGCTGGAAAGACAGCGGTTGTCGTCGGTTATGGCGATGTTGGCAAGGGATGTGCCCAGGCATTGCGGGGTATGGGTGCCACCGTTCTGGTTACTGAAATTGATCCTATCTGTGCGCTTCAGGCTGCAATGGAAGGATATCGGGTTGTTACCATGGAAGAGGCGGCCCCTGTCGGAGAAATTTTTGTCACATGCACCGGTAACCTGACTGTTATCACCAGGGCGCATATGGAAAAAATGAAAGACCAGGCCATTGTCTGTAATATCGGCCATTTTGACAGCGAAATTGACATTGCCTCCATTCGCGATCTGGAGTGGGAAAATATTAAACCCCAGGTGGATCACGTTATCTTCCCTGATGGCAAAAGAATTATTATTCTCGCCGAGGGACGCCTTGTGAATCTGGGATGTGCGACAGGTCATCCAAGTTTTGTTATGAGTAACTCTTTCACTAATCAGGTCATGGCCCAGATTGAGTTATGGAATAACGGTGATACCATGGAAAATAAGGTCTATTTTCTTCCCAAGCATCTTGATGAGAAAGTTGCCCGCCTTCATCTTGGTAAAATCGGAGTACATCTTACTACATTGACCAAAGAGCAGGCTGATTACATAGGTGTTCCTGTAGAAGGTCCGTATAAACCCGATTACTACCGGTATTAATCAATCACACCACAGAGCTCACAGAGAGCACAGAGGTTTTTTTGTTTTTTCTCTGTGAGCTTCGTGATCTCTGTGGTTAAAATGTATTCCTGAGTTACCTTATGACATCCCAGTCCCAGCTACCAGACTTTATAAATTATTTCCTGCAGCCGGCCAGTTTTTCTCCTCCTGTGGCCTCTGTGGATCTTGTCCAGACCCATATTTCCTATGTTATTATTGCCGGAGATCGTGTCTATAAATTCAAAAAGCCTGTGGACTTCGGGTTTCTGGATTTTACCACCCTGGAAAAACGTAAACTCTATTGTCACCGGGAGCTGACCCTGAACCAGAGACTCTGCCCTGATATTTATCGTGAAGTTGTTTCCGTAACGGCTTCACCTGATGGATTTGAGTTGAACGGGGCAGGGGAGGTTGTAGAGTACGGGGTTATGATGGAACGGATGCCCGAAGAAAAAATGATGGGCAGACTCCTGAAAGACGGGAAAGTAAACCGGGAAATGATCAGCAAAATTGTTGATACCCTTGTTCCCTTTTACGAAAAAGCTGAAGGCGGACCTGAAATTCAGAAATTTGGTACCGCAGAAGCTGTCAGTGTCAATGTCCTTGAGAATTTTGACCAGACCCGCGATTTTGTAGGGAAGGGTGCTTTGAGTGAAGATCAGTATCAGAAGATCAGTCAGTATGCCCGGACATTTCTTAAGCAGGAAGATCTTTTTCGTGAACGGAGTAAAACCCGTGTCAAGGATTGTCATGGTGACCTTTATTCTGCAAATATCTGCCTGGCCGATAGCGTTCACATTTTTGACTGCATAGAATTCAACGAGCGGTTTCGTTATTGCGATGTTGCCAGTGATGTTGCATTTATGGCCATGGATCTCGACTTCCACGGCCGCGAAGATTTATCTGACTTTTTTATCACATCCTTTGTGGCAGCAAGCAGTGATCCAGGTCTTACCGCTGTCCTTAATTTTTATAAATGTTATCGTGCCTATGTTCGAGGTAAAATTGGTCTTTTTACGGCGTATTCGCCTGAAGTTGATGAAGCAACCAAGATCAATTCTTTAGAGCAGGCCGGCAAATATTTTCAGCTTGCTGAAAAATATGCAGTGTGACCTTTTTGTATTTATGGGGCTGATTGCCAGCGGCAAGTCTACCCTGGCCAAAGCCTGGTCTACAAAATATTCTCTCCCTTATTTCAATTCAGATGTAGTGCGTAAGGAACTGAGCGGTTTTTCCGCAAGTTCGCGTCAGGCCGATTCATTTCACAGAGGTATTTACACTCCGGAAATGTCCAGGAAGACCTATGACGCCCTACTCGACAAGGCACAACAGGTATTGACATCCGGCAAGTCTGTCGTGCTGGATGCATCGTATTCCAGCCAGGCTGAACGTGATATCGTGTGCCGGTTTGCCTCTAAAAGTAAAAGCCGCTTTTTTTTCATACTCTGTCAGTGCAGTGATGAGGAGACCCACCGCCGACTGGAAAAACGCCGGCGTAATCCTGTGGCGGTATCTGATGCAACATGGGACATCTACCAGAAGCAGAAGCAGCACTTTGAGTACCCCGCCGAACTCCCTTCCGGGAGCTTCTTTGTCCTGGACACCAAGGCCCCTGTTGATCAATTGATTCTTCACCTCCAGGAAATGATTCCAAATCCCTAATACGTCTATCCTGCTAATCGCCAACTGACATATCCTGTTTGTTTGGTCCGTTCCCGCTTCTCCATTTCCCAAATTCGTTGTTTATTATTGCCCAAATCTGTTATCTTTCTTCTTACCTTTAATGAAAACAGGCAATGACTCGATATAGAGAGAAAGAAGGCCTGAATAATCAGCTTGACATGATAACACTATATTCGGGACAATGAGGTGTGAGGTGTGAGGTGTGAGGTGTGAGGTGTGAGGGTATGACTGAAACGGAATCAAATAATTATTGGCAGAAAAAACAGGGGTTGGATAAGAAAGGTGTGAAGCTCTTCAGTCAGGTTGTATTTTATGACTGGTGTAAAGCCTGCGGCATCTGTATAGCCTTCTGCCCCAAGAAGGTGTATGGCCGAGATGAGGAAGGCAAGCCGGTGCTGGAAAATCCTGATGACTGTATCGGCTGTCGATTCTGTGAACTCCATTGTCCCGATTTTGCCATAACAATCAAAGAACGCTACCCTGACAGAAGGAGGAGAGAAAATGACTGAACAGTCAACTCGTCAAGTGCTGCAGGGTAATGAGGCCATTGTCGAAGGGGCGCTCGCCGCTGGCTGTCGTTTCTTTGCCGGGTATCCGATAACTCCGGCCTCAGAAATTGCCGAGCTCATGTCCCTGCGTCTTCCTGCTGTTGGTGGTACCTTCATACAGATGGAGGATGAAATTGCTTCAATGGGCGCGGTTATAGGCGCTTCTCTTGCCGGAGTCAAAAGCCTCACTGCGACCAGCGGCCCCGGGTTTTCGCTGATGCAGGAAAATCTTGGCTATGCCTGTGTAACTGAAGTTCCATGTGTCATTGTCAGTGTTATGCGGGGAGGGCCCAGCACCGGGCTGCCGACCAGTCCCGCCCAGGGTGATGTCATGCAGGCCCGCTGGGGTACCCACGGTGACCATCCAATTATCGTTCTCTCGGTATCATCAGTCAGTGATTGTTTCGATATTACTGTCCAGGCGTTTAATTTTTCAGAAAAATACCGGGTCCCTGTCATTATTCTTTCTGATGAAATTGTGGCCCATACCCGTGAAGCTGTCACGCTTCCCTCTGTGCAGAAAATAGAAGTGTTTGAACGGATCAGGCCAAGCGTGCCGCCTGAGTGGTATATCCCCTATGAAGACAATAGCCGGGGAGTCCCTGCCATGGCCGTGATGGGAGATGGATACCGGCATCATGTTACCGGACTCATTCATGACACCAAAGGCTTCCCCACTGATCGTTCCGAAGAGGTCAACGCATTCCAGCGCCGCCAGTTTCGGAAAATAACCAATGGCTTTTACGAAATCCTGATGACAAAAAGCTTCATGATGGAAGATGCCGAAATTGCAGTAATTGCCTATGGTTCAGTGTCAAGATCTGCGCAACATGCCATTATCGCCGCCCGGGAAAAAGGTGTTAAAGCTGGTTTGCTGCATCTTATAACTCTTTTCCCCTTTCCTAAAAAAGATGTGGATCCAGTTTTGCGTCAGTGCCGGTCCGTTTTGGTTCCCGAAATGAATATGGGCCAGATCAGCAGGGAAGTAAAAAGAGTAAATCTTACTTCAAAGGTGGTCGCCATAAACCGCGTTGACGGACAGTTTATTACCCCCACTGAAATTTACAACAAGCTCCTGTCCATGTGATGATGAAAAGCAGAAAAAGAGAAGAGGACGGCAATGCCTGAAAAAGTTGAGCGATTACGGCATGATTATCTCCGCCACGACAAGAAGTTTCCCCATGTGTGGTGCCCTGGCTGCGGGAACGGAATAGTTCTTGGGTCTTTGATTCGGGCAATTGACGCACTGAAGCTCGAGAAGGATGAGCTGGTCCTTGCTTCTGGTATTGGCTGTTCAGGAAGAATGCCGGTGTATGTGGATTTGAATACACTTCATACTACCCATGGCAGGGCTCTGACATTTGCGACTGGAATCAAACTGGCTAATCCTTCGCTAACAGTTTTAACGGTAATGGGCGATGGCGATGCAACCGCAATAGGAGGCAATCATTTCATCCATGCGGCCCGCCGGAATCTTGATCTTACGGCTATTATCATAAATAACCAGATTTACGGCATGACGGGGGGACAATATTCTCCAACCACACCTTATGGGTCCAGGGCTGCCACTGCTGCCTATGGCCATATCGAACACGCTTTTTCAATCGCGGAACTGGCTGTGACAGCCGGGGCCTCATTTGTTGCCCGGGGCACTGTGTATCATGCCAAGTTGCTCGATAAGCTCATAGCCAAAGGAATCAGCAAGAAAGGGTTCAGCGTCATAGAAATTATCTCAAACTGTCACACCCAGTATGGCCGGAGAAATAAAATGGGAGACCCGGTCACCATGATGCAGGAGTTTAAAGACCGGGCAGTGACAGTGGAAAAAGCGGCAAAATTATCCCCTGAGGAGCTGGCTGACAGGATAACAATCGGAGTATTGACCGACATCGATAAGCCCAATTATACCGAAGAACTGCAGAAAATTCGCGATATTGCTGAAAAGAATAGGTAGGTTAGCTGTCAGCCTTTTCTGGGGTTCGTGGCTCATAATTTGAGAGAACATCATGAAAGACGATCGTTATGAAATACGTTTTGGTGGTTCCGGTGGGCAGGGAATCATTCTCGCCGCAGTTATATTGGCGGAAGCGGCCGGGGTATATGAAGGCTATCATGTCTGCCAGACCCAGAGCTATGGACCTGAAGCCAGAGGCGGGAGAAGCAAGGCTGAGGTAGTTATAAGCCGCAGTGAAATTGATTATCCCAAGGTTATCCAAATGGATCTCTTTCTGGCCATGACCCAGGCGGCCCTTGATGCCTATTTTTTCGATTTTAAACCAAATGGTCTGCTGGTTGTTGATTCCACTTTCGTAAAGCAGATTCCTTCAAGCAGGGTAATCACCATACCCTTTACGCGAATAGCCCGTGACGAAATAGGCAAAGAGATAGTTGCCAATATTGTCGCCCTTGGAGCCGTAGCTTTATTGAGCCGAAAATTTTCCAGTGAAAACCTGGAGAAGGCTGTTCTTTCGAAAGTCCCGGCCCAGTTCAAAGATATCAATCTCCAGGCCCTTCATGCCGGTATGAAGGCGGCTTCTGAAGTCGATCTGTCACATCTTCCCCGGTCCATTATCTCAGACGAGGAAAAAGAAGTGTAGTATGTATTCAGATTTCACCATATATCATGAGCTTATGGCCCGAAAGGTTCATGATATACTTCTTGTCTGCAGTCCCTACGATGCATTCATTATGGAAGAGGGCGGCAGCCTGGCCGCGCGAATTATTGAAGAATATCAGGGACTCAACCTGAGTGAACCACCCCGTTTAAAGCGAATTTCATCAGCTGAAGAAGCCCTTTCCTGCCTCAAAGATAAAAAATATGATCTTGTCATTGCCTCACCGCATGTCGGAGATATGGATGCCTGGTGTCTTGGCCGTGAGATAAAAAAAAATAATCCGGACATTCCTGTGGTCCTTCTTGCCAATAGCGAACAGGCTGTCGCTTCCTATCCGGCAATGCTGAGCTACGAGGGAATAGATCATTATTTTGTCTGGACTGCTGACCCTGATCTGATGATGGCCATCATCAAGAATGTTGAGGACAGACTGAACGTCTCTGCAGACACTGAAAAAGCAGGAGTCAGGGTCCTCATCATTGTTGAGGATAATCCGGAATATCGGTCTTTTCTGCTTTCCCTCGCCTACAGGGAGGTCGTCAGTCAAACCCAAAAAATACTGGCTGACAGTCTTACTTATGGACATAAGCTCCTTAAAATGCGGGCCAGGCCTAAAATTCTTGTAGCCCAGAATTTTGAGGATGCCCTGCAGTTATACGAACGTTTTAAACCGTATGTCTTTGGAGTTTTTTCAGACGGGAGGTTTCCAAGAGCCGGGAAACTCGACAAGGGTGCAGGCATCAGTTTCCTGCGTCGTATCAGGAAGGAAATCAATGACTTGCCATTACTCCTTGTGAGTAGTGAACCCTCTATCCGCAAGAGTGTATTGAAAATTCCGGCCGTCTTTGTTGATAAGAACTCTTCTTTTCTGACTGAGAAAATCCATCATTTTTTATTAACCCAACTGGGGTTCGGAGATTTTGTTTTTCGTATGCCTGATGGCGATGTTGTTGGCTGGGCATCAAATTTCAGGACGTTCGAAGAAAAGCTGCGCACCATTCCAGAAGAATCTTTTATCTATCATGCCAATAGAAATCATTTTTCGACATGGATCATGGCCCGTTCCGAGATTGAAATGGCATCAGGTCTCCGGCTGTTACACATTGGTGATTTTACAAGTTACAATGCCATGCGGAATTTTTTGGCAGATAACATACGATCCTTGCGAAAAGAAAGACAGAGGGGAATTGTTGCCCGACTTTCCTCCCGGGATTTTGATCCTGAAGTTATGGATTTTGTAAAAATAGGCCAAGGCTCCCTGGGCGGGAAAGGCAGGGGGCTGGCGTTTATGGCAGGTCAATTGGCTGCATCCGGAAATCTGGCTGAAATCTCCGGGCTGAAAGTGAAATTTCCACAGACCCTTGTTATCGGCTCAGACGGTTTTGATGATTTCATCAGGAAAAATGACCTTCACAGGGTCAGAAAAAAAAAAGACAGCCAGATCGCTGCGGCGTTTCTGCAGGGAAAAATGCCTGAGGCATTGGAAGAAGAACTGGCAGTATATCTTGCCAGAATAACCGGACCACTTTCAATCAGGTCATCCAGTCTGATGGAGGATGCCCAGTTTACGCCCTATGCAGGTCTTTTTTCGACCTATATGCTTGCCAATAATCACCATGATTTCAAAGTACGGTTTGCCCAGTTCCTTGCAGCTGTAAAACTTGTATATGCTTCAATCTGGTTTTGTGCGCCAAGGGCTTTTTCAGGCGGTCAGTATCGTGAAAGCCAGGAGAAGATGGCTGTTATCGTTCAGGAAATGGCAGGAAGGCAATACGGGGATTATTTTTATCCTGCAATTTCCGGTGTGGCCCAGTCGTATAATTACTACCCTGTTTCCCCCATGAAGGCAGAGGAGGGGCTGGCATCAATAGCCCTTGGTTTTGGCCGAACTGTTGTTGAAGGGGAAAAGAGCCTGCCATTTTCTCCCCTGTATCCTAAAAATCTCCCGCATTTTTCAACGGTTGAAGATATTCTGGCAAATGCCCAGCGTTATTTTTATGCTTTGAAAATGACGGAAGAAGGAGGGGCAATCGGTTTTGACCCTCTGGGGAATCTTGTCAAACGGGAAATAGTATCAGCCGAAGATGAATTCCCGGTCAATTTACTGGCCAGTACCTATATTGCCGATGAACATCGAATACGGGATGGCAGTCATCCCGGTCCGAAGGTGATAACTTTTGCCCAGATTCTGAAATACAGGCTCATTCCATTGCCTGAAGTGATCCAGGAATTTCTAAAACTGGGGAAACAGGGAATGGGCTGCCCAGTGGAAATCGAGTTTGCCGTTGACCTCCACCCGGACCCTGCTGACAGCGTCTTTTATTTTCTTCAGATCAGGCCCATGGTGGTCGGTTCTGAGAGACTTGACGTTGAGATCAGTGCCGCTGAAGAAGAAAAGGCATTCTGTAGATCAGTTCAGGCCCTTGGACATGGAAAATTTGAAAATATGGCTGACATTGTTTATGTCAAGGCGGAATCGTTTGAGGCCGGGAAGACACGGGATATAGCACGGCAGATCAGTCAGCTGAACAGTCGGCTGCAAAAAGAGGACCGGCCCTATATGCTAATTGGTCCGGGTCGATGGGGAACAGCTGACCCGTGGCTTGGGATTCCCGTTCAGTGGCAGGATATTGCTGGTGCCGCTGCAATTGTTGAGTTGAGAAATGAAATGCTGAAGGTGGATCCGTCACAGGGGTCGCATTTTTTCCATAATATCATTTCACTTGGGATTCCCTATGTGACGGTTACCGAAGGGAAGGATTTTCTTGACTGGAAGGTGCTTGCCGGGACAACATCTGTGCAGGAAACGACGTTCCTGAATCATGTCCGTTTTGAGAAGCCGTTCACACTTAAAATAAATGCCCCACGATCAAATTGTGTCATGTTCACAGAAGCCTGAGGCGTGGTCTCTCTGGAAGGTTCTCTTCCAGAGGTCACAGAATGCACAAAGTTGTTTTCTCTGTGCCCCTGCGAGCTCTGTGAGAGATTTTTTTCTGGAGATTACAGCGGGGAATTATAATCCGGACTCAGCAAGATCCTGAATGATTTTTTCCTGACCCAGGGTAACGGAACGCGGCACCTCAATGGATATTTTCACGAAGAGGTCGCCCCGCGGAGCCTTTGGACCGTCTGGAAGGCCGAGCCTCTTAAGCCGCAGTTTGCCATTGGACTGAAAACCGGGCGGAACTTTCACTTTCATGCTTTTGCCTTCGAGGGTGGGAACAGAAAGTGTTGTGCCCAGAACAGCGGCACTGAAGGGTATCTGTTTTTTTACTGTCAGGTTGCTGCCCTCTCTTTCAAAAAGAGAGTGATGTTTGACTTTAATAAGCAGATAGAGGTCGCCTCTGCTGCCGCCGCTTGGGGATACTCCTCCTTTGCCGGCAACGCGCAGTTTTTTTCCTGTTTCGATTCCGGCAGGAATCTTGACGGACACTTTTTCTCCGCCTCTTCCCAGGGAAATTGTTTTCTCTGAACCTGATAAAACATCATTCAAAGTAATCGGTAGCTCAAGGGACAAATCCTGCCCCTTCACGGATCCTTGTCAGCCGAAGCCGCTGTTGGTCTGCCCGCAGGAGCCGCCTGCCTGGGAGAAGATATTGTCAAAGGGGCTGCCGCCGCCACCTCCGGAAAAAGTACGGAATGAAGAGCCCAATCCTCCTCTGCCACCGCCCATTCCGCCGAGATTGATACCAAATTCCCGAAGAATGGAGCCTATGTCTGAGTTGCGGAAAATGTCTTCCTGGCTGAAACGCTGCTGGAAGCCGTCTGAACCGTACATGTCATACTGTTTTCTTTTCTCTTCATCAGAGAGAACAGCATAGGCCTCATTGGCCTTTTTGAACATCTCTTCCGCTTCCTTGTTGTCCTTGTTGCGGTCGGGATGATACTTCATGGCCTTCTTTCGATAGGCTTTTTTTATTTCTTCTTTGGATGCCTTTTTGTCGACATCAAGTATTTTATAGTAATCCATGTTCAGATGATAATCATTGAAACTGCAAAGTGCTCAGAGAAAAAAAGGTTTTCTGGTTTTTTTCTCTCGTTGCTAGAAAGGTACTTCTTCGCCCATACGAGGCTCAGGTGTTGGCGGTTCCTGCTGGCTGTAATCCGTTGATCCTGAGGATGCTCCTTTTGAATCGAGCATTTTCATCTCTTTGGCAACTATCTCGGTGGTGTAGCGATTGTTGCCATCTTTGTCTGCCCATTTCCTGGTCTGGATGCGGCCTTCAATGTAGACTTTTGAGCCTTTGGAAAGATACTCGCCGCAGATCTCTCCCAGACGGGCAAAAGCGACGATGCGATGCCATTCCGTCTGTTCCTGCATCTGGCCATCCTGGCCTTTCCATTTTTCAGTAGTTGCTATAGTAAAATTGGCGACAGCTGCACCGCTCTGTGTGTAGCGTACTTCCGGGTCTGATCCAAGATTGCCAATGAGCATGGCTTTGTTTATCATTGTGTTCTCCTTGTTGAAATTAAGTAGTTGCGTTTAGGAGTCTGTCGGACTTAGACATAAATCTACTGCAAATTTGAGAAATCGGCCC
>JACKQG010006334.1_pt1 | contig 12565 bp, 8 predicted proteins | sample 8237621 | NCBI WGS metagenome assembly JACKQG01 (sample SAMN15677084, study PRJNA649215) | marine metagenome | biome: marine; feature: Black Sea; material: saline water; isolation source: suspended particulate matter (SPM) from the Black Sea western gyre | collected 2013-06-09/2013-06-10 | depth...
TTCAGATTGGGGAGAAATTTCAGACAATTCTTTAGAAAGAATTAATCCAAATATAAATAGCAATAATCCTGATAATTGGGAGAGTTCTCTGGACAATCTTGGTGCAACTCCCGGTAGTGAAAATAGCTTGCATATTGAAGAAATTAATCCACAGATTGAATTATCAATTAATCCTAATCCGGTTTCTTTACGGGAGAAAAACTCAGTTTTGATTGAATACAATCTGCCTGAGGTTCTATCAAAAATGAATGTTCGGATTTTTGATATGAAAGGAAGAATGGTGCGCTGGCTATCTGACCAAGAATGGCGTGGTTCGAAAGACGCAATTATCTGGAATTGCAAAAATGATAAAGGAAGAGTTGTTCCAATCGGAATTTACATTGTTCATCTTGAAGCAACTGGAAAACAGAGTGGTAAGATTTTTAGAGAAGTTAAGACAATGGTAATTGGTGAGAAATAAACTTTATTTCTAATTTTTCTTGACAGAAAAAAATCATTTCTACAATTTTTGTGAAATTAATCTTATCGCGGGGTGGAGCAGTTTGGTAGCTCGTCAGGCTCATAACCTGAAGGTCGTAGGTTCAAATCCTGCCCCCGCTACCATTTTTCGGCGATGTAGCTCAGTCGGTTAGAGCATCGGAATCATAATCCGAGTGTCCGGGGTTCGAATCCCTGCATCGCTACCAGTTTTTGTCTTCTGCCGAGAATTTTGGCAGTTTTTTTATGTGCGCCAGTAGCTCAGTCGGATAGAGCAACGGCCTTCTAAGCCGTAGGTCAGAGGTTCGAATCCTCTCTGGCGTACCAAACCCGATTTTCCGCCTGTTCCACAATTTTTTTAAATCATTTATCTAAAATGAAAAAATAAATTGACAAAATTTTCAACAGTATAAATTTTACCTAAAAAAAGGAAGAGGTGAGTTTTTTGTCTGAAGTAAAAATAAGAAAAGATGAATCCTTTGAGTCGGCTTTTCGCAGATTCAAAAGGAAAGTTCAAAGGTCCGGCGTTCTATCAGATATCAAAAAAAATCGATATTATGAAAAACCGAGCGACAAAAAAAGAAGAGAATTAAAAGACGCTTTAAGAAAAATTCGAAGATACCGAAGGAAATAGTTGGCAACAACTCAATTTGCCTAACTTTCGTTTGACAAGCATTTTCGCTGGGTTTTATTTCTGAAAATTTATCATAAAAGTAATGGAAATAATAAATATTATTACTTTAGGATTTATCGCTTTGCTTTGTGTTTTGGGAATGCAGAAGGGATTTTTGGAAGGAATGGCTCGCTTGCTTGGCTGGATAATTGCACTGATTTTTGCCATTCGATTTGGTCCACAAGTTTCAGATTATCTCAAAGATACATTTTCAATTTCCGCAAACATCGTGAACATAATCGCAGCTATAATTGTCTTTGTCGCAGTAATAATTCTGATAAATATCCTCGTTTCGCTTTTGCAAAAAATAGTTAAAATTTTGCGATTGGGATTTGCTGACAGAATTTTGGGATTTATTTTCGGCGGAGCAAAAGCACTAATTATTATTTTTATCCTATCATTTTTAATCCAATGGCTCCCAATTGGTGAAAAAAATAAAAAAATTATAACCGATTCTGAAGTGATAAATTGGAGCAGTCGAACTGTGGCAAAATTTCTCTCAACTACAAAAATTGATGAGCAGATAAAAAACAACAAATTTTACAAAGAATTATTGCAAAAAACATCGGAATTTGGAGATAAGCTCAACAAAAAAGCTTCTTCCAATCAATGAAGAACGCTTTCGAAGAATTAGATTTTACAAAAATTAAGAAGCTCATAAAAAAGTGCTGTTATTCCGATTTGGGCAAGCGATTGACGGAGCAACTTCATCCTATAACAGACAAGATTGAAATTGACCAAAAACTCCTCGAACTCAACGATGTTGTCGAATTTCACAAACAGAATTATCAGTTTGGAATTCAGGATTTAGAAGATACTGAACACCTTTTTGCAAAATTAAAAAGCGCTGAGATTTTCACAATTGAAGAATTTTTACTCTTTGCAAGAAACATCAAAATTTCAAATGCTCTTCGTGGCAATGGAATCATTAATGAAAATTTCCAACATCTTTTCTCCGTAACTAAAAAAATTTCTTTGACTCCAAAATTGGAGAAAAAATTATCAAAAATCTTTGATACAAGGGGAAATATCAAAGATAATGCCAGCGAAAATTTGGCAAAAGTCAGAAAAAAACAGATAAAGCAGAAAAAGAAAATTTATGCTAAATTGAATGATATTTTATCTGAAAAACAATACAAAAAAATTGTTCAGGATAATGTTATCACAATTCGAAATGAGCGATATGTTATTCCAATTAAAGGCGATAGTGAAAGTGCTATAAAGGGATTTGTGCATAGCAGATCGCAAACAGGTTCGACGGTTTTTCTCGAGCCACTTTCTGTCTTTGATACGAATAATTATTTAATCAATCTTGCGGACGAAGAGAAGGAAGAAATAAAGAAAATTTTGATTGAACTTTTCTCGGAATTGCAAAGTCAGTCGGAAATTTTATTTCAGAATCTTAAGATACTTCAGAAGATAGATTTTTTGAATGCCGCTGCGAAATATTGTTTCTCGATTGATGCAACTATTCCAAAAATTTGCGAAGAACCCATTCTAAAACTTACAAATGCAAGACATCCGCTGCTTTATTTGACGATGGATAAAAAAAATATTGTCCCGTTTTCGCTGAATTTAGGAGAAGATTTTCGCGCCTTAATTATTTCTGGAGTAAATACTGGCGGCAAAACTGTTACCCTGAAAGCCGTAGGACTACTTTCTATAATGGCTTTGTCGGGATTGATGATTCCTGCGGATAAATCTGAAATTGGGATTTTTGAAAATTTTTTGACTGACATCAATGACGAGCAATCTATCGAAAATTCAATCAGCACATTCTCTTCTCATATCGAAAAAATACGAAGCATCCTGAAAAAAGCTGATGAAAAAAGTCTCATTTTAGTCGATGAACTTGGCACTGGAACTGATCCGGACGAAGGCGCCGCACTCGCTCAATCTATTATGGAAAAATTGGTTTCAAAAAAATCCAAAATTATGATTACAACTCATTTGAATAAATTGAAACTTTTCGCTGCCGAGCATCCATTTTGCGAAAATGCCAGTATGAGATTTGACCAAAATAAGCTTATCCCAACATATCAGTTCGATGTCGGTTTTCCTGGAAATAGTTACGCCCTCGATATCGCAGAAGAGTATAAGTTGAGCTCTGAAATTGTAACTCGTGCGCATAAATTGATTTCAAAAAAAACACTTCAATTAAACGCTCTTTTGAAAAAAACCGAACAACAAAGAGTTGTGCTTTCACAAAAAATTGATGAATATAAAAAGGCCCATTTTCTCGTTAAGCAAAATCTGAAATCGCTTCAAAAAAGAGAAGAAAATTGGAAAAAAATTGGAAAAGAAAACAAATTGAAAGTTATTCAAGAAGGCAATAATTACCTTATAAATTTACAACAAGATTTCGAGAATGAACTGAAATTGTTAAAAACAAAATTCAAAAAAGAGAAGAAAATCGAAACAAAAAATGTGGAAAATTTTCGAACGAAAATTCGGCAAGAAAAGAAAAAATTAGATTCTCAAAAAGAGGAATTATCTGAGATAAAATTCATTCCTGAAAAAAATCCGCAAATAGGAAAAATGGTTCTGATAAAATCCTTGAATTTGATTGGAAAAGTACTCAAAATTAGCAAAAATCAAGTGAAAATAAAAGCAGGTGGAATTTTGTATTCTGTTGATAAAAACGGAGTTTTCAAAATTCCAGAGGTTTCAAAAAAACAATCCGAAGAAATCCACAAAGAACCGCTTTTAATACATTCAGAAATCAATCGAGATTTTACGCTCGAATTAAATTTGATAGGCCTTTCTTTTGCGGAAGCGCGACCAGAAATTGACAAATATATTGACAAAGCAATACTGTTTAATCTTGATGAGGTGCGAATAGTTCATGGCAAGGGAACTGGGAAATTGCGAGAAAAAATTTGGGAATATTTCAAGAGAAATAAATTGATTTCTGCATACTTCTCCCCGCAAGAAGCCGAAGGCGGAAGCGGAGTAACCATTGCCCAAATTAGATGAGTAAAATATAATATGAAATACGACCAATCGATAATCGATGAAGTGCGCTCTGCAAACAACATTGTAGAGATTATTGGTGAATATCTTCCGCTAAAAAAAAGCGGAACAAATTTCAAATGCTTATGCCCATTTCATCAAGAAAAAACACCATCATTTATGGTAAGTTCGTCAAAACAAATTTACAAATGTTTTGGTTGCGGAAAAGGTGGAAATGTCTTCACTTTTTTGATGGAATATGAAAAAATGAATTTTCCTGAAGCTGTTGAAAAACTTGCGAATCGAGTTGGAATAAAACTTCCCAAGAAAGAGATTTCTGCAAAGAAACAGACACTTTATGGCGAACTTTATGAGATTTATCAGCTTGCCAATCGGTTTTATAGAAATAATTTAGCAGAAAATGGCGAAGATGCCGTCAATTACTTGCATTCCAGAAATATCTCTGACAACATAATTGAAACTTTTCAAATCGGTCTTGCTGGCGGACGCGAAAATGAGTTATTAAATTTCATAAAAAAAAAGGATTACAAAAAAGCGACATTGGTCAAAAGTGGTCTTTTTATTATTCGAAATGGAAAAATGATTGATAAATTTTTCAATCGGATAATTTTTCCAATCTTCTCATCAGATGGAAAAGTTATTGCATTCAGCGGAAGAATTTATAAAAAAAATGATGAAAGAGCAGCGAAATATTTAAATTCACCAGAAAATTTAATCTACCAAAAACGATTCCAACTCTACGGATTATATCAAACAAAAAAACAAATTATACAAAAAAATTTTGCCCTTCTTGTCGAGGGAAATACCGACCTGCTAATGGTTTATCAATTTGGATTCAGAAATGTTGTGGCGAGTTTGGGAACGTCTCTCACGACAAATCAGATAAAATTACTTGCGAGATACACCAAAAATGTTTATATTTTATATGATGGTGACAATGCGGGATACGAAGCAAGTTCTCGAGCTTTGAAGGTCTGTCTTGAAAATGGAATTTTTCCAAAAATAATTTCTCTTCCAAAAGATTACGACCCTGATTCGTTTCTTGAAAAATTCGGTCCTGAAAAATTAGATGAAAAAATCAATAATGCTGATAGTTTTTATCAGTTTATAAAAAAATTTAGAAAAGCGGATAAGAATTTGGAAAATAAAAAAATAGCGATAAGTGAGACAATCGATAATATTATTCTGATTGCCGATTCTGTCCAAAGAGAGATGTATATTCAAGAAGTTGCAGCGCTTTTTCAGATTAGTACGACGAATTTAATTCAATCTGTAAACGCGCGGATATCAGCATCTTATCGCAAAACAGAAAAAACTTTTCAAAAGACGAGTATGGAAAAATTTGTTGATGAAAAAGAGTTAATAAGAATTATTCTGAACTTTCCAGAAGAGGGTGCGGAAGTTGTTCCTGAACTTGAGTTGGATTGTTTTTCTCATCCAATTTGCAAGAAAATAATCATAGTTTTGAAAGAGCAAAAAAACATTGCAGAATTTATTACAAACGAGGCAAAAATATTGGATTATTTCACTGTTGAAGAATCAAATTTCGTATCTGATTTGATGTTTTCCGATGAAAAATTCTCTGAAAATAATCTCCAAAAATTACTTAATGGACTACAAATTAAAAGTTTAAATCTGAAATTACAGGAGTTAAATCGGGAGATTGTTGAAAATCCTAATGATTTTGAAAAACTCAAAATAAAGAGAATTCTTCAAAAAAAAATACATCGTTTGAATCCAAGTGTTGTCAGAAAATTATTAAGTTAATCGGGAGAATTTATGGTAACAATTAGCGAATTTATAAAAAAATTGCAGAAACTTGGAAAGAAAAGGGGATATATCACATATAACGAAATCAACAATCTTCTTCCCGAAAATCCTATCTTCCTTGATAAAATTGATGACATTTTTTCCGAGCTAAAAAATAGTGGATTGGAAATACTTGATGAGACAGTAAGTGGCGGAATTCGCCAACAGAAAATTAGCAAAAAACCTAAATCCGTCCCACAAAAAGCGAAATTTTATGATGATCCTGTTCGCCTGTATCTGAAGGAGATGGGCAAAGTTCCGCTCCTCACTCGAAAAGGCGAGGCGACAATTGCCCAAAAAATCGAAGATGCACAACTGCTGATTACCTCACTTACTCTTTGTGCCGGTTGCAGTTTAGCAGAAATTAAAAATGCTATAAAAAAATATCGCGAAGATAAAATGAAAATTGAACACATTGTCAAGGTCGAGTTCGGAAGTTGGTTCGACGAAGAGAATAATGAACGGATTATTAACAAGTTAAATAAAAAAGTTGATCAGGCCTTGGATTTCTCTAATGAAATTGAAGAAATTATCAGCAAAAAACCGACAAAAAAATACTCAAAAACTCAAACTGTTACAGAAAAAATTCAAGAAAATCGAAAGAAAATTCTCGCTTTATTTGAAGATATTTATTTTTCTGAGAAATTAATACATCATTTGAGATATCGCATTAGTGCGCTTCTCTCAAGAATTAGTCTCAGTATGAAACGAATTGAGCAAGTTAGTGATATCAAAAATTATACTCCTCTTCAAATTCAGACCCTTGGAAGGAAAGCTGAGAAAAGTAAAAATTCCTTTAATGACGTTGCGGAAGAGACAGGAATCGACCCCAATATTTTTGTCGATTCGCTCAAAAAAATAAAAAATAATAAAAGAAAGATACGACGAGTTGAGCTTGAAACCCGTATGACTGGCGAGGAAATAATAGATTTGGTTAACGACATTGAGTCGGCGGAAAATGATAAAAATGTCGCAAAAGAAAATATGATAAACGCAAATGTTCGCTTGGTTGTGAGTATCGCTAAAAGATATAATAATCGCGGATTAACCTTTTTGGATTTGATTCAAGAAGGAAATATGGGGCTAATAAAAGCAGTCGAAAAATACGATTATCATAAAGGATATAAATTTAGCACTTATGCAACTTGGTGGATTCGACAATCTATCACAAAAGCAATTGCTGACCAATCTCGCACAATTCGTGTTCCCGTCCATATGACAGAAGCAATTAACAAAGTCGCTCGAGTTCGCAATCATCTTGTTCAAAGATTGGGGAGAGAACCGCTTCCGGAAGAAGTTGCCAAAGAGCTTGAAATGCCTTTAAAAAAGGTAAAAAATATCATCAAAATATCCAAGCATCCCGTTTCTCTTGACAAACCGGTCGGCGATGAAGATGGTGATTCTACATTGAGCGATTTTATTCCGGACGACACAATCATCTCTCCCGAAAGAATTGCCGCAAGAACGCTCTTGCGGAAACAGATGGAAGCAGTATTATCCACGCTGACAAAACGGGAAAAAAGAGTGCTGAAATTGCGTTTCGGAATTGGCGATGAAACCGCAAGAACTTTGGAAGAAGTTGGACATATTTTTGATATTACACGAGAGCGTGTGCGCCAAATTGAGGACAAGGCAAAGGAAAAATTGCAGCATCACAGCAGAGCTGATATCCTAAAAAAATATATGGATACATTTGATAAAATGAGTAGATAATTTATGTCAAATGTAAATCTATTTCGGACAAAAAATAATTTCTTGACTCCAATAATCAACATCGCCTCAAATCGTCATTAAGATGAATCCGATTATAAAAGAAATTATTTTGATTTTGATTGCATACTCAATTGGTTCCTTCTCATTTGCCAGAATATTAACAAAAATTTTCCGCAATTTAAACATCTACAAAGTTGGTGATTTTATCGCCGATGCGACAAATGTTTATCATAATGTAAGCAAATCTTTGGGCATTTTGGTTTGGTGTTTGGATTTCATTCGAATCTATCTCTCTTTGTGGATTGTTAAATTCCTCTTTCTCAAAAATTCACCAGAATTGCTTCTATTCGTCGGTCTTTCTATGATAATTGGACATTGTTTTCCGATTATGCACAAATTTGTTGGCAGTCGCGGAATTTCGGCGTATGTTGCATTGCTCTTCTTTTTTGTACCATTCGCTACAGCAATTGTTGGAATTATTTGTCTTCTTATTTTGATTTTCTTCCGTCAATTGCGATTTGTCCAATACACGATGGTTATCGCAGTTCCTGTGGCTTATTACATTCTCCTAAACTTCAAAATCCAGATGGGCGAAATAAATCCAAAATATTTACTTCTAACATCGATTGTTATGGGTATTTTGAACTTTTTTGTTTCAAAAAGATATGGAGAAATATAACGATGGAAATTACAATTAAAAAGGTAAAGACAAAAAGAGATTTGAACAAGTTTATAAAGTTGCCTTGGAAAATTTACAAGAATGACAAAAACTGGGTTCCTCCGCTGATTTCGCAAATGAAGGCAACATTAAATCCAAAGAAGAATCCATTCTTCAAGCATTCGGAAGTGCAGCTCTTTATCGCTGAAAAAAATGGCAAAACAGTTGGAAGGATTTCAGCACAAATTAACAGAAATCATAATAAATTTCATAATGAAAAATCTGGTTCTTTCGGCTTTTTTGAATGCATTCCTGATTACAAAGTCGCATCTGCATTATTTCAGGAAGCTTGTGATTGGGCGAAATCAAATCCTTCTGAAAAGATGGAAATTATTCGTGGTCCGATGAATTTTTGTAGCAACGATGAATGGGGGCTGCTCGTAAAAGGATTCGACTCTCCGCCACTTGTAATGATGACATATAATCCGGAATATTACACAGATTATTTCGATAAATTTGGTTTTGAAAAGTCGAAAGATCTTCTCGCATATTATGCAGATTTTGAAAAAATGCCAGAACGATTTGAACGAATTATGAAAAAACTCGAGAAAAAAAAACGATTTGTTATCCGCAAACTCAATCCGAAAAAATTCAAGGAGGAAGTCGCCACTCTTTTCGAAGTTTATAATAAATCTTGGGAATATAATTGGGGTTTCGTGCCGATGGACAAAGAAGAATTTATGCATACGGCAAAAGATTTGAAGTCAATTATTGATTACGACCTTGTTTTTATTGCGGAAATTGATGGAAAACCGGTTGGCTTTTCGTTAACTTTGCCAGATATAAATCAAGCATTAATCAAAATAAATGGCCGTCTTTTTCCATTTGGTTTGATAAAACTTTTGCGGGCAACCAAACAGATAAATAGAGTTAGAACACTCGCTTTGGGCACTATCAAAAAGTACACAAATCTCGGCATCGACCTTGCTTTTTATTATTATTCAATAAAGAATGCTTTGCCCAAAAACTGCGCGCGCGGCGAAGCTTCTTGGATTTTGGAAGACAATATGAAAATGCGAAGACCGATGGAACGAGCTGGTGCCAAACTCTATAAAACCTACAGAATTTATGAAAAGAAATTGAAATAAATTTTCGGCCCAATTAATGCATCACTAAATTTATCAATAAACTAATTGCCCAGTTAACCAGTTCGCCAATTTACTAAATTTATGTTTAACTTATCATTTCTCAATTCGGTGCTACTATTCGGTTTGCTTGCCGGAATAATTCCGATTCTGATTCATCTTTTTGTGAAATACAGACCGAAAATTGTCTATTTTAGCTCGTTGCGATTTCTTAAGCAGATTCAAAAAAATCGCGCACGCGTAATAAAATTGCGAGAAATTTTACTTCTGTTAACAAGAATTTTGATAATCCTTTTTCTGATTTTTGCTTTATCTCGCCCAGTTATGAAAACAATTTTAAAAAAATCAAGCCCGACTCACGCCCCAACAGTTGCGGTAATTATTATCGACAACAGTTTCAGTATGAATTATTTAGACAATGATGAAACTCTGCTTCGGAAAGCAAAAATAATCGCTTTCGATATTCTGGAAATGTTGAATAGTAAAGATAAGATAATGCTTCAAACTATGAACAGCACTTACAATTCCAGAAATAGTTATTTTGCCAGACCTTTCGCCATAAAGCAGCAGATTGAAAAAATCGCAATTACCGACAACTCACAATCTCTTAGTTCTGTGTTGTCGGATATCGAAAAAAAATTGACGCAAGAAGATGTGATAAATAAGGAGATTTACTTCCTGACGGATAGACAAAAACATAATTGGAAAGATGTTGAAAAATTTAAGAATAAAATTCAGACAGATCTCTTTATCATTCCAATTCTAACTAAAAATAAAAAAAGCAATCTATCCGTTATTTCGGCAAATTTTGTCCCTAAAATTCTTACTGAAAAAGGTCGTTCTGAAATTCGCACAAATGTAAAAAATTTTTCTGATAAAAAAGTAAAAACCGCCATTATATCTTTATCTATCAACAATATCACGCAAGCAGAAAAAGCCATTTCACTTCGCCCATTTCAGACGAAACAGGTTGTTTTTGAATTTCAAAATCAAAACACTAAATTCCTTTTTGGAAATATAAATGTGAAAGATGACATTCTTCCCGATGATAATAATTTCTACTTTAATTTTTCTCAAATGGAGTTGCCCAAAATTGTAATTATTTCTGAAAAGAATCCGTCATTTCAATTTTCTACTGCTCTTGATTTGATTACTGAAAATAGTTGGCAAAAAATTTCTTCGCAAGAGATTTCAGATGAGATTATTGAGAAAAATAATCTCTTTATTTTTTTAGAATTGAATGAATTTTCTGAAAAATTGAAATATTTCTCAGAAAAAATTTTGAAAAGCGAAAAATCAATTTTTCTAATTCCAAATGAAAAGATGGCTGAAAATAATTTTTTGAAATTATGGCTTAATGAAAATGGGATAAAATTTTTGGATTTGTCAACGCAGAATTCAAAGATTAATTTTATCAACAAACTTCATCCGATTAGTGCAATTTTTAATAAAGAGATGTTCGAAAAAACAAGAATTAGAAATTTCTGGAACATTTCAGCAGATGATTTTACTTTGCTTTTTTCCAATAATTTTGATGCGCCAATTTTTCTGATAAAAGATAGATTTTTGGTTTCTACAATTGGCTTTGACGAAAATTGGAGTAATTTGATGTTTCAAACTACATTTCCCGTTTTGCTTTACAATATTGGAAATTATCTTGGTTGCAAAAAAGCAAAATTAAATAATTTCAGCACTGGAATTCCTTTTGAAATACCGAATTTTGGAAAGTTCGAATGTAGATTGCCAGACGGACAAACGATTCCAATTTTAGTCCAAAATGAGCAAAATAAATTTACTCAAACCGACCAGCAGGGACACTGTTTTTTAATCAAAAATGAGGAATTGCAAAAAGTATATTCATTTAATTCGCCAAGAGATGAGAGTGATCTCACAACTATTTCAGAAGAGAAAACCAAAGAATTAATGACAGAAATTCCGAAAATTCATTTCGTAAGTTCAGCAGATTGGAAGGAAAAGATTTTAACTTCACGCTACGGTTACGAATTTTGGAAAATTATACTTTGGATTGTTTTGGGATTGGCGGTTTTTGAAATGGTTCTTGCATATTCTGGTAAAAGTGGAAAATCTGATGAATAATCGAGATTTTCTAAATCCTGAAGTCGCCACAAAATTAGACAGATTTGAAATTCGTGCGCGGCTGATAGTTGAGGGATTTATAACAGGTTTGCACAAATCTCCGTATCATGGATTTAGTGTGGAATTTTTGGAACATCGAGAGTATTATCCCGGCGATCCGATTAAGCATATTGATTGGAAAGTGTTTGCGAAATCTGATAAATACTTTGTCAAAAAATTTGAGGAAGAGACAAATCTTAAAGCTAATATTCTGATTGATTGCAGCAAATCTATGGGATTTTCATCTCAGAAAGTGAACAAACTTGAATATAGCAAAACTCTTGCTGCGGCGTTGTCGTATCTTATGATAAGCCAGCAAGATGCGGTCGGCTTGCTCTCATTTTCTGAAAAAATACGAGATTATATTCCACCTCGTTCTGCGAAAACTCACCTCAATACAATTTTTCACAAATTGGATGAACTTTCTCCACAATCGACCACAAACACAACCGAAATTTTACATAATCTTGCTGAAAGAATAAAAAAGCGCGGTCTGATTATCCTGATTTCTGATCTTTGGGATGAGCCCGAAGAAATTATGATGGGCTTGCAACATTTTCGCCATCAAAAGCACGAGGTGATTCTTTTTCACATTTTGGACAAGCAAGAATTGAATTTCAAATACAACAAGAAGACGAGATTTATTGATATGGAAACTGGCGAGGAAATCATTACTCATCCGTGGGAAATAAAAAAAATGTATTTGAAAAAGATAGAAAAAATGCAGAAATTTTTTGCTGTCAAATGCCGCGATTCATATATTGATTATGTGCCGATAAACACGAACACTTCGTATGATAGGGCATTATTTGCATATCTAATTAAAAGACAGAAATTGTTGTAAAAAAAATGTGATGTGGCTAATTTAATAATTACTAATTGGTGAAATTATGCACAAATGAGAATGTTTGTATTACAATTAAATCTAAAATGGCAAAAACTGATTCCCAAATTTTAACTTTCCTTTATTAAAATTTTTCA
>JACKQG010006335.1_pt1 | contig 12563 bp, 13 predicted proteins | sample 8237621 | NCBI WGS metagenome assembly JACKQG01 (sample SAMN15677084, study PRJNA649215) | marine metagenome | biome: marine; feature: Black Sea; material: saline water; isolation source: suspended particulate matter (SPM) from the Black Sea western gyre | collected 2013-06-09/2013-06-10 | depth...
GATTATTCTTACCGTCATACTGATCCTTTCCAAGGTTCGCATACTATTGGAGCTAGGATTAATTTATAAAATAAAAAAACAACATATAATGTTTAAAAAGGAAGGTAACTTCCTTTTTGTGCGTTTATAAGCATAAGAATTATGAGGATAATATATTTATCACAAGAAGGTTATGATAACCTAAAAACCGAATTACAGAATCTAAAGTCAGTAGATAGACCTAGAATAATTAATCAAATTTCTGAAGCAAGAGATAAAGGAGATTTGTCAGAAAATGCAGAGTATGATGCTGCAAAAGAAGCTCAAGGGTTATTGGAAGCAAGAATTGCAAAATTAGAAAATGATGTAGCTAATGCAAGAGTTCTAGATCATCAGGATATGGATACTTCAACTGTGCATTTATTAACTAAAGTAACCATTAAAAATATGGCTAGTGGTATGGAAATGACTTATGCTATTGTTTCAGAAGCTGAAGCAGACTTAGCTGCTAAGAAAATTTCGGTTACTTCACCTATAGGAAAAGGTTTGTTAGGAAAAGCAGTAGGTGATATTGCTGATATTGAGGTGCCAAATGGCATCATACATTTCGAGATTATTAAAATTACAACACTTTAATGGCTAGTATATTTTCAAAAATAATAAATGATGAAATTCCTGCCTATAAAATTTTAGAGAATGAAAACTTTTTAGCTTTTTTGGATATTTTTCCCTTAGCAAAAGGACATGTCTTAGTTATTCCAAAAAAGGAAATTGATTATCTATTTGATATTTCTTCAGATGAATATGGGGAACTTTGGAAGTTCGCACGACAAGTTGCTAAAGCAATGGATAAGGTAATTGACTGTAAGCGTATAGGAGTTGCAGTTATTGGCCTAGAAGTTCCTCATGCTCATATCCATTTAGTGCCTTTGAATAATGTTTCAGATATTAATTTTGAACGTCCTAAATTAAGTTTCTCAGAAGAGGAAATGAATGAAGTTGCCCAAAAGATTCGTAAGGCAATTGAATAACTATTTTTTTTGTTTATCAGGGTTGTCTTTCAAAAAAGCATCCCAGCCCGTATAGCTTTTACCTCCTTTAGTAGGATTTCTTTGAAAATAATGACAAACGGCAGCAGCTAAACCATCTGTAGCGTCCAAATGTTTTGGCATTTCTTTAATATTTAGTAAGGATTGTAACATGGCAGCAACTTGTTCTTTGCTTGCTGTTCCTCTTCCAGTTATTGCCATTTTTATTTTCTTAGGAGCATATTCAAAAATAGGAACATCCCGGTAAAGTGCTGCTGACATGGCAACCCCTTGAGCTCTCCCTAGTTTTAGCATAGATTGAACATTCTTACCAAAGAAGGGTGCTTCAACTGCAAATTCATCAGGTTTATATTCGTCAACTAATTGCAGGGTGCGTTCAAATATTCTTTTCAATTTTAATTCGTGCGAACCTAATTTCGATAAATGCAGTACTCCCATTTGGATAAGTTCCATTTTATTTCCTTTAATATGAATTAATCCATATCCCATAATGGTTGTTCCAGGATCTATTCCTAATATGATTTTATCAGTTTGCAATTGTTATCTTTGTAATTAAAATTGTACAACAAAACTAAGCAATGCTAACCAGAAAAACGATTGGCTTTCTAATAAAAATTGGAATTGTGGCTTTAGCCCTTTTCTTCTTGTATCAGCAACTTAACCTAAAAAGTGGGGTTGACAAGCATAGTGTAGATGATATAATTGCTAAACTTAAAGGAAATTATATTATTGTTATTGTAGTTGTTTTTATGATGTTTTTAAATTGGTTTTTGGAAGCATTAAAATGGCGTTTCTTAATTGCTAAGATTGAGAAAGTGTCAATTAAACGTTCACTAAGAGCAATCTTTTCAGGAATTACTGTTTCAGCTTTTACTCCTAACAGGGTGGGTGAATATGGCGGAAGAGTTTTCTGCTTAGATAAAGCGGACAGAATTCAAGCTGTACTCATTACGGTTATTGGTTCTATGGCACAACTATTGACGACTATTATTTTTGGTTCTATTGGGTTGTTGTACTTACCTACCTATCAATCAGATTTCTCTTTATTTTTCGATAAAGTTAGTTTTGCTTATCCTGTTTTTGCCTTTATTCTTATTTTATTGAATGGATTGTTGATTTTACTATTTCTGAATGTTTCTGTTCTTACAAATGTATTAACTAAGATTTCATTTTTAAAGAAATTTGAAAAATACAATGGTGTGTTTTCTTTTTACTCTTTTGAAGAATTGTTAAAAGTACTTGGGTATTCTGTAGCAAGATATGTTGTATTTACTACTCAGTTTTTTATCCTTTTACAATTGTTTGATGTGCAAATACTATATGCTGATGCTATTATACTTATCATGTCTATGTTATTTGTTATTTCAGTAATTCCTACTATTGCAATTACTGAAATTGGGGTTAGAGGTTCGGTTGCCTTATTTCTTTTTGGTTTAGTTTCAGCCAACACAGTCGGTATTTTATCGGCTACATTTGTCCTTTGGATAATTAACTTATTAATTCCATCTCTTATTGGTGTTGTTTTTATTTTTACTCTTAAATTCTTTAGGAAATAATGCAGATAGATGTTATCCAACTAATAGTACTGGTTATTTTATTTCTGTATTTGTTACTTATCCTAAAGTATTGGATAGGTTGGATAAAAAATAAAGCTACTGGTGTTAGTCATTTCCTACCTAAAGTATCTGTTATTATCGCACTGCGGAATGAAGAGGATCAAGTTATTCATTTGCTTTCTGAACTTAAAAAACAAGTTTATCCTATTGATAAGTTGGAGTTTATTTTGGTGAATGATCACTCAACTGATTCTACTTTAGAGTTATTAGAGAATTCAGCAATTGACAACTTGAGAGTTGTAAATATGCCTAATGGTATTTTTGGTAAAAAAAATGCAATTGCTAAAGCAATGAAAGAGGCTAAAGGTGAAATTATTTTAGCCTCTGATGCGGATTGTAGTTTTACTGCTCTTTGGGTACATACTATGGTTGCCTATTTTGCTAATAAAAATATAAAATTGGTTTCTGGTCCTGTTTCCTGTCATAAACAAAAAGGTATTTTCTTAGGATTACAAACTTTAGAATTTATCTCCTTAATTGGGAGTGGGGCTGGGGCTATTGGTGTTAAAAATGCAATTTTTTGTAATGGAGCTAATATGGCCTATCGTAAAGCTGATTTTTTGGAATTGAACAATTTTGAAAATGATGAGGCTGTAAGTGGTGATGATGTTTTTCTTTTGCATAGCGTAAAAGAAAAATACAAGGATGCTATAGCATTTGCAAAAGATGAAAATGCTATTGTACTTACTGATGCTGTACAAACTGCTAAAGGTTTTATTAATCAAAGAAAAAGATGGACGGCTAAGACTAGTGGGTACAAAGATTTTGCAAGCATATATGCTTCTTTTTTAGTGTTATTTACCAACCTTTCATTAGTGTTTTTATTTGTGGGATATCTTTATTCAGATGCTTATTTTCATTTATTCCTGTTGTTTTATGCGTTAAAATTTGCTGTTGATTTATTACTTTTATTTCCAGTACTTTCATTTTTTAAACGTAAGGATTTACTGAAATGGATATTGCCCTTTGAATTATTCTATGCTTTTTATATTGTTTTAATTGTTGTTTTGTCATTTACAAAATCCTTCGAATGGAAAGGAAGAATACACAAGAAATAGATGAAAGCAAATTCTTTAAATATCTTGGCATGGAAAAAATTAAGAAAAGATAAATTATCATTTTTAGCTTTAGTCTTCATTTTTTTATGTGTGTTGTTGGGGGTTTTTGCGGTTGTTTTGAGTCCTGATAGCACCCCAATGGCAAATGAAATGCACATTGAATTGGCTACTCAGAAACCACTTACTAAAATCCTCTTTTTAGAAATTCCTAAACAAGATATAGAGCAAGTTTCTTTTATGGAAGGGCTATTTATTGGAAAGCCTTCTACAGTAAACAGAATTCCAATTGATAAATATACTGCTATTAAAAATGGAGTTACCTACTTTCCTTATCAATCTGAATTTATGCAAACCTTTATAGGCAGTTATAATATAAAAAGTCAAACCTTTTATTTTGGGACAGATATATACGGAAGAGATTTATTGAGTCGAATACTAAATGGAATTCGTATTTCTTTATCAGTCGGTTTTATAGCTGTATTTATATCTTTATTTATTGGTATCACTTTAGGATTAATTGCAGGTTATTTCAGAGGAAAAACAGATGATATAATTATGTGGTTTGTTAATGTAGTTTGGTCTATCCCCACCTTACTCATGGTAATTGCCATAACTTTAGCATTAGGAAAAGGTTTTTGGCAAGTATTTGTTGCAGTTGGCCTTACCATGTGGGTGGAGGTTACCCGTATTGTTAGAGGACAAGTATTATCGATTAGAGAATTAGAATATGTAGAAGCAGGAAAAGCCCTAGCATATAAACCATTTAGAATAATTTTCAAACACATATTACCAAATGTAATTGGGCCAGTTATTGTAATTTCGGCAGCCAATTTTGCTGCTGCAATTTTGATAGAAGCTGGGCTTTCCTTTTTAGGAATTGGCGCACAACCACCTATTCCAAGTTGGGGTGGAATGATTAAAGATCATTATAGCTATATAATTATGGATAAAGCCTATTTGGCTATTATTCCAGGTATGGCAATTATGAGTTTGGTATTGGCTTTTATGTTATTAGGTAATGGTTTACGTGATGCATTTGATGTTAAAAATTAAAATAAACAAAATTTCATAACTAGATAAATAAGTATACTTTTACCGCTCATTTTTAAAAATAAATAAAATAATGGATATAGTTTTTGCAGCTTTATTAATTTTCTCACTTAAGTTGGCTGATACAAGTTTAGGTACTATTCGTGCACTTTTGGTAACTAGAAATAAGCCAATGTATGCTGCTTTGGTTGGCTTACTAGAATCGGGAATTTGGATTGTAGCTATTTCACAAGTTATAAAGGACATTGATGATCCCGTACTTATTGCTGCTTATGCGACAGGTTTTTCAGCTGGTATTATCTTTGGCTCTTATATAGAGCGTATGGTTGGGGTAGGTAATATTATTGTGCGGGTTTTTTGTCCTTCAAATTCTTCTTCAGTGGCAGAAAAATTAAGGGAGAATGGCCATGGAGTTACTGTAATTGATGGACAGGGTAAAGATGGCCCAGTTAAAGTTTATTTGTGTATTATCAAAAGGAGAAAGTTAAAATCAGTACTTAAGATGATTGAGGAAATAAACCCAAATGCTTATATTACTACAGATATGGCAAACCCAACTTCACTTAAGAATTAAATTTGCGTTGAAACAAAAAAGCCTACTCAATTTTGAGAAGGCTTTTAATTTTATAATACATAATGCTAAAAATCGTACAGATTAGCAAATATATTTCTAGAATGGTAAATCATCATCTTCTGATGCAGGTGCGTTAAATGCAGGTGCTGCATCCATTTCTTGGCTTCCAGCTGCTTGACTTTCAATTCTCCAAGCATCAATGTTATGAAAATATTTTCCGTTATATTCTCTTGAAGATAAGTTAAAAGAAACCTCAACTTGGTCTCCTTCATTGTGATGGTTTAACATTTCAATTTTATCTTCTCCAAATAACTGAAAACAAACTTCAGGATTATATTGAGCGCCAGTATCTATTAGGAAAGATTGTTTTTTCCATTCTTTCCCTGCTTTTGACGTTCCGCTTTCTACGCTTAATTTTCTACTTAATTTTCCTTTTACTGATAAGCTCATCTTTTATATTTTAAATTAGGAGTACAAAATTAAATAAAAAAAGGGCTAAAAAATCTTTAAAGCCCCTTTTGTGTGTAAATGTTAAAAAATAATATCTTTGCCGTCCTTTAATGCGGGTGTGGCGGAATTGGTAGACGCGCTAGACTTAGGATCTAGTGCCGCAAGGTGTGAGAGTTCGAGTCTCTCCACCCGTACAAAAAGTGGAATTCTAATGTTAAACTAGAATTCCACTTTTTTAGTTTTATAAGATTAAATTGATAACAACCAATTTATACTATGGCCTTAAATAAGAGTTCTGGATAAATTCGTTATCGGTTAGGGTAAGTAAAAAAGTATGTAAATAATCTTTTTCATCCTGACTTAACCCCAGTGGCAGTATTAAAGAACTCTTGTTTACATGACTTTTACCTCCTGAATCATAATGTTCTATCACTTGTTTTAAAGTTTTTATACTCCCATCATGCATGTACGGAGTTGTAACTTCTATATTTCTTAAAGTTGGGACTTTGAATAAGGCAATATCATTAGAATCTTTACTAAATCTAAATCTTCCATCATCCGCATAACTTAAATACAAGCCGTTATTTTCAAAACTATAGTTGGTGAAATTAAAACCATTATGACAGGATGAACATTTCAGTTTATCACTGAAAAATAGTTCCATTCCTTTTTTCTCTTGGGTGTTTAATTTTTCTTTTTTATTAACGTACTTGTCGTATTTACTATTTCCACTAATTAGTGTTCTTTCAAACAAGCTAATTGATCGAGTTATTACATAATAGTCAGGTGCTCTATTGTAAGCTTCCATAGCCATTTTCACATATGACGAATCTTTTTCAAGTAGTTTACCTATATCAACAATATTATGATTGAATTCATTTTCTTCTTGAATTGGAACCAAAACTTGCATTTCTAGTGTTGGGACTCCTCCTTCCCTTAGCAAATAAGGATGGTATGCCACATTGGCCAAACTAGGAGCATTTCTTTTTCCTGGCCTGTTTTTTATTCCTGGGCTAAATGCTCTATTATCACTAAAGGCTAATTCAGGTAAATGACAACTCGCACAACTAATGGAAGAATCTAAAGATAAAATATTATCGTAGAATAATTTCTTTCCTAATTCCCATCTAGCTTGAGTGAATTCATTTCCTTCAGGATGATTTACTAAGGGAAAATGCGTGGGAATTTTTGTGATTGAATATTTTTCACCTTCTAGTTTTATGAATACCGAACAAGCACCAAGAACAACTAATATTATTAGGTAGTTTAAACTTAGTAGTATCTTCTTCATTAAATCTTAAAAGGGGCTTGCATATCTTGGATCACTAGTCATATCAGTGTCTGTTAATGTTTTTAGAAAAGCCACTAAATCAGCCTTATCTTGAACAGTTAATAACAAGCCAGTTGCTCGTGTGTTTTCCAAAGCTGGATCGATTGTGGATGAAGAAACTAAACCCTCATTATAATGATTCACAACTTCTTCTAAGCTGCTAAAGCGACCATCATGCATGTACGGAGGTGTTAATTCAATATTTCTTAAAGTAGGTACTTTAAATTTAGCTCTATCTAAAGGATTTAAAGTCACTTTCATTCTTCCATCATCCATAAAGTCTGCATCAGCATCTAATCCATTGTTCATGTAAAGATCATTTTCAAAATTGTTTCCTGAATGACAATGCACACAATCTGCACCAGAAGTGGCTGGAAAAAACGGATTATATTCTTCAAAAAATAAATCTCTCCCTCTTTGCTCAGAAAGAGAAAGTACTAATTCTTCTCTTTCCGATTTATCATATTTACTATTCCATGATACTATAGAATTCATGAACTGTTCTAAAGCCAAGGAGATTTTTAAACTGTTAATTTCATTGTCTCCAAATGCTCTTTTAAATTGATCTAGGTATAGTTGTGAAGAGTTCAGCTTGGCTACTAAATTCCCCAAAGTTTCGTTCATTTCTAATGAATCTTGTATTGGAAGAATGGCTTGATCTCTTAGTAAATGTGCTCTTCCATCCCAGAAAAATTCATTATTATTCCAAAGCATATTAAAAGCGGCCATTGCTTGTCTTCCTCCTTCTAAACCAAGAATTCCAGTAGAAAAACGTTCTGTATCTGAAAAACCATTTTCTTGAACATGACAACCTGCACAAGCCAAAGTTCCATCTCCAGAAAGCTGCTTGTCATAAAATAACATTCTTCCTAATTCAACCCCTTGATTAGTTAACAGATTGTCTTCAGGAATAGAAGGTATTGGCAATGTACCGTGTTGTAAGTTATAAGGAGTGCTATCATAAAGCACTACTGGAGGAATATATTCAATCAATTCCTCATCTTTTTTACAAGCTTGAAAAACTAAAGAAATTGCAATAAGTAAAAATACAAATTTGGAAATACGATTAAAATTAAATGATGAAAATAACATACATTAGTCTGTTACAATTAATTTTTCGGTGTTTGTTACTTCTCCATTAACTGATTTTAAGTTAACAAAGTATACTCCTTTATTCAATCCTTTAAAAATAAATTGATTTGAGTTATCTAGTTGTTGAATAGTAATTACTCTTCCACTTAAATCCACAATTTCAATAGTTGGATTAATTAAGTCCCCATCATATGTAAAAGTGAGAGCTTCTCCATTTCGCTTAGGGTTTGGATACATTTTAAAATGATTATCATCCTTCGCAAGTTCATCAACTGCAACAGTAGATGCGGTTGCAGTAAAAACATTATCTCTAAAGTTTTTTAATATGTCAGCTGCTTCATTTATCTCACCATGTGAAACAACACCTGAAGCTACGCTAATATTTTTAATTGCTTGTTCATAATCTGCATTCAGTTCTACCACTAATCCATTTGCATCACTTGTACCTGCAGTTAAGATAGTTTGACTAAAATAGTTTACATCTCCTAATCCGTGTAATTCAAAAACTTGATTTGGGGTAGTGGTTCCGGCCATACCTTGCATGGCAACAAAACGATAACCAGCAGCCCAACCCCAATGCATTGATGGTGATTTAGGGGCCAAAGGATTAGATGCGGCAAGTAAAGAAGGATCATTATGATTTTCAGGCGTTTCTACTCCAATACTAAAAGAAATACTTTCTATTGCTGTAATGTTATAATTTCCTAGCAATTCATTTACTGGGGTAGATGCATTTGCTAATATCCAAGTATCGGAAATATTTGTTACTGCACCTCCATCATGGGTAATGGATATAGAAGAAATATAATATTCCATTCTATTTACATCAAAATTATGACCAAGATTATTCGAAACGGTTGTGTTAAACGCAAATAGTGAAGTTCCAAGTAAATGATTGATTTTGAGATATACATCTGATTGACTATATGCAGACAAAGAGAATACTAGAGCAAATACAACTGATAAGATATTTTTCATAATATAAATTTATTTAATTATTTTCGACAAATATAATGAATATTATGGGCTTACGAATTTCTAGTTATTTGATTCTTATGTTTTCAAAATTTAAAAAAGGTTTCTTTGGCAGTATTTTTACATTCTCTAACAGATTCTATTGTTATCAAACAGTAAATTGCCTCTTTCTTTTTATGCGTACCCTTGTTTCATAATCAGATAAATAAGTGTATTTTTACAGCCCTTTTTAAAAAATAAATAAAAGATGAAAATCACACAAAGCAAAGCAAAAGATTTAATGGCAACTATTACTGTTGAGTTAGTAGCGGCAGATTATTCTGAAAAAGTTGACAAAATATTAAAAGATTACCGTAAAACGGCTGACGTTCCAGGTTTCAGAAAAGGAAAAACACCTATGGCAATCATTAATAAAAAATACAGAACTTCTGTTATTGTGGAAGAGGTGAATAAATTGCTTCAAGATGAATTATACAAACATATTTCTGCTGAAAAAGTAAGAGTTTTGGGATCACCTATGCCAATTGACGAGACGCCTATTGATTGGGAAAATACTGAAGACTTTACTTTTCAATATGAGGTAGGTTTAGCGCCTGAGTTTGATGTAAAAATTACAGCTAAAGATAAATTAAACTACTATAAAATTAAAGCAGATGCTAAATTAGTAGATGGTTATTGTACTGATATTGCAAAGCGTTATGGTAAAATGAGTAATCCTGAGCTTTCTGTTGAAGGAGATTTAATTTTTTGTGCAATAGCTCAATTAGATGTTGATGGAAATGTAATGTCAAATGGAATTTCAAATGAAGCAACTGTTGCTATGGAATACATTGCAGATGCGAAAATTAAAAAACAGTTTGTTGGCGTTAAAAAGGATGATGTACTTAAAGTAAATGTGATGAAAGCTTTTACGAATCATTCTGATTTAGGATCTATGTTAAATGTTTCTCATGATGCGTTACATAATTTGACTTCAGAAGAATTTCAGTTTACAGTAAAAAATATCAATCAATTGGCTCCAGCTGAGTTAACTACTGAATTATTTGACAAAGTGTATGGTGAAGGAACAGTAAAAGATGTAAAAGAATTTAAAGCTAAAGTGCAAGCGGAAGCAGAAGGGCAGTTTGTTGGAGAAAGTGATAGAATGCTTAAGAATGATATTGTAACTTATTTTATTGAAAAATTAAAACTACAAATGCCAGATGATTTCCTAAAAAGATGGTTGGTTCAAACTTCTGAACAACCAATTACTATGGAAATGCTAGCAACTGAATACGATATGTATGCTAAAAGTTTGCAATGGCAATTAATTGAAAACAAAATCTTAGAAAATTATGAGGTTAAAGTTACTCAGGAGGATGTTTTGAATCAAACTAAAAAGCTAATCGGCTCGCAAATGAAACAATATGGTCAGCCTGAAGGTGATGATGCGCAATTGACTGATATTGCAACAAATATCCTTAAAAATGAAGAGGAAAGAAAAAAAATATACGATCAGATTTTTGATGAAAGAACTTTAGTTGTTTATAAAGAAAATTTCAAATTAACTGAAAAGAACGTTACTTATGATGAATTTGTTAAATTAGCATCAGGAAAATAATATAAAAACTACAATCATGGATTACGGAAAGGAATTTGAAAAATACGCTACAAAACATCAAGGGATAAGCAGCTTACATCTTCATGAGTTTAATTCAATGCATGGAAATTATATTTCTCCAACTATTATTGAAGAAAGACAAATGAATGTTGCTAGTATGGATGTTTTTTCTCGTTTAATGATGGATAGAATTATCTTTCTTGGCGTCCCTATTAATGATTATGTTGCGAATGTTATTCAGGCGCAATTATTATTTTTAGAATCAGTAGATGCTAAAAAGGATATTTTAATTTATTTAAATTCTCCAGGAGGTGGAGTATATGCAGGGCTTGGTATTTATGATACTATTCAGTATATTAATCCTGATGTTTCTACGATTTGTACAGGTATGGCTGCTTCAATGGGAGCGGTATTATTATGTGCTGGTGCGGCAGGAAAAAGAACTGCACTTAAGCATTCAAGGGTAATGATACATCAACCTTTAGGAGGCGCTCAAGGGCAAGCTTCTGATATTGAAATCACGGCTAATGAAATCAAAAAATTAAAGAATGAGTTGTATGAAATTATTGCCGATCATTCAGGACAAGATTTTGATAAAGTTTGGAAAGATAGTGATAGAGATTACTGGATGACAGCTGAAGAGGCTAAGGCCTACGGTATGATTGATGAGGTGCTCGAAAGAAAAAAATAATGTCAGAAAACGATAAAGTATTATGTTCCTTTTGTGGTAAAGATAAGCAAGATACCAATATCTTAATTGTAGGTACTTCCGCTCATATTTGTGATTTGTGTATTGAACAAGCACATGAAATTGTAAAAGAAGATGCAGCTGATGAGGTATTCATAGCTAATGATTTTACTCTTTTAAAACCAAAGGAAATAAAAGCACATCTGGATGATTTTGTAATTGGTCAAGATGATGCTAAAAAGGTAATGTCAGTTGCGGTTTACAATCATTACAAAAGAATTTTACAACCAGATACTAGTGAAGAAGATATTGAAATTGAGAAATCAAATATCATTATGGTTGGGCGTACAGGTACTGGAAAAACCTTAATTGCTCGTTCTATTGCCAAATTATTAAAGGTTCCATTTTGTATTGCTGATGCGACAGTACTTACTGAAGCAGGTTATGTTGGTGAGGATGTTGAGAGTATTTTAACAAGATTACTTCAGGCTGCTGATTATGATGTTGAAAAGGCAAAAAGAGGCATTGTTTTTATTGATGAGATTGATAAAGTTGCGCGTAAAAGTGATAATCCATCTATTACCCGTGATGTAAGTGGGGAGGGGGTGCAACAAGCTATGCTAAAACTATTGGAAGGTACAATAGTAAATGTCCCTCCACAAGGTGGGCGTAAGCACCCTGATCAAAAAATGATTGCCTTAGACACTAAAGATATTCTATTTATTAGTGGAGGTGCTTTTGATGGTATAGAACAACATATTTCAAGCAGAATGAATACGCGTTCAATTGGATTTAAGTCAGCAAGTGAAGGGGCAATTGATAAAGAAAATTTACTACAATATATAGCTCCTCAAGATTTAAAATCATTTGGATTAATTCCTGAATTGATTGGTAGAATGCCTGTAGTTACCCATCTTAATCCTTTGGATAGAGCAGCTTTGAAACTCATTTTAACTGAACCTAAAAATGCATTAACCAAACAATATCAAAAGTTGTTTGATATGGATGGAATTAGTTTGACTTTTGATAAAAAAGCAATTGATATTATTGTGGATAAAGCAATGGAATTTAAACTAGGAGCTAGAGGATTGCGTTCAATTTG
>JACKQG010006336.1_pt1 | contig 12562 bp, 8 predicted proteins | sample 8237621 | NCBI WGS metagenome assembly JACKQG01 (sample SAMN15677084, study PRJNA649215) | marine metagenome | biome: marine; feature: Black Sea; material: saline water; isolation source: suspended particulate matter (SPM) from the Black Sea western gyre | collected 2013-06-09/2013-06-10 | depth...
CTCCCCCCGATCAGGGCCGGACAGCCAACCGGGCCCAAAGGGAATCTCCCACATCCGCCGGTCCAGGTGCGCGTGGACAATAGCACTGCGGAACGATTCACCATTTTGGACGTGTTCGCCCTTGATCGCATGGGCCTGTTGTACACAATTACACGCATGCTCTTCGAGCTTGGCTTGTCCGTGCACATTGCCAAGATCGGAGCCTATGTGGACCAGGTGGTCGACGTGTTTTACGTGACGGACTTCGCGGGAAACAAAATCCTCGACGACGGACGACTGGAAGAAATCCGCACGCGACTGCTGGAGAAGATCACCGGGTTCGAAGAGTCGGGATCGAATTGATCGCAACCTCGGGTCGCAAGATGCGTGCATGGCGTGTGTATCTTCGTAGGGTGGGCCAAGTCTTCGCGGCCCACCGGGATCTGAGTACCGAGTACTGAGCGGTGGGCCGCGAAGACTTGGCCCACCCTACTTTGCCGCGGCTGAATCCGCGTGAGGATTGAACCATGCGTATCTTTAGACTTGCTCTTGCGTTGTCCGTGCTGGTCTTTCCGCCTGCTCTTCTCGCGGCCGTTCCGCAAGCAAAGGAATACTTCAAGATCACCGCCGTGGACAAGGCCACCGGGCGCGGCGTACCGCTTGTTGAATTGCGGACCGTCAACAGTATCCGCTATTTCACGGACAGCAACGGAGTGGTGGCGTTCTACGAACCTGGTTTGATGGGACAGAACATCTTCTTTGAAATCACAAGTCACGGATACGAGTTCGTCAAAGACGGATTTGGGTATCGCGGCGCACGGTTGAAAGTCGCAGCGGGCGGCGAGGCCACGCTGACGCTCGATCGAATCAATATTGCCGAGCGTTTATACCGAATGACTGGGGCCGGCATATATCGTGACACGATGTTGACCGGCGGCAGCCCGCCCACGAAACAGCCAGTGCTGAACGGGCTGGTTTTCGGATCGGACAGTGTTGTGAATACCGTTTTTCGGGGAAAGGTCTATTGGTTCTGGGGCGACACGAACCGCCCGTCCTATCCGCTCGGTAATTTTCACGTTCCGGGAGCCGCGTCGGTGCTGCCGGACGACGGAGGACTCGATCCTGAAGCCGGTGTGGACTTGAGTTACTTTGTCGGCGCAAATGGATTCGCCAAACCGACGTGCCAGATGCCGGGCCAAGGCCCCACTTGGATCAACGGGCTGGTCACCCTGAAAGACGACGGACGAGAACGGCTGTTCGCCTACTACGTAAAGGTCGCCCAACCGATGCGGGTCTACGAGCGCGGGCTGGTCGAATTCAATGACGAAAAGAAACAGTTCGAACATCGCATCAAGATCGACATGAACGCTCCGGCGTATCCCGGTGGTCACCCGTTTGTGCACACGACGGACGGAGTCGAATACGTCTACTTCGTCAAACCATATCCGTTTGTCCGAGTCCGAGCCACGCCGCAGGACCTTCTGGATCTTAGTAAGTACGAGGCGTTCACCTGTTTCAGAGAGGGCGGTCGCCCCGACAAACTCGAACTCGACCGGGACGACGACGGTCGGTTGCGCTACGCATGGAAACGAGACACGATCCCGCTGTCGCGAGACCTGCAGAACAAGTTGACGAAGGACGGTCGATTGAAGATGGGCGAAGGCATTTTTCATTTTCAAGACGCGGACACCGGCAAATCGGTGGCGGTTCACGGTGGCTCCGTGTATTGGAATGCCTATCGCGGGCGTTGGGTTATGGTCGCATTACAGGTGTTCGGTACGTCGATGCTCGGCGAGATGTGGTTCGCCGAGGCAGACACGCCGTTGGGGCCGTGGACCTACGCCAGGAAGATCGTCACTCACGAAAAGTACAGTTTCTACAACCCCAAGCAGCACCCGATGTTCGACAAGGAAGGTGGCAGGATCATCTTCTTCGAAGGAACGTATACTGCCATGTTCTCTGGCAATCCGGATCGCACTCCGCGTTACAATTACAATCAAATCATGTACAAACTGGATTTGGAGGAGCCGCGTTTGAACTTGCCCGTGCCAGTGTACAAACGAAAGACTGCGAACGGTGATATCTGTTTCGGAACACGAGTGCCAGATGACATGGATGAAATCGCCTTCTACGCCCTCGAACGACCGTCGGGGCGGTCAATCCCCATCGTGGCCACTGAGACTTCGAACGGCGGATTCGAATTGAGCATAGGGAAACTGCCTGGGGCCGATGGGCAGCCGGTGCAGCCCGTGTTTCACGCACTGTCGGCGGATGTCGAGGAGCCGCCGGAGACCAGTGTGTTGCTGTACGAGTGCATTCGCCAGGGCGACGGCCAACGGGAGTACGTGACCGCCGAGGATCCTGTATCGCCCGAATTCAAACGATCGGATAAGCCCCTTTGCCGAGTCTGGAAGAACCCGGCCAAGTATGTGACGGTACAGTAAAGGCATGGTGTCAGCTTCCGTCTCGCAAAAAGCCCAAGCATAGCCTTTACCTTCCAGCCAAGGCGGATTGAATGATCGACTCTGAGCGTCTGCGGAATGCCTACGATAGGGCGCGTGAACAATTGCTCGCCGAACGGACTGCGGACGGTCATTGGATAGGCCAATTATCCACGTCGGCCTTGTCCACCGCGACGGCCGTGAGTGCGTTGTCAGTGGTGCGCGAACACGGCGGCGCCGACGCAAGATTCGACGATGCAATCGAGGGTGGCGTCCGCTGGTTGACGGCCCACCAGAACGACGATGGCGGGTTCGGCGATACGGACAAAAGCTACTCGAACATCGCTACGACGATGCTCGTCTCGGCCGCATTCCACTTGGCCGGCAAGGCCGACCAGAATGTGGCGCTGTTGAAACGAGCCGACGCCTACATTCAATCCAAAGGCGCCGTTGCCGGACTTCGCCAGCGCTACGGCAAAGACAAGACCTTCGCTGTGCCGATTCTGACCAACTGCGCTCTGGCTGGCTTGGCCTCTTGGAAAGACGTTTCAGCGCTTCCTTTCGAACTGGCATGTGTGCCGCAGCGGTTCTACCGGTTCGCTCGGATGCCGGTAGTTAGTTACGCGATTCCGGCCTTGGTCGCTATCGGGCAAGCTCGCTACTTCCATCGAAAGCCGCTGTTGCCGTGGATGCGATTAATCCGCTGGGCAGCGAAGCGGCCGAGTTTGCGAGCATTGCGAAGGATGCAGCCGGAAAGCGGCGGCTACCTGGAAGCCACGCCGCTGACTAGCTTTGTTGTGATGAGCCTTGCGTCGGCAGGAGGCGTGGATCATCCGGTAACGCAGGAAGGCGTCAGATTCCTACTTGATTCTATGCTCGACGATGGTAGTTGGCCGATTGACACGAATCTGGCCACGTGGACCACGACGCTTGCGATGGGTGCACTGGCTGGCGTTGGCGAAGACGTGGTCACACTCGGGTGCCTGGATTGGCTGTTGTCCTGCCAGCATCGGCGCGTGCATCCCTTCACGGGTGCCGATCCGGGCGGCTGGGGATGGACCGACCTGAGCGGGGCCGTGCCGGATGCCGACGATACGCCCGGGGCTCTGTTGGCGCTCGCCGTTTGGCGAAACTCGCCGTCGTGCAGCGAGCGCGATCGAGCGCGAATCAATGAAGCCGCGACCGCTGGAATCGAGTGGCTGCTGAACATACAGAACTCCAATGGCGGCTGGCCCACGTTTTGCCGCGGATGGGGCAAACTGCCGTTTGACCGCAGCGGCGCAGATTTGACCGCACACGCGCTGAGGGCTCTAAAGGCATGGTGGGACCTGCCGTTTGGGAAAAGGCTCGAACATGCCGCCGATGCCGGTTTTCTGTTCCTCGCACAGCGCCAGCGCGAAGACGGAAGTTGGAATCCCTTATGGTTCGGGAACCAGGATCATCCGGACGAGGAGAATCCCATCTACGGAACAGCCAAAGTGCTGCTGGCCTACCGAGACTGGCAGCGGGCGGGCACAGAACAAGCTAAGGCAGCTTTGGCCTGGCTGTGCACGTCGCAAAACGACGACGGCGGCTGGGGTGGTGGAACTGCGGTGGTCGATGCGTCCGAGGGCCGACGACAGAGCAGCGTCGAAGAAACAGCGTTGACAGTCGAGACGCTGGCATCCATGCCATTGTCAGAAGACCAACGGATGCATCTGGAGCGAGGGGGCGCTTGGCTTGTGGAAGCAGTCGAGTCGGACGCGTTTCTTGATGCTGCGCCCATCGGATTCTATTTCGCCAAGTTGTGGTACTACGAGAAACTGTACCCGCTCATCTTCACCGTGTCGGCTCTCGGCAAAGTCAAAATGCTCTACTGAACCAACTCATCGCACGAGCCGCAAATCCCGTCTCGACAGGTCGCGGCGTCGGATTCGGCTCGATCCCAACCTGTCCCACCTTCGCTTCCGGTCGGGGGTGTGGTGACGGCAATGGCGCGATGCCAATTGGACTGTCGTCGTTGGTGGTGACTTCCGAGCGTGGAGCCGGTGTCGGATTCGGCTCGATCTTGACGCGGGCTGCTTCCAATTCGGCTCTGGGACGCCCTGATGGAACCGGGATAAGACCGACACGCTCGACCGCGGATTCCGGTTGCGAATGTATCGACGGCTCGGGGATGCAGCCTGCCCGCTCAAGTTCAGCTTCGGGACGTGGGCGCCCGGACGGAATCGGAATGAGCCCCACATACTCGATGGCCGCCTCGGGACGAGGATGCGGCGTGGGCAGCGGAGCGATGCCCACCAGGTCGTTCGAGTCGTGGGCCGACCAGCCCATCCCCATGACAAATTCGTTCGCATTTGCGGCGTGGCGTTGCGAGCCGGCTACCGCCAGCGAATCGAGATCAGCGGATCGTGCGACTGGCGACGGGTCCGGCACGAACCCCGCCCTCAGCACTGCATCCGCCAGGCGCGGATGTGGCGTGGGCAGCGGGTCGATCCCGACCGGATTGTCTTGCACGCTCCGCAGTGCCCGCTGGTCGACATACGCGCTTTCAGATCGCGGCTCGCAAACCTCGGCCGAGGCACCGTCTGGCGCGTCTGCCACGAGGTCGATACCGGCGAGATCTGCTGCCATCAGCGTGCGGTTTTCCAAAGATTCGAAACTCATCGTCACGCGATTGGCTCGTCTGTTCCGCCGACTTGCCGGTTTGCTGATTCGTCTCTTCTGGGATTTCATGGCTGCCTCCTCTTTTGTGGGAATGTCTGAAGTCATTTGTTTGCCTCACTTGGCAAAACGTCATCCGCAGGCAGACCGGACACATGTTCTTGATTTTTCTTGCAGATCCACCGTTCTTTGCGCGTCTTCTGAAGTCGCGCAAGGAGTCCGCCCGCAGCCCAAGACATAAGGTATTCTTGCTAGGCGGCCATGACCTTGAATTGACCGAGTATCAAAGGCGAATCCTATGTCAGAGCCAGAGTCCTTCACGCAACTAGTCGCTCGTGTTCGCCGCGGTGACGATCTGGCGGCGGAAGAGTTGATCCGGCGGTATGAGCCGGATTTGCGGGTTATTGCGCGTGTGCGGCTGACCGATCCGGCTCTGCGGCGAGTGATCGATTCGATGGACATTTGCCAATCCATCTTTGCCAACTTCTTTGTGCGAGCCGCTGCTGGGCAGTTCGAGTTGGAGACGCCGGAGCAACTCCTGAGACTGCTTTCGGCCATGGTGCGGAACAAGGTAAACGACCACGCTCGCCATGCACACCGTCAACGCCGAGACGCCCGCTTGGTGGTCGCGACCGCTGCAGACGAGTTGCCACTGGCTGACGCAGGAGCCACGCCTAGCAGGATCGTCGCGAATCAAGAATTGCTGAACGAACTGCACGAGCGGCTGTCGGACGACGAACGATTGATCGTCGAACAGCGCACGATGGGAAGGGAGTGGAGCGAAATCGCCGATCAGATCGGGGGAACGCCGGAAGCCGCGCGGAAGCGATACTCCAGAGCGATTGACCGAGCGGTTAAGGAAATGGACCTGGAACTGTCGTGCTATGAGTGAACCGTCGGATCAATTGCTTATCGACCTCGCGGAATCGCTGCGTGCCGAGCAGCGCGAAAGATGGCAGCGCGGCCAACGTGTTCTGGTAGAGACCCTGATCGACAAGCACCCCGCCGCGCAGTCGAATGACGAAACGGTTCTGGAACTGCTCTATGCCGAGTTTTGCCTGCGCGAACAATTAGGCGAAACGCCCGATGCGGAAGAGTATTTCGGGCGGTTTCCGCAGTTGCGTGTTCGGTTGGGCAACCTGTTCGAAATGCACCGCGCGTTTGCCGACGACGGAGCTGACGCGGCAGATCCGGCAGTCCTGGAGAACACGCTTGACATCTCGGAAGAATCGAGCATCGGATCGGTCGGGAGTTCCCAAGGATGCCATGGCAAGGGCGACACGACGCCGATCGGCACGCGGCGCCGATTTGGCGACTATGAACTGCTCGAAGAAATCGCCCGCGGCGGTATGGGCGTTGTGTACAAGGCCCGCCAGATCAAGGCGAATCGCACGGTTGCGCTGAAAATGATCTTGGCCGGTCAATTCGCCTCGCCAGCCGATGTCCAACGATTCTATTCCGAGGCAGAAGCAGCGGCCAATCTGGATCACCCAAACATCGTGCCCATCTACGACGTGGGGCAGCACGATGGGCAGCACTACTTCTCGATGGGATACGTCGACGGCCGCAGCCTGGCGCAGGTGATCACGAATGGGCCTCTTGGTGGTCGCGATGCGGCAAACCTACTGGCACAGGTGGCCGATGCCGTACATTACGCGAACGAACGTGGGGTCATTCATCGCGATTTGAAACCCGCCAACGTGTTGCTTGCGGGCGATGGACAGCCTCGCGTCACGGACTTTGGACTGGCCAAACGATTGGAGGCTGGCGACGGCCCGACGGCCAGCGGCGACATCCTCGGCACGCCCAGCTACATGCCGCCCGAACAGGCGATGGGTCGGAGAGATGGGATCGGCCCGGCCGTGGACGTCTACTCCTTGGGCGCAATTCTCTATTGTCTTGTGACGGGCCGGCCGCCGTTTCAGGCTGCGACGGTTCTGGACACGCTCGCTCAAGTCACGGACCAGAAGCCGGTTTCACCGCGCCAACTTAATCCAGCGTTGGACAGGGATGTCGAGACGATTGCGTTGAAGTGCCTGCAGAAGGAGCCCGCGCGACGGTACGCTTCAGCCGCAGAGTTGGCAGCCGAATTGCGCCGCTTCTTGTCGGGCGAGTCGATCCGGGCTCGGCCCGTGGGGACCGCCGAGCGAACGTGGCGCTGGTGCAAACGAAAACCGGTCATCGCCGGCTTGAGTGCGATCGCGGCAGCCCTTTCACTAACGGTCGTTCTGCTCTTGGCCATCGGCTATCGGCGCGAGGCCATCTTGCGGCGAGAGGCGGAGGCGGCTCGCACGATGGCCGACGAAAATGCTCGTCAGGCCGAAGCACAGACGCTCGTCGCATTACGCACGCTCGAATCGGTTGTCTTCGACATGCAACAGGAGCTGGCAAACGTCCCAGCGGCTCATTCCGTCCGCGGGAGTCTGCTTGATACCGCGATTGATCGTTTGCAGGATGTCGCGCGGAGTCTCGAAACCGCGCCTAAAGCGGACTTAAATCTTGCAGTGGCCCATCTGGAGTTGGGAGACGTGTTCCTGACGATTGGTGGCAGCAGCGGGCGTGGTGCAACGGCCGAGGCGCATCGTCAGTACGAACGCGGCAACGAAATCCTCCGGACGCTCTCCTCCGACAAGCCTGATGATTGGCTTGTCCAACAGAACCTGTCCGTGTCCTACGAGAGGATGGGGGATACGCTTCGTAGCCTTGGAAATCTGGCCAAGGCTCAACAGGCGTACGATGAATGCCTGCGGATCATCGCTGCGGAAAGCAACCGCAATCCGGAGAACACCGTCGCGCGATCCGGCATTGCCTCCGCATACAGCAAACAAGGCGAGGTGGCATGGGAGCTTGGCGACGTGACCGGCGCGATAGAAGCCCACGGCAAGAGCCTGGAAGGTTATCAGTTGTTGGCAAAACTGAATGCAGCGGACCCGTCGTACCAGCGGAACCTCTCAGTATGCTACTCGCGCCTTGGCGAGATCAGATTGTGGCAAGGCGAAACTGATTCGGCGCGCGACGACGTGGCACGGTGCCTCAATATTCGGGAGAAATTGGCGGCGCAGTCCACTGGCCGGTACGACTACCAGGCCCAATGCGATCTCTCGGCCGCATATAGACAACTCGCCGACACGCACGTCCTGCCCGCAGACGCGGAGAAGGCACGAGGCTTGTGTCAGACGGGTTTGCGCATTGTGGAACAGGCCGCCGCGTCAGATCCGGATAACTTGACGGTCCGTCGTTACCTGGCGGGCGCCTACGGAGACTACGGCGAGGCTTGCCTTGGGGCGGGCGATGATTCGATGGCACGCGAGTGCTTCCGGAATGAATTGGACCTGATGACGGCGTTAACTCAAGTAGACCGGTCCAACTCGTTGGTTCGCTCCAAGTTGGCCGTTGCGTATCTGCATTCCGGCACGATCAATCAACACGACGTCAACCTCGACGAAGCCATCGCCGCGTACCAGAAATCGCGCACTGTCTGGAAAGAGCTGGCGGAACACAACACCGATGGCAGCATGACTCAAGGAAACCTGTCAATCGTGAACCAGCGATTGGGCGACGCCTACAAGAGCAAAGGAGATTTGACAGGGGCACTTCGCCACTACCTGGAAGACTTGGCCATCTGCAAGGAGCTTGCCGAACCGGATGACGCGGCATCGAATCTCAGACTCGGTTTCTCGATTGCCCATCGCCGCGTTGGTGATACTCAACTGCAGCTTCATGACATCGCCGCAGCCGTCAATCATTATCAGCAAAGCACTTGCATTGCCCGGCAGTTGGTTGAATCCTCTCCAGCCAACGTTGAAACCAAGTACAACCTGTCCGCGGCGTTGGAAACGTTGGGAGATGCGCAATCGGCGTCGCACGATCGAGAACAGGCTCATGGCAGTTTCGCGGAATGCCTGGAGATCAGAAAAAATCTCACCGCCGCCCACCCTGACGACCGTCGCTTCAAGCGAGCCCTGTTTGTCGCGTATGACCGGCTCGGCATCACCGCTCGTGCAGTTGAAGACTTTTCCCTTGCCGTCGGGTTTTTCGAAGACGGTGTCGAACATGCGCGCCAGATGGTACAGGCGGCGCCGGAAGACGACCAAGCAAAAGCAGATTTGACGTCCATTGCTTTCAAAGCGGCCGAATCGCATCAGCAGCGACGCGAATTCGTCGCGGCTATCGGCCTCTTTCAGGAGGGTCTGGATACGCATCGACGCATGGAGGAGCAGAACGGCCTCGACAACTGGCCGCAACTCAGGGGGTACGATCGCGAGTTTGAAGGACGTATCGCCAACTGCATATATGGCCACGCCTCGGCCCTCGCCAACCAGGGCAGACACGTCGATGCAGCGAAAGCCGCGGAAGAACTCGCCGAGCTAGACCCGAAAAACGGCAGCTATTTGTACAACGCTGCTTGTGGGCTCGCACTGTGTGCAAATGCGGTTTGCTCGGATTCCGCCGATGCTCGGGACCGGGAAGGGACTCTGGCGGACCGTTATGCCGCCCGAGCCGTACAGTTGCTGGAGCAGAGTCGAGATGCCGGCTATCACGGCACACCGGAAAACGCTGATTGGGCCAAGGAGGACCCCGACCTCGATTCGTTGCGCAAACGGCCTGAATTTCAAGCTTTCATCCAGTCGCTCCAGTAGAAAGATCGTTGGACTCAGGGAGTGAGCCGACTACACGGCGCCGGGATCATGGAAAGCTGTGGCGATCTTGCGTAGAATCGAATGTGTAGGGCAGTTTGTTCCGTTTCGTGCTGAACCGCCATGAAAAAATTCTTCAAGCGTCTTCTCAAGTTGTTTCTGGTACTTCTGGTACTGGGCGGGATCGCCGCGGCAGCGTACAAGCCGGTGATGAAGTACTGGGAGGACCGCAACCGGCCGGAATGGCGGCAGGCAGAGGTGACGCATGGTGACATTATCTCCGTGCGCAATGCGACCGGCCAGGTCAGGCCAATTCGATCGGTGGAGGTCGGCTGCGTCGTTTCTGGGCCGATTCTCGGTGATATCGCCAATTTCAACGATCAAGTCGAGAAAGGCGACCTGTTGGCCGAAATTGACCCACGTCGCTATGAGGCCGCCGAGAAGAGCGGACGGGCCCGACTGAAGATTGCCGAAGCCGAAATCAAACGCGTTGAAGCAATGCTGCAGCAAGCCACAAACGACGAAGACCGCGCGTTGGCACTCCAGGCCAAGAACAAAGACTTCATTTCGGATGCCGAGTTGGACAAACTGAAGTACAGTCGCATTTCTTTGGAAGCGCAGTTGGAAGTGGCGAATGCTTCGATCGAGCAGGCGAAGGCGAGTCTGGATGACGCCCAAGCGAACCTCTACTACACCAGGATCATCGCGCCGGAGGCCGGCACGATCATTGATCGGAAGATCGAACCGGGCCAGTCGTTGGCCGCTTCGTTTCAAACCCCGCAACTGTTCATCGTGGCACCCGACATGGAGAAGGAGATGCACATCCATGCGGCAATCGACGAAACCGACATCGGTCTGGTCCGCGCCGCCAAGGATCGCGAGTTGCCGGTTCAGTTCACGGTGGACGCCTATCCGGACGATCTGTTCGAGGGGACGATCAAGGAGATTCGCTTCAGCTCGACGTCTATGCAGAACGTCGTTACCTACCCGGTGATCGTCAGCGCCGCGAACCCAGATCTGAAACTCCTGCCGGGAATGACCGCAAGCATCTCGTTCCGGGTCGACGAGCGCAAAGACGTGATCAAGATACCCAACGCCGCTCTGCGCTTCTATCCCGAGGCCGAGTACGTGCGCCAGGAGGATCGTAAGCTGCTGGAAGGGGCGCGCGAGAGCGAGGACGACGAAGACGGTGCCAGCGATCTGATACTCTCGGCCGAAGAGAAGGCGGAGGCACGACGGAAGCGGAAGCAACGCCACGTCTGGGTTCTGGATGGCGAGTTACTCAGGGCGATTTCGGTGGAAATGGGACTGATCGACAACCGTTTCACCGAACTCGTCTCGGGCGAGTTGAAGGAGGGCCAGAAGCTGGTCACCCGCATGGAACGCAAGTAAGGATTTGGCGAAAACGGGGACTGGCTCCGAGCAGGACGATCGGTGCCTGACCCCATTTTCGGCCAGCATGATGGACACAAGCAATGAGCCTTCTTCTGACAATGCGCATCGCTCTGCGAGCGCTCAGAAAGAACAAGATGCGGGCCGGTTTGACGATCCTGGGCGTCGTCATTGGAATCGCTGCCGTCACCACCATGGTATCGATCGGGCAGAGCGCCAGCCAATTGGTGCAAAGCCAGTTCGAGTTGCTGGGGACGAACGTGATCGTCGTGCTGCCCGGCAGCCACCGGTCTCGTGGCGTTCGGCAAGGAGTGCGACCGACACTCACGGCCAAAGACTCCGAAGCGATCGGCCGGCAATGCCCGTCCGTCTTGGCGTCGACGCCACTGGTCGGTACAGGCGGGCAGGTGATCTACGGCAATGCCAACTGGAATCCCAATGAGATGCACGGCGTGGGGCTCGACTACTTGACCGTGCGGAACTGGCCACTGCGACACGGCGGTTTCTTCACAGAGGGCGACGTCACGTCATCATCGAAAGTGTGCGTGATTGGCCAAACGCTCGTTGCGAAACTGTTCCAGACAACGAATCCGCTGGGCGAGATGATTCGCGTCAGAAACGTCCCCTTTCGCGTGATCGGCATCCTCGAGCCAAAAGGCGCCAATATGGTCGGCCAGGACCAGGACAACATCATCCTGATGCCGTACACGACCGTGCGCAAACGCCTTCATGGTTCGGGGTTCGACAACGTCCATGCGATCCTGGTGTCAGCCAGGTCGACCACGGGCATGCGCGATGCGGAAAACGATATTCGGCAGTTGCTGCTCGAACGGCACCGCATTAGCCCGGGCGAGCCAGCAGACTTCGAAGTACAAAACACGGACGAGATCGCCAAGGTTCTAGGCATGATCACCGGAACGTTGACCATGATGTTGTCGTCGATCGCCGGCATCTCGCTGCTGGTGGGCGGCGTGGGCATCATGAATATCATGCTGGTGTCGGTCACCGAACGGACCCGAGAGATCGGCATCCGCATGGCAGTGGGCGCGCGGCCGCGCGATATCCTTCGGCAATTCCTGGTCGAGGCGGTGCTGCTTTCCTGCATCGGCGGCGTGATCGGCTTTGCATTGGGTGTCGGCGCATCGACGGGCGCTACCGCGATCATCAACTCGCTAACCAGCGGAACTCAATGGCCGATCGTCATTTCGATCCCCGCCGCCGTGATCGCCTTCGTATTTGCTTCCGGCGTGGGTATCTTCTTTGGCTACTACCCGGCGCGCCGAGCAAGCAAGCTGGACCCGATCGACGCCCTCCGGTACGAGTGAGCTGCCATTCCTCGTAGCCGAATGCAGCAATTTGGGTCGATCGTCGCGATCCCGCATCGCGGTATCATGCCCACGGCCAGCCTGCGATGGCGACAACGTTGTAGACCAGAAACACGAAGCCGATGAACTCGGCGTGGGCCTCGGC